>PVMK01126078.1_pt1 | contig 21311 bp, 20 predicted proteins | sample 1853481 | NCBI WGS metagenome assembly PVMK01 (sample SAMN08533507, study PRJNA380276) | Marine sediment metagenome, whole genome shotgun sequencing project.
TCGCTGGCCAGGAAATGCACCACGCTGGCAACCTCTTCCGCTTTGCCCAGGCGACCCAGGGGCGTCAGGCTTTGGATCAATTCATGGGCCTGCTCCAACGATTCGACCAGGCCGCTGTTGACGAACCCATCAAGCAAGGAACTCCCCATCTCCGTCTCGATCACGCCCGGGTGCACGGAATTGACCCGTATGCCATAACCTAGTGCCGCGAATTCAACGGCCGCATGCTTGGTATACAGACGCACCGCACCCTTGGTAGATCCATAGGCCGATTCCAGAGGCACACCCATCAGTCCAGCCGCTGATGAAAGATTGACGATCGAACCACCCTGGCCCGCTGAACCCCCGGGCTTCATGGCCGTCGCTGCATATTTCATACCCAGAAATACGGAATCGACGTTGACCCGATACAAGCGCTGAAGATTTTCGAGCGTATCGGCCTCCAGCAAACAGTTACTGTGAATTCCAGCGTTGTTGACCAGGATGTCGAAACCGCCGAATTCATCAAGCATGGCACCGATCACTTCCTGCCAGCGCGATTCGTCGCAAACGTCCTGCTGCAGCGAGGAAACACGCAAGCCATCTTCACGGGCCGCTGCTGCCACGCGCGAACATGATGTCTCATCGATATCGGTCGCCATCACCCGGGCGCCGGCTCCTGCAAGGGCGTTGACGCATGCAGCGCCGATTCCGGCGCCAGCGCCGGTGACCAGCGCTACTTTGCCTTCTAAAGAAAAATAGTTTTGAGTCATGTGCCTTTCACCAGCAGGCTTCCACCTTTCATCGCCAGCACTTCGTTACAGCCGTCGGCGATCAGGCAGGCCCGCGCATCCCGCAGGAGTTTTTCCATCGGGTATTCCTTGGTCAGACCATTGCCCCAAAAATCTGTAAGGCCTCACTGGTCACTTCGAAAGCAGCCTGGGTTGCTGTCACCTTGGATGCAATCGAACCTTGCAGAGCTGGCTGAGCTGCCATCGCGTTGTAGTCCGCCGCACGACGCACCAGGGCGCGTGCTGCTTCAACCTTGCGGAACATGTGGAACAGCCGGTATTTCACATTCTGGTGCCGGATGATGGCCTGGCCACCCTGCTTGCGCTGATGCGCGTATTCGAGTGCGTGTTCATAAGCGGCACGGGCCACTCCGACCGCCAGATTACCGACATGCACGTTAGCTTCCGCCAGCGTGTGATACACCATGTCCACATAGCCGTCCGGCCCTGCCAGCAGGTGTGAAATCGGTACTTCGACGTTGTCGAAATAGAGTTCTCCCTGGTTCAGGGACCGCAAACCCATCTTGTCCAGCGGTTTGCCACGGGTCACGCCCGGCAGGTCCAGCGGCACGATGGCCACAACACCGGGACGGGTTTTACCGTTCTCCTCCAGGTGGCAGTACAGGGCGCAGACCTGCGCGGTAACATGGCGCCGGACACCCAGGCGGATTTCTGGCCGTTGATGATGATCTTGTCACCCTCGATGCGCGCGAGGCAGTTGGGTCGCCCATAGTTTCCATCGCTTGCCTGCAGGCTGCCGTCGGCATCCAGCGTGTCACTGCCGTGATCGGGTTCGGTAATCCCCAGCAACCCAGCTTGCCGTCACAGTAATCGACCATTTCCATATTGCCTGCCAGCGCTGAATAAAGGGCAGGCATCTGGTTGACCAGAATTATGCCGGCCAGGCCGCCGTCGCCCCAGGCCAGTTCTTCGGCAGCGATCAGGAGGAGCCGGGATCTTTCCTGTGGCTCAAGTTCCAGCAGTGCCTTCACACTGAGCCCCAGTTCTCCAGCCTGTTCCAATACCTGCCACAGGGGTGAATCGGGAGCGACGGTTTCTTCCGGGCTCATTTCGTCCATCGTCGACGAAACAGGCCGCAGCACCTCCTCGGCAAAACGGTGGCAATTATCCTGTACCAACTCTTCCATTTCGGAGAGCGGCGCTTCAAGCCCGCTGAGGGGCAGATTGATGTATGAGCTCATGATTTATTCCTTGTGAATATGTTGTCGGCTTCTACGTCGAATGCATCGACCAGGAAGCGTTCCTGTGGTTTTTCAGAAGCGGTTTTGGGAATCTTTTTCACCAGTTGAATGAAGTCCGGCACGCTGTTGGCGTCCAGCTTTAACTGGCAGGCGGAGTAAACTGCACTCACATCGAATGATGCCCAGTCTGTGGGTACAACGGCCGCGACCACTTCTTTCTCGCCGGGCGCCAGGCCCGACGAAACCGCAAGGCCATAGACATATACGTCAGATACCGAGTCGGTCTCAGACAACGCCTTTTCCACGAACGCGGTATTGACGAAGTCACCATTCTTGCGAATTCCACCACCCATCCGATATTGGAAGAACAGCCAGCCGTCTGCATCGACATGACCAACGTCATCCATGTGCAGCCAACCGCCCCGGGTTTTTTTCGCGGTTGCTTCCGGGTTCTTGAAGTACGTAAGGTCCGGGCAACTGCCGTCGGCTTCGCGGAAACAGATTTCTCCCGGCGCGCCAGGCGCGCATTCATTGCCTGCTTCATCCAGGATGGCCAGCAGCATCGATGGCGGCGCCTGACCGCAACTGCCGACGGGGCCGATACCGGTGGGATTGAAGGTCAGACCGCCCTCGGCTGCACCATAAAACTCGAATAACTGCACCCCGAAGCGGCTGGAAAAATCGTCCCAGATGGCCGCTGGCATGCCCGCACTGAGAATCAGGCGGACCGGATTGTCCGCATCGTCATCCCGCGGCGGTTCCGAGTAGATTGCGGTGGTCATGCCACCCAGCAGGTTGAAGAAAGTACAGCCGTAACGCCGGGTGATTTCCCACAACCGCGACTTGGTGAACTTGCGGCTGATCACGCCTCGAATGCCAGCGTGCAGGATCATTCCCAGGCTCACAACCTGGGCATTGGCGTGGGTCAGTGACAGGCCGGTATAAATGCAGTCATCTTCATCCAGCCCGAACACCGCCGGTAGCGTGGAAGAGACGGCGTAACGTCCGTGACTGGACAGTATCGCCTTGGGATCCCCGGTCGTACCCGAGGTGTAGAGTATCTGCATCGGTGCGTTCGGATCGTCGCTTTCGATCGCCAACTCAGGCGACGGCAGCGGCGCAGTCAGAATGTCCTCTATCCGGGCATGGCTCGAGTCATCCATTTCCAGCGTTGCGATCCAGCGTCCTTCTTTCATTCCCCAGGCTGACTCAACTTCTGCCAGAGCGTAGCCGGCGACGGCGGCGCCCTTGCACTCGGCAAAATCAAGCATGTACTTCAGCTTGTCGCCGCGGGTGCGCGGGTCAATGGGCACGAACACCGTGCCGAGGATAGAGGATGCGACCATCAAGTCGACAAACTCCGGATGGTTCTGCATGATGATGCCGAACTTGTCACCCTTTTCCATGCCTTGCGAGCGCATCCATGCAGCCAGGCGCTGGCCGTTTTCCCACAACTCCCGATAGCTTCGGGCCTGTTCCTGAAACGCGCCGTTACCGTCGATGGAAACGAAGGTCAGGATTTCTTTGTCAGGGGACTGGTCACACCAGCTTTGAATCAGACCTGCAAGGATGACGGGATTAGCCTGTGTCATGATCAGTCCTCCCTGCCGAGAATACTAACGACCGTGGCCGCTGCATCCAGCCCGATCAGGCCACCACCATTGTGTGCCAGTCCGATCCGGGCGTTCTCGACCTGCCGCTGGTTTGAGCGGCCTGCAACTGCTCGGTAATCTCGACAATCTGCGCTGCACCGGTGGCCCAATGGGATGGCCCTTGCGCAGCAGGCCACCGGAAACGTTGACCGGAATGCGGCCACCCAGGCGGGTGCTGCCATCTTCAATCAGACGACCGCCCTGCCCTTTCTCGCAAATGCCGAGATAGTCGTAGGCGATGACCTCGGATGGAGCCGAGGCGTCGTGTAATTCGACCAGGCTAAGGTCATCCGGCCCAACGCCTGCTGCCTCATAAGCCTGGTGGGCAGCGTACTCGCCTACCGAAATATCGCCCTCCGCCTGGTCCCAGCCCGATACCAGTGCAGATGACAATACCTTTACCGGCTTACTCAGCCCCAGTTCCCGTGCCTTACGTTCGCTGACGACAATCAGCGCAGCAGCGCCATCACCAATCGGCGAACACATGGGAAGGGTCAGCGGATCGATGATTTCACGTGATGCGAGCACTTCGGCCAGCGTCATGGCCTGCTGGAACTGGGCGCGCGGATTCAGGCTGCCATGGAAAGAGTTCTTGACCGTAACCCCGGCAAACTGCTCGCGCGTCGTGCCATATTTTTTCATCTGTGCCTTGGCCAGCAGAGAGTAGATGTCCATGAATACAGAACGGGTGACGCCGGCGTTTTCGACGTCTACTTCCTCGCCCGCTTTAGCGGCCAGAATTTGCAGAGTTCCAGACAGGCCTTCCGGGTTTTCCGTATCGACCGCACCATCAAATGCAGCAAAGGTGCGGCGCTTGTCTTCGTGATAAAGTTTTTCGAAGCCACAAACCAGGGCAATGTCGTAAGCGCCCAGGCTGATCATGGCGCAGGCCTGGTTAAATGCCGTGGATGAACTGGCGCAGGCATTTTCCAGGTTGATCACCGGAATCCTGCCAATGCCCAGTTCGCGCAATGCGACCTGGCCGCTGATCATCTCCTGGCCCTGCACCACACCACCTGCGGCATTGGCCATGTAGGCTGCTTCAATAGCGCTGGCTTCGATCCCAGCATCCGCGATGGCTTCGCCGATCGCCTCACCAGCCAGTCCTTTCAGTGTTAAGTCCATGTGCTTGCCGAAGCGGGTCATGCCTACCCCGGCAATGTATGCATTCATTCTCATGGTCGTTTCCTGTTATTCAGGCAGGCTGCAGAAGCCGCTCTGGTGAAAGGCTTCGAGCAACTCGCGATGGCCAAAAGCCTGGGCAACTGACTGGAATCCTGCTTTTTTCAATTGTCCGTTCAACAAACGCTGGGCCGCTTCGGCACAAACTTCACCAGTCCAGGTGTACGGTGCGGACAGGTTCATCACGAACTGCGTGGTGACCTGCCGGCCCTGTCCGTTGCATACGATGACGCTGCGTTGCACGTCCAGGTCGTCCTTGGGCGGCTCACCGGTGTCCATTTGATTGCCCAGGGCATTGGTCCATGCTTCCTTTTGCTCTTGCGGAAGGTCCCTGGCGTGTTCATTAAAGGCCGCGATGGCCTGCCCAATGCCATCGACGATGTGCTCTCCAATGGCCGTGAGTACCGAGCAATTGCGTACCCGTGGATCGTCCTGGAACCAGATGGGCTCAGCCGCGCCGCCCCATGGTAATGCGCGCAATACCCGGCCGCGATGCGGTATCGTCACCTGGGCAATCAGGTCGTACGGCCAGGGCTTCAACTCATTCTGTTCGAGATAGAACTGGTCATTGCAGACCATCCGCAAAAAAGACTTGGTGGAGGCCTCCGACGGCAGCCCGTTGTCGATCTGGTAAACCAGGTCAAGACTGTCGACACCTTCGGTCTCGAGTACTACTTCCGCGGCAATCGCGCCGGCCGCCCACATGTAAGAGTTGGCCGGGTTCAGCAACAAGCCTTTGTCGGCGAACGCCTGGCCATATTTTTTCTTGATGGCCAGGGTCCAGTCCTGTTCACCTGTTGTGTCCAGGTAGTGGCAATTAGCCTGCAAGGCTGCTTCAACTACCGGCCATGCGATCTGCATGAACGGTCCGGCCACGTTGATCACCACATCGATGCCCTGGAGTAATGGAACCAGTTCTTCGACAACATTACTGGCAACACCCACTTCAGATTCAAAAGGCCTTCCAAGACGTTCCTCGACAATTTTCAACGCTGATTCAAGACGCTCTTGATTGCGCCCCCCGGCCACGAAAGGAATGCCGCGGCTGGCGAGGGATTCGGACACCAGTTTGCCGGTGTACCCGTTGGCTCCGTAGACGAAAACTTTTGGCTTGCTTGACATGTGATTCTCCGTTCCATTCGATAATGATGGATGCACTATAGGACCGATCCGCGAACTAGCGATAATGACGACGGGACAAATACTTGTGATTTACGGCCATGCGGGCTAATATGACGCAATTCCGGTCAAATACCTGTCCGATGCCTGTTCACACCCCGCCACAGCACTCTGTAAAGTCCATCGAGCCGCCACTCGACGTACTGGAGAATATGGGATTCGCCCGCCGGACCTGCCTGAAGGGTACCGGCATCATGCTGTCGCAACTGGATACCCCCCAATCCCGCCTCACTTTTCAGCAGGAACTAGCTTTCTACCGCAATGCGCTGCAACTGACTGGCGACCCGCTAATTGGACTCCGGCTTGGCGAACCATTCATACCGCAACGCTACGGCCTGTTTGGATACGCCTTGCTCAGCGCTTCAACATTGCGCAAAGCGATGGCCCTGACGGTGAACTTTGGACAGTTGACTTTCAGCTTTTTCACCTTCGAATTTTCAGATAATGGCAAACAGGCCTGGTTTGCGTTTAAAGACGCGCCGCCAATCGAGCAGGAACTGCACGATGTATACCTGGATCGTGATATGTCAGCGGCGGTAGTCGGTTTCTGTGCCGTATTGGGAAAACCGCTGCCCCTGGTTCAATTACACCTGGCGCACGACGGGCACGGCCAGCAACAAGCTTATCGGGAATACTTTGGGTGCGAGGTCGTATTCTCGAGCTACCCGAGCAAGCTCCTGTTTGATTCAGAGCAACTCGACACGCCCCTGCCCCAAAGAGATCCGGACACATCGCAGCATTTCCGCCAGCAATGCCAAATGCTGATAACGAAACTGAAGCACCACAGTTATTTTGCTGATGATGTCCGTATGCTGTTGCTGGCCCAGCCTGGCCAGTTCCCGAACATAGAGCGTGTTGCCGAAAAACTTCATGTGTCAGTTCGCACACTGCGGCGAAGACTGAACGAAGAAGGCAGCAGTTACCGCGAACTGCTCGAGGAGGTCCGCTTCCAACTGGGTAAGGAATACCTGTTGGATACGAGACTGCCCCTGGCGGAAATCTCAGACTTGCTGGGCTATACCGAACCGGGTAACTTCAGCCACGCTTTCCGCCGCTGGAGTGGACAGTCCCCCCCTGAGTTTCCGCAGAAACCGGGATCCTGGCTGATGGGGAACTCGTGAACAACATCTACACGATCTTACTGGCTTTCCTGGTCATCCTGACACCCGGCCGGTCCGCTGCTGACGAGATCCACGTGGCTGCTGCCAGCAATTTCCGCGACGCCATGAAAGCGCTGGCCAGCCAGTTCGAACAGGTGTCGGAGCACGAAGTCATACTCATTTTCGGATCCACCGGAAAGCAGTTTGCACAGATCAGAAACGGCGCGCCATATGATGCGTTTTTGTCCGCGGACAGCAGGCGCCCGGAACTGCTGGAACGCGAGGGCCTGGCCGTGCCTGGAAGCCGTTTCACGTACGCGGTGGGTAGGCTGGTTATTTGGAGCCCGCAAGCAGGCTACGTAGATCCGGGCGGCAAGATTCTCGAGCGCGGGGATTTCCGGCACCTTGCCATCGCCAATCCCAACCTTGCACCGTACGGCACGGCAGCCCGCGAAGCTTTGCAGGCATTGGGCTTGTGGAATCAACTTGGCCCACGCCTGGTACGCGGTGAAAATATTGGCCAGGCGTTCCAGTTCGTCAGCAGCGGCAATGCCCAATTGGGACTCGTCGCCTGGTCGCAGTTGAGGCGCAATGATGCGACCATCGAGGGATCTTACTGGCTGGTTCCCGCGCGTTATTACAGCCCCATTGAGCAACAAGCCGTTCTACTGCGGGACACGGTGGCCGCGCGCACGTTCATGTCATTTATTAGAAGCGATGAGTCGGCTAAAATCATTCGCGCCCATGGATACGATTTACCCTGATGCTGAATGAAGCAGATATCACCGCGCTTGCGATCACGCTGAAACTGGCGCTGGTCAGCACACTGATTCTCCTGTTGCTGGGGACACCGCTGGCCTGGTGGCTGGCGCGTACCCGCTGGCGCTTCAAATTCATCCCCGAGGCCATCGTCGCCCTGCCCCTGGTGCTGCCGCCAACAGTACTGGGCTTCTACCTGTTGCTTGCACTGGGGCCCCATGGCCCGGTAGGTGGATTAGTGGAATCACTCGGCGGCAGGCCGCTGGCGTTCACCTTCACCGGCCTGGTTATCGGTTCAATCATCTATTCAATGCCCTTCGTCGTGCAACCACTCCAGGATGCCTTCAGCGCCATTGGCCGTCGCCCGATGGAGGTTGCAGCCACGCTGCGCGCATCCCCGCTGGATCGCTTTTTCACAGTGGCGGTACCGCTGGCGCGACCCGGGTTTTTTACCGCGGCGGTGCTGGGCTTTGCTCACACAATCGGTGAATTCGGCGTGGTGTTGATGATCGGCGGCAATATCCCCGGAGAAACCCGGGTCGCCTCGATCGCGATCTACGATCACGTAGAGGGACTCGAGTATGCACACGCGCACTGGCTGTCCGGGGCACTGCTGCTGATTTCATTCCTGTTGCTGATTGTCGTTTATGGCGTGAATCGCCGGTTCCGGATGGTGCAGTTGTGACGATCCAGGCCCGTTTTTGTGTCGACCAGGGAGACTTCACCCTTGATGTTGACCTGAGCTTTCCGGCATCGGGGGTTACTTCTCTTTATGGCCCGTCGGGTTGCGGCAAGACAACCCTGATCCGGGCGATCGCCGGACTCGAGCGTCATCCAGGTGGTTATCTGAAAGTCGGCGACTCGATCTGGCAGGACGATAATGTATTTCTGCCCCCGCATCGCCGACCCCTGGGTTACGTGTTTCAGGAAGCCAGTCTATTCGAGCACCTCAGCGTCAAGGGTAACCTCCAGTATGGCGTCAAACGCATACCGGAAAACAAGCGGCGGATTTCCCTGGACAACGCCATCGACTTACTGGATATCGGCCAACTGCTGAAACGCAAACCAGCGACGTTGTCGGGTGGCGAACGGCAGCGGGTGGCAATCGCACGGGCGCTGGCCGTCAGCCCCGAACTGTTGCTTATGGATGAGCCGTTGGCGGCCGTGGACGTCAACCGCAAGCAGGAGATTATTCCTTACATCGAGTCGCTGCACCGCGAGTTGGAGATTCCAATAATTCATGTCAGCCACCTGCCTGATGAAGTCGCCCGCCTGGCAGACCACCTGGTGCTGCTGGAATCCGGCCGGGTGGTGGCATCCGGCGACGTTCACGACATATCCACCAGGTTGGATCTTCCCCTGGCGCATGGCGATGCCGCCGCCGCGGTGATCGAAGCGGTCGTTGCCGCTCACGATGAGACCTATCAACTGACTTACCTGGAGTTCGCCGGTGGCCGGATTGCCATGACCCGCATGGCGTTGTCGGTCGGTGAACCGGCACGTTTGAGACTGGCCGCACGGGACGTGAGTCTGACCCTGGAGCATCAGTCAGGCACCAGTATTCTCAACATCCTCCCGGTGACCGTCGATGCAATCACTGCAGACGGGGAGTCCCAGATGACAGTGCGACTGATGGCCACCGGGGTGCCCATTCTGGCCCGCATCACCCGCAAGTCCGCCGGGGAACTGTGCCTGGAACCTGGAAAAGCCGTATTTGCGCAAATAAAAAGTATCGCTTTATTGGCATAAAAACCTGATTTTGAGGTATCATTACGTCCCAAGACAATATCGTCGAAATCAACCCGAACAGAATCTGAGTCAAGTAGTTGTCCTGTTGTGACAAGTAAGATTGCGCTCAATGACATAAATTTCGCCTGTAGCAAAACACATTGGATGATTACAGGCGTAATTGATAGCTGCAGGATTGCAGCCGGCGAGTTGTTAAAGTGGTGTTAGATTGCTTGACTGCGACTGTGAAAATCCGGACACTTTGACCAACAAAGGCCCTTGATGATGGATTCAAAAATTACTTTCGGGCAAAAAAACAGACCTGAACGGTCAGATAAAGGCAACATGCAACCAACGCCCCTGAACAATAAGCTTCCGGTAAAGAACCATGGATTCGTGAATCTCACGGATGCGCTGGACTATGCTGCCCAGGGTGAAACCGGTTTCAATTTTTATGACCACCGGGGTGAGCTGGAAGCCGTACTGAGTTACCGTGAACTTCGTGACGAAGCGCGGGCACTGGCCAGGCGTCTGCTTGGACTGGGACTGAAGCGTGGGGATCGTGTCGGCATCATTGCCGAAACCGATCCGATGTTTCATCGCTTCTTCTTTGCGTGCCAGTATGCCGGCCTCAGCCCGTTTGCGCTGCCAGCCGGCATTCAGTTGGGCGCGCACAAGGCCTATGTCAATCAAATTCACCGGATGCTGGAAAGCTGTGACGCTGCGATCGCCGTAGCACCGGCTACCCATACTGAATTTCTGACTGAGGCGGTTGCGGGACTGGACCTTGTAATGGCCGGCTCACCGGAAGATTTCGACGCACTGCCGGAATCCGATATCGAATTCGAACCGCTGAGCGCGACTGATCCAGCTTATCTGCAATATACCTCCGGAAGCACACGCTTTCCGCGTGGTGTCGAAATCGACCAGGCAACTGTTCTGGCCAATCTCCGCGCCATTGCAGACGACGGTCTGAAGCTGACTAACGAAGACCGCTTTGTTTCCTGGTTACCGTTCTACCATGACATGGGGATGATCGGTTTCATCCTGGTGCCCTTGATTTGCCAGCTATCCGCGGATTACCTGCCTTCAAGAACCTTTGCCATGCGGCCGAGGCTCTGGCTGAAACTGATCTCGGATAACCGTGGCACGATTTCATCCAGCCCCACATTTGGCTATGCCCTGTGTGCGAAGCGCTTGCGTCCTTCGGATTATGAAAAGTATGACTTGAGTTCATGGCGGGCGGCTTGTGTCGGCGCAGAACAAGTCAACCCGGTGCCGCTGCAGACGTTTGCAGAAGCCCTGGCTCCCTGCGGATTTGACCCGAAAGCCTTCACCGCCTGCTACGGTATGGCGGAATGCGTTCTGGCCGTCAGTTTTGCACCGCTGGATATTGGCCTGTCGGTTGATTACGTCGACCAGGACGTCATGTCGACGAGTGGCGAGGCCCTGCCGGTAGCACGCGATGCTGCCAATGTTGCCGCCTATGTCGATTGCGGCCCCGCGCTACCCGGTTTCGAATTTTCTATCCGTGACGATGATGGCAATGAAGTAGAGGAACGCCAGTGTGGTGAAATTCTTCTGAAAGGCCCCAGTGTCATGAGCGGTTACTTCCGCGATGAAGAAGCCACGCAAGCTGTTCTGAGTGAAGACGGCTGGCTGGATACCGGCGATATTGGCTATCGAGTCGGCAAAAATTTGTATATCACGGCCCGCAGCAAGGATGTCATCATCATCAAGGGGCGCAATATCTGGCCCAATGATATGGAAGTTGTTGCGCAGCGTGTTGACGGCGTCAGACTGGGCGGCGTTGCTGCCTTCTCGATTGCCGGCTTCAGTGACGACGAACTTGCCGTCATGGTCGTAGAGACCAAGGAACGCGACGGAGATACCCGTTACCGGCTGAGCTACGCGATCACCAGGCTGATGCATCAACATTTCGGTATCAATGTCATCATCGACCTGGTGCGGCCCGGCACCTTGCCGCGCACCTCATCGGGTAAGCTGTCCCGTTTCCAGTCCAGGGCAGCATTCCTGGAACGGCAGCCATCACCGGCGCTCCACCTGCCCAGCGAATCGCTTAGCAAAAAACGCAAAACAGCCTGAACCACCTGACAAGATGAATCCCGTTCTGCTCACCGGCGCAACGGGATTCATTGGTCAGCGCCTGCAAAAAGCATTGCTGGCCGATGGAACCGGTGTACTCGCTGTTGTCAGGCCATCCTCCAGCCATAAAAACCTGCTCCTTGATGGGACCGACAGTCTGTTGGCCGACCTGGCTGACAGCACGCGACTGCTGCCCGCAATAGCAGGCGCATCTGCCGTCATTTACTGTGCAGGTTCGGTGCGTGGCCGTCGGCTGCAAGATTTCGCCGCGGCAAATATTGCGGGTGTCCGCGCAATCGTGGATGCGATGAACCAGGCAGGCACCGGTATCCCGCTGTTATTGATATCGTCACTGGCAGCCAGCCGCCCCCATCTGTCAGATTACGCCAACAGTAAATACCTGGGTGAACAAGAGGTCAAAAACCATGCTGCTTTTCCCTGGACCATCTTCCGGCCCCCGGCGGTTTACGGCCCGGGCGACAAGGAAATGCTGCCAATACTGAAACTGGCTCGCAAAGGTTTCGTGGCGCCACCCGGGCCAAAGGACCAGAAACTGTCTTTTATTCACGCAGATGACCTTGCATCCGCAACGCTGGCCTGGCTCAACTCCTGGGAAAAGTGTAACCACCAGGTTTTTACACTCGATGACGGTCACAGTGGCGGATACGATTGGCATGAGATCGCGGAAACTGCCAGTACTGGCCGCTACCGGCGGTTGAATATTCCAAATTGGATATTGTTCGGAGCCGGACATTTCAACCTGGTCATCTCAGGCCTGCTGGGCTATGCCCCGATATTGACGCCTGGCAAGGCCAGAGAGTTAACGCAAGCAGACTGGGTGTGCAACAATAAGGACCTGAGCAGGGCAACCGGATGGTACCCGGAAATCAATCTCGAACAGGGGGTACGTTCTTTGTTCGAGACAGGAGACACTCATTGAGTATGCGTATAGAAGAAATTGAAGGCCGGATCCAAAAACTGCTGGCAAGCTACCTTGAATCCAGTAACCACCCCGAACTGGAAAAACATGGCGAAATCACACCGGACACCAACCTGGTCTGTGACTTCACCCTCGATTCGTTCCAGGTCATGGAGTTCATGATGGAACTGGAGGAATCCTTTGACATCATGATTGACATGAATAGCCTGTCGAACTCCCACACAGTCAGAGACCTGGCGAGAGTCGTCAGCAATGAACTGGAATAAGGGCCGCAACAACCATGGCATTACTGGATAAATTTGCAGCCGCCGCGGCCATCCAGGACCAGCTTCAGGCCGGTGGACACGACCCTACAAAAGTCGTCATCGAACGTATTATTTCACCCACCGAAGGCATCGTCGATGGCCGCCACACGATACTGGCGGGCACCAATAATTACCTCGGACTGACTTTTGATCCTGCCTGTGTCGAAGCCGGCAAGAAAGCGCTCCAGGAGCAGGGAACCGGCACCACCGGATCACGCATGGCCAACGGCAGTTTTGCCGCGCACACCGCGCTGGAACAGGAACTGGCTGACTTTTTCAGCATGCCCTACGGAATGGTGTTTTCGACCGGTTATGCAGCCAACCTTGGCACCCTGACCGCATTGCTAAAACCGGGGGATGCGGTACTGCTGGACGCTGACGCCCATGCCAGTCTTTACGACGGTTGCCAGATGAGTGGCGCGGATATCTTCCGGTTCCGGCATAACGACGTGAGCAGCCTCGAAAAACGCCTCCAGCGCCTCGCAGATAGGGCCCATGACTGCCTGATCATTACCGAGGGCCTGTACAGCGTATTGGGAGATTGTGCGCCGCTGGTCGAAATCGTGAAGCTCAAGAAGCAGTATGGCGCTCTGTTGCTGGTAGATGAAGCACATTCACTCGGTGTTTATGGCGATCATGGCTGCGGTGTTGCGCAAGCACAGGGCGTTATGGACCAGGTTGATTTCTTCGTTGGCACCTTCAGCAAGAGCCTGGGCGCCATGGGCGGTTTTTGTGTCAGCCCGCATGCGGAGCTGGAACTGATTCGCTACGTATCCCGCCCATTCATATTCACAGCCTCTTCAAGCCCGTCAATTATCGCCAGCACACGCGAGGCCCTGCGGCAGCTCAAAACACGACCAGAGCTGCGTGAAGCCCTGTGGCGCAACGCCAGGCGCCTGTATGAGGGTTTCAAGGGCCACGGCTTTGAAATTGGCCCGCAAGTCAGCCCGGTGGTCGCTGTGCGCCTGGGGCAGAAAGAAGTTGCTCTGCCCTTCTGGAATCGCCTGCTGGAAAAAGGCGTGTACACCAACCTGATGATCCCGCCGGCATCACCGGACCGGCACAGCTACATTCGCTGCAGCGTCAGCGCCGCGCACACGCAACAGCAGGTCGAGCAGATCATCGAGGCTTTCTGCGCTGTAGGAGCGAACTCTGTTCGCGAATAAATTCGCTCCTACAAATCCTGCGCCGACAGTCTGGCCACCAGCCGGGCGGTCAGGCCAAGTGCCAGCAAGGATGCAAGAAGGGCGGCCAGCCCTGGTCCCGTCAATCCCGTGAGCGGGGTCAACAGGAAAAACATCGATAGATAGGCAACGATGCCACCGATGTGAATGTTCAGGACCGTACCCGCCCGGCCCATTGCATAAGCTGCAGCACGCAGTGGCGCACTGGCCAGGTCGAATGATGCCGCCAGCAACAACAGACTGAGCAAAGTCGCGGCAGGGACATATTCCGCGCCGATGACACCAAGCAACGGCGCCCCGAAAAACAAAGAAAAAACAACGAAAGCCAGGCCCGCCAGCCCTGCGATAATCGCGGTCTTGAACGGCACCGAGTGGATTCCGCCGTCCTCGGCATGAAAACTCCGGGTGAGGTCCGGGAACAACACTTCGCGCAATGCGATCGCAGGCTGGGTCAACACCGTTGAAAATTCGCGGGCCAGGCGGAACAGGCCGGCTGAAGCGGGGCCAAGCAAGGCGCCGGCGAGCAGAACCGACACATGCTTCGGCAGCAGATCTATTCCTGTCTGCCAATAAACCACGCCGATAAATTTCCAGAACTCGCTATCTCTTTCCCGAAGTTCCCGCAAGCGGAATCCGTCCCACAAACCGCTGCTCATGTGCTTGCGAAGTTCGATCAGGCCGCGCACGAACATGTACAAATGACCGGCAGCAAAGGCCGAGCCCCAGGCGATGATAAACACGGGCATCGGCGCATCCAGCGCCCAGGCGGCCGCCACCATGATGAGGCGCAATGCCGGGGCGACGGTAAACTGGACACCCAGGGCATCAAAACGGTCGTAAATCCGCAAAATGCCATTGGGTGTACCGTTGGCGGTAGCAAGAATGACCAGGCTGTAAGCTGTGGCCCAGGCAATCATATTTGCATCCCACTGCAGGAATTTACCTGCCAGGGGCGCCATGCTAATTGCGATGACGGTAGCCAGCACCGCAGCAGACAGGTCGATCAGCATCGTAGAGCGCAGCAAAGCCCGCAGGCCCAACTGGTCTCCGGAATCGTTCAGCGGAATGCCAAAGCGAACCACGGCCTCGAATGTTCTGAAATTCAGGGCGCCCCGGATCACCATGATATAGGTGTGTATCAGGACGACCAACCCGAACTCGGTTGCCGACAGCGCATTGGCCATCAGGCCGGTTGCTCCGACCGAGAAAACACCGGCGATTCCGCGCCCGCGGATGACCACACCAAAGTTTTTCAGAACACGCTTCAGCACCAGGAGATCACCGGAATGCCCCCCTGCGCCACAGGCGGAACAGCAACGGCCAGGCAAAAATAAGCGGGTAGCTTCTCTGCAAATCCGTTGGCTCAATGTAGACGCCAGAGTGCCGCTGAACTTTCCACAACAGATAGTCCAGCGCGCCATCGAAAGTCAGCGCCGCCTTGATGATACGCAGCGTTGAGAGGATTTTTCCCTGCACTCGCCGCAGCCACCAAAGGCGGGACGACCGGCGCCGGGTATTTTCAGTGCTCAAGTTGGCGTAACTGTCAGCAGTGCCGGTGGCCTCGAATCCCAGGCCCTGGCCGGCCAGGGTGGAAGTGACCGAACGGTAGTAGTCCGGCCAGTATCCAAACAACTTTTCGGCGTGCCCGGGAGGTTCGGAGCGGAGTTCACACTGGTAGGTCAGCCCCAACCCAACCGCCCACAACTGCTTTGCTTCAAAGCGCGCCGGCAGGCGCGGAACCACCCGGCGAGCGAAGGTCGCACTGGCCTGGCATACCGCATCGATTACCCGGCTTTGCACTGCTTCGTCCCGGCAATACAAAATTCCGCAGGGCTGCGCGAAGCGGGCCCAGAAATAGGAGTGAAAATCGCGGCTGACTGCATGTTCAAATCGATCCAGTGTCAGCAGTGCGACCTTGGCGCGAATTTCATCAGGTGGTGATCCGTGGTGAATCTGATAAACATTGGGAGGTAACGCTTTGGCCAGCCAGCCTTGCCAGGCGTGAGACAGGCACCGGTAGCTGTCCAGCAACACGTAAAAATCCAGCAGAGTGTCGCGCTTTCCGCGTAGATAGGAACCGTAGATCAGGACTGCCAGCAAGCCCTGCCCGTAACGGTTCCGGAGTTGCTCCAGCAATTGATCGCGTTGCTCGTCCGGAAAGTCACAGACGCCCGAAATCTGTCCGGCAACGATGTCGCGGAGCTCATTTCCAGCTGGCCTGTTCGGACTATGCTCCATAGGCGCCACGGGTGCTTCCGAAAACCTGGTAGGCCCGGGCATTGGGTCCGGACGCCACGTCGCCAGCACTGAGCCAGGATTGCAGTGGCCCGCCATGCATCCGTGCGACCAGGCCCTGCGCCAAGCGGACCATCATCAGGATGGTGGTCAGCACAGTCCAGCATGTTACGGCGATAAAGCCCCAGTCGGGCCGGCCAATGACGGCGCTGACGGTCAGTATGATCAGGCAGGGGTTGCGCCGCGCGGTAACCAGGCGGAACCAGGCATCGAAGGGCTTCCAGGTGAATATCGTACAGTTACCAAGCAATGGGAATAATCCTTCCACGACACGGCCAGCCACGTAGCCAATGATGATCAACCAGTACATCTGCTCCTGGTCAAAGCCCAGCACGGGTCCGATGCCACTCAGGGACATACCCCAGTAGATGTACCAGAACGGGGGATGGATCAGGTCAATCAGATGGTCATAGAGGTGTCCGAACTTGCTGGACTGGATAGTAACCCGGGCCAGTTTGCCATCGACGGTATCCAGGAAGGTCATGATCCAGCCGGCCAGCAACCCCGCGAAGTAATGGCCGTTCAGAAACAGGTAACAGGCCGCCAGCACCAGGATTAAGCCCAGCGTTGTCACCATATTAGGAGAAATACCCAGGTTGGCCGCCAGGTGAACGGCCTTCTTGGCCGGCCGCGGCCACAGGAACTTGGTTACCAGGTCCGTGATTCCCTTGTACGCGTTGCCATACAGCCGGTTTTCCAGTTCCGGCTTCGCGTCCTCGGATACCGGCTCCAGGAACGGAGTCTGGGCACTGCTCAGAGCTTGGTTAAAGGCAGACAGGTCAGCAGGCGTTATTGACTCCAGTGCACCCGGGGCTGCATCCGCCCCCCTGATCAGCGCATCCCGCGCGGCATCCACATTGGCGGCATCAATGATCGCCGCCGCCACCCCACCGTCTTGCGGGCAGCGTAACAATGAATTGCTTTTCGTTATCAATCCCGACAGCGTCCGGACTTCGAACAGGTAGCGTCCGTTGAGCAGCAGAACCTGGCCGGAGTCCGGTAATTCAACCGCGGAAGCGACCAGTTTTACACCCCCAGCCTCTTTCAGTTGGCGGCGCAGGCGTTCGTTTGCAGAGAGCCCCCACAACCTGACGGGCGTCTCTTCCAGGATAAGAGCATGGATAGTCATGAGGTGGTTAGTTTCTCTGGTGCATTATGCAGGTCAGTCGATTATAGTCAGCCTGATCAATGCCGGCAAAAAATAGATGCGCCTGATCCATATAACTGATCCACATTTGAGTAGCCTGGACGGCCTGAGCTTCACGGGCCTGCGTGGCAAGCGGCGCTCGGGTTACCTCTCCTGGCGAAAAAAGCGGCGTCATGTATATCGCCCTGAAGTTCTCGAACAACTGACCTCAGCAGTAAATTCACATCAGCCCGACCTGGTGCTGCTGACCGGCGACCTGATTCAAATCGGCCTGGAAAGCGAAATGATCGAAGCCGCGGACTGGCTGCGCCGCCTGGGCCCACCGGAAAAAGTCATGTTAATCCCCGGCAACCACGACAACTATGCCCGGGATTCGCTGGCAGCGATGTACCGGCACTGGGGCGACTACCTGCCCGCTGAAGGCGAACTGGACGGTGACTACACCTCAGGATACCCGGTGGTGCGCGCAACGCAGGATGTCAGTTTGCTTGGCGTTAATACCTCCTGCGTGACCAGGATGTTCTCAGCCACCGGAGAACTGGGCAAAGACCAGCGACAGCGGCTTGCCCGCACCCTGTTAAGGGAACCGGGTGACAATCGTTTTCAGTGCCTGCTGATCCATCATCCGCCATTGCCGGGCATGACCGAGCGCCGCAAAGCGCTGCGCGATTCGGGACAACTCAAGGCTATCCTCGATCAACACCCCCCGGACCTGGTGCTCTACGGTCACCTTCACTGCAACCGTGAACACCTTGTTGGCAATACCCGTATTTTTTGTACCGCATCTGCTGCCAGCATTTACGACGGCTCTTACCGGATTTTTGACGTGGAACAAGAAAATTCAGGCTGGCAGTGCCGGATGCGCCTGGTAACGCGGGAGAGCGGTCCTGGCCTGGATGCACCTCTCAATGTTGTGGCTGAGTCTTGCTGGCAGAGCCCGGCTTGCGCAAGCCCCGCCAGTACTGCGCCATAACGGCTATTGCCAGAAGCACCAGAACCGGGGTCAGGATGGTGACCGACGGAATGAGGTTGAACAGGCCCGCCAGGTGACCGGTTGCCTGCTGCAGAAGATAAAAAACAATACCAATGATGCCGCCCAGAATAATTCTCTGGCTGGCCGAAACCGACCGGGTAGAGCCCACCAGCAACGGCAATGACAACAAACCCATCGCGATAACGGCGATCACAACACTGATCTGTTTCCAGAATATGACCCTGAAGTAGTGGGTATCGAGATCATTCTCGCGCAAGTACTGGATGTAACGAACCAGGTCATACGGCGCCAGCGCTTCGATCGGGAGAATCAGGATATCAGCCTGCTCCTGGGACAACAGGTGCTCCCACCTGATACTCTCAAGACGGTCTTCAGTGGCTGTCAATTCCGACAGTTGGGTGCGCGTCACGTCCTCCAGCAACCAGGTATCGGCGCCTATGATAGTGGCCTGCTTTGCCTGGATGAGCGTCCTGAGCCGGCCCGCTTCATCGGTGTTGTAGATTTCAATACCTTCCAGAATCCGGCCGAACAACACATCGCTCACATGAACAAAATTCTCGCCGCTTCGGGTCCAGAACTCCAGCCTGCCACGCGCGTCGAATGAAGTTGCCTCGAGCGATTTTGAGCGCAATTCAGAGGCCGCCCGCTCACTGACGGGAATCAGCAATGTCTGCATCAATACCACCATCACCGCCACGCCCAGGGTAGCCTGGAAAACCGGTCGCGCCATTCGCGCTTTGGACATGCCGGCGCCTCTGGCGGCGATCAGTTCCTGGTGGTTGGCCAAAGCGCCTAAACCCATCAGGCCACCCAACAGCGCGGTCACCGGCATCAGGTCTACCATGCGCCTGGGTGACGTGTAAAGGACCACCAGGAAAGCATCGATCAGCCTGAAGGTGCCCTCGCCCACTTCTTCCAGCTCTTCAGACAGGGCCATGAAGCTGAACAGGGCAAGTAACAGCAGCAGCACAGGGATCATCCCCTTCAGGTAGCTGGATGCAATATAACGATCGAGAATCATCATCTTGCAGGCGCCTGTGGGCGCAAGCCGTGACGGGCAAAAGTTTTCCAGGGCAGGTACAGAATCACGACCAGCAAGGCCAACAATCCGGGCGCCCACCAGATACTCTCTGAAGTCCCCTGCTCTACCCAGGTTTTACTCACATCGAGCAAGTTGAAATACACGGCATAGATGATCAGCGCGCCCAGCATCCGGGCGTACTGGCCCTGTCGCGGACGACTGCGGCTCAGCGGGATCGCCAGCAAGGCCAGCAACAAGGCTGACAGCGGGGTGCTCAAACGCCACTGAAACTCGGCCTTGTCTGTATTGTCAGCGGATAATCTGAGTTTAAAAATATCACTCGACTTGGTCTTGTAACCGACCGGAGGTGGCTCACCAGCCGGAAGCCAGATGGCAAATGAGCCTAATTCAGCGAATACATCCGGTCCGTCGGCAACCCGCTTGTAGACGCTGGCGTCGTGCAGGACCAGTTGATGAAAACCCGGCCTGACATGGTATTTCAGTTGTCCGCTGGTCGCGGTAATCACTTGCAAATCACCGTTTTTACTGCTCCTGATGAATACTTCCTCCAGTTGCCTGCCTTGTCCGGAAACTGTTTTCACGAACACAGTTCGGCCGGAATCTTTGAAGCTGTAGAAACGGGCGGGGCGAATCCGGTCGACCTCGGTGGCAGCCTCGGCTCGCGCCTTGATCTCATAGGCCATTCCATAGGCCCAGGGCCGCACAAAAATTGAAAACAGGCCGATCAGGATAGCCAGCAATATTGCGACACCGATAATCGGCTTTAAAACACGCATTTCGCTGATGCCACTGGCGCGCATGGCATAAATCTCAGAATCGCTGTGCAACCTGCCCAGCCCGATCAGGATCGCCAGATACATGCTCAGTGGAAGCAGCATCTCCAGTGAGATTAATGACTTGAGGACAGTAAGTTGCAGGAGTTCTGCAGGATGCAGCAGGCTTGCATTGGCGTCCATCAGGAAACGCGTCAGGCTGAAGGTGATAAAAATCGACACGAGCACGGTACTCACCGCCAGGAAAGGAACGCTGATTTCCCGCCTGAGGTAATGATCGATGATCATGAACCAAACCCGCTGAAATTGGTATGATCAGGCCAGCAGTGAGATTTATTTGCCATGTGCAGAACCTTATACAGCCTTTTGATCATCATCCCAATCGCAACGCAGGGCTTTGTACCTGACCTGCTGGCGGCGGAAGAGCGGATTAGCGGATTTTCTTCCGGTGACACGATCACCATCCGTTCGCCGGCAGCCCGGATGGATGAAGAGCCCAATATCTTCCACTTCGAGGATGGTTTTGAGCTGCGGGCCAAAGACTGGTACCTGTCATCGGATCATGCAACATTGTACGGAAAGCTGGATGACCCCGAAACCGTTGTGATCAGCGGGTCCCCTGCGCAAATCCTGCTTGACACCATTTTCAACGGCCAGGCCACGATCATCAATGGCCATGCTGAACGAATTGTTTACCAACGGCGCAGCAACAGTATCCGCATGGAGGGCAATGCCTTCATCTCCCGCAATGGGCAGAGCATGAGTGGCGGAGAAATCGAATACAACATCGAGACCGACCACCTCAGCGCCGGCGGTGACGGGGGGGTCCACATTGAGGTCAAACCGGATAAAGGTGGTCAGAAAAAAAGCCGGGGTTAACCGGCTTCTTTGCTATTTCTTTCGGTACGCGCCGAGCGGCACCTGTGATGCCTCGGCGGGTTCTTTCCTGACTG
>PVMK01115696.1_pt1 | contig 21310 bp, 18 predicted proteins | sample 1853481 | NCBI WGS metagenome assembly PVMK01 (sample SAMN08533507, study PRJNA380276) | Marine sediment metagenome, whole genome shotgun sequencing project.
CGGGCGGCGTCGATGGCCTGTTTCATTCGCTCCTCGGACTCGGAATCCAGGCAGCGGAGCTCGGATGAATCAGCGGCCGCATTCAGGTCGACCGGGAGCTCCTCCGGGGCAGCCGCTCGCACCGACCCGATGCGGGTGACATGACTTCCGACGGACACGCCGAGCTCGGCCAGCAGTCGGCCCGCCACGCCGCCCGCCGCCACACGAGCACACGTCTGCCGGGCGCTCGACCGCTCCAGGATGTCGCGCGCGTCCGCCCGACCGTACTTGAGCATGCCGACGAGATCGGCGTGCCCGGGCCGCGGGAGGTACACCCGGCGCAGTGCATCGTCGTCCGCCTCCGGTTGCGCTTCGACGGACATGGCCGTCTCCCAGTTCGCGTGATCCCGATTGCGGATCCACACGGCGATGGGAGACCCCAGAGTCTCGCCGAGCCGGACTCCCGCCAGTACCTCGCCGGCGTCCTTCTCGATCGCCATGCGACCACCCCTGCCGTAGCCGAGCTGACGACGCGCGAGATCGCGGGCGATGTCCTCGGGTGAGAGCGGCAGACCCGCGGGAACGCCCTCGATGATGGCGAGCGTCCCCTTGCCGTGAGACTCACCGGCGGTCGTGAACCGAAGGTGTTGGAGCATTGCGGCCTCTCTAGCAGGCTGCCTGGCAGGCTGCTGAAGCTGCCCGCATGAAACGGCCTCCAGTATACGGCGGACGGGCCCAACGGAAAACGCGGGGCCAGGATCCTGGCCCCGCGCTGTCTCTCCGGTTCCGTGCCCCTTGACGCGAAAGGCCGGACCCGGGTAGTCGTGCTTCGGCGACCTTCTAGTCCACGATGTGGGGCGTGACCAGGATGATCAGGTCCGTCTTCCGCTCCGTGTTCTTCGTCGTGCGGAACAGGGCTCCGATAACGGGAAGATCCATCAGCAGAGGGATTCCGGTCTCCGTACGGTCCACCTGACTGAGCGTGAGGCCGCCGATCACCATCGTCTCCCCATCATCCAGCAACAGGCGCGTAGACCCGATCTGCTTCACGAACGTGAAACCGATGTCCGGGATATCCGTCTGAATTCCGGAACGCTCGGCCGTCACGTCGAGGAGGATCTGATTGTTGTTTGTGATGTGCGGCGTCACGTCAAGGATGATGCCGGTGTCCTCGTACTGCACCGTGGCCCGCGCCTCCACGTTACCCGTCCCGGCGTCCAGAACACGGACGGGTGTCTTCTCACCGACCTGGATCCGCGCGTGATGGTTGTCCACCACCTGGATCGTCGGAGCGGCCTGTACGTCGGACAGCTTGTGCTGCTCGAGCGCCTGGAGCCACGCGGAAAGAGAGAAGTTGCCGAACGCGACGGAAGCCAGGATCTCCAGCGACGGCGATAGAAGCTGGTCGTTCGCATTCGCGAGCGCCGCTATCGAGTTGCCGCCGAGGTCCACGAGTGTCCGGTTCGTGATCTCGCCCGGGTTCAACGGATCCGGGACGCCGATCACGTCGTTGATCGAGTTACCCTCCATATCCTTGAGGTCGTAGATGATCCCCAGCTCCATGACGTCCGTGCGATCCACGAAGATGATCTTGGCGTGGATCGACACCTGCGGCGTCTTGACGTCCAGGTTTCGGATCAGGCTGTCCATGCGAGCTACGACCGACGGCGCGTCCGTGACGATCACCGAGTTCGCGCCCAGGTACGGTACGACCTGGCCGCGGTTCGGGGTGGCCAGGCGCTCGAGGGTGGCGGCCACCGAATCCGCCGAAGCATAGTTGATCTTGAACACGCGGGTCTCGGTCTGCAGGGTGTCCCGAGCGCGGATCCCTTCGAGCTTGTCCACGATCAGAATGCCTTCGCCCTGGAGCCTCCAACCCAGACCCTGCGACGCGAGAATTGCGTCCAGGGCCACGTCCCACCGCTGGTTGCGGATGTCCACACCCAGTACGGTCATCGCGGCCGCGGCCGCGCTCGGCACGATCGAGACCCCGGCAAACTCCGAGAAGCCGGCGAGCACTTCGAGCATGCTCGCGCTGTCGTATGCGACCGTGATCCTCGCGAGGTCTCCCGCGTCCTGGACGGCCGGTATCATGGATGAAACAGGGGCCGGTGTCGGCTCTGGCACCCGATCCAGCATCGCCACCGTGGCGGCCATCACGGACCGGCTGCTCCATTGCTCGAACGACCCGCCTGGATTCGCGAAGTGGACCGTATAGCGTCCGGACTCGGCGGAGGTACGATAGGAGGCAGGTCGAGACAGGTCGAAAACCAGCCGGACGACGTCGTCACGGAACTGGCTGCTGCGTAGCCGCACGATCCCGCCACGTCCGATAGCCTCGAAGGTCCCGTCCGGGAGCCCGTTGACCGCTCCGTGCACATCCAGAATCAGTCGCGCCGGGTCCCTCAGGATAAAGTCCCGGATCTCGACGTCACCGCTCGTGATGACGGCGATCTCGGTCTCATCTCCGGATAGGGTGATCCGGACCTCCTCCACCCTTCCAGCGGGCGACACCGCCCACAGCGTGGCCAGGAGGGTCGCGAGGACCTGTTTGCCGATCATCCGCCCTGCTCCTTGTCCATGTTCTTCAGACGCAGCGTCTCCTGCCTGCTGACGCCGAAGACGGTGACCATGAAGACCGCCTCGTCGGGAGTCACGTCCAGCAGCTTAGCGCCACCCAGGACGTCACCCTCCCATACGCGGTACCGTCGCTGCGTGGACCGGTCCACGAGGACGACCAAGCTGCCCGCTTCGGAACTGTATATGATCCCGCGCAGCTCGAGATCCTCGAAGCGAGGTCCGAGCTGGTCGCCAGCTTGCAGCGGCTTGAACGGGTCGCGGCGACCGGCAGCCGGATATTCGAAGATCTCGCGCTCGAGGAGCGGGGATGTCTGTGCACGCTCTACTTCCTCCCCCTGAGCCTGCCCGGCTTCCTGCGCCCACAGCCCGGGGGCCACCCCGACGAGGAGCGCGGCCGCGATCAACCGTGACGCTCTCATTCGTCATCCTCCGGGCTCGTCACAAATGCCCGACCCGGTGCCAGCACGTAAGTTTCCAGACTGAACGACGCGAGAACGAGATGTCGGCCGCTGGGCGTCTCGCCCGTCGGATTCACCTCGATCACGTGGGGACGCACAATGCGGTCGAAGGAGGCCACGCGGGTCAGGAACTCCCCTAGCGAGTGGTAGTCTCCCTCCACCTGCATCTGCCACTCTTGTCGCAAGAAGTAAGCCCCACTGTCCGCAGGCTCGGGAAGGCTCGGTTCTACGTTGATCAGGCGCAGATCGAGGGCCTGACTCTGAGTCGCGATGGCTTCGTAAATCGCCGGGACTTCCGCGTTCGACGGTACCAGGCGTTTCACGAGCTCGAACTGGCGCTCGGCCAGGGTGATCCGATCGCGCAGCTCTCGAAGGTTCCCGATCCGGGTCTCCGCGATCTGGTTCTGAGTCTCCAGGTCCTCGACCCGGTCCGTGAGATCAACGATCTCTACGGCTCCCGGCCGATGGACGAAGTTGAAGAACAGCGCCGCCGCCGCGATCATGAGAATGATCACGAGCAGCATGCTCTGCTGACGCTGGTCCTGGGGGAGGATCGCCATGGTCAGGTGCCCTCCAGGGCGACCGGTACCGCCGTGACCATCGAGTCAGGCGGTTCCGCGTACCCCACGATCAACTTGAACGAATGAGCGCTGAATCCGCCCAGGTTCTGCTCCTGGCTCCCGAGAATCCTCACGTCTCCCACATACGGAGATTCCTGCAGGCCACGCACATATGCCGTGATCGCGAGCGGGTTCGCGGCCATTCCGTCCAACTGCACTTGAAGGTCGGGAGGCGCGCTCGCCTGGCGGATCGAAGTGAGCCACGCGTGGTCCGGCAGCGCCCGACTGATCTCATCGAGGAGATGAGGCCACACGAACCGCCCGTCGTCCAGGCCCTGCAGGAGGTCCAGCCGTTCCCGTATCTGGGTTTCGCGGGCGATCAGGCTGTCGCTGAGCGCCCTCAGATCGGACAGCCGCGTCGAGTCCTCCACGGCCTCGACGAGCCGATCGTCGAGGCCTCCACGCTCACCGCGCTGCGACATCCAAAGCCAGCCGACCACGAGCAGGACGAGCGCCGTTGTCGCCACAGCGGCGATCAGCCACGGATCCCGACCATCTCCCGACCCGGTCGACTTCAGCCAGCTGGGCATCCCCACAAGCCGACGTCGACGCCGCTTCGAACCCTCGGGGTGAAGATTGACCTCGATCATCGACCGGTCCTCACGCCGCGTGCCGCAAAGCCAGACCGACGGCCAGCATCATCATGGGTCCGACGTGCTGGAGATGCTCAGTCTCGATCGCGCCCGGCTTGACGTTCAAGACTTCGAAGGAACTGGCGATCTGCGTCTCAACCCCAAGCCGCTCCGCGAGCGCCTCAACGAGACCCGGCACGCGAACGCCGCCTCCGCACAGGTACAATCTACCCAGGCTGGCTCCCACTTCCTGCGTCTCGAGGAACGCAGTTGCGCGCTCGATCCCCCGGCCTACTTCCTGCGCCCTCTCGTACAGGAAATTGCGAAGCCTGTCATCGACGCTCTCGCCGCGCAGCACGGACTCGGCCTCGTCGGCAGTCATGCCCCGTTCCCGCTGGAGATCGAGTGACAGGCGTCGGGTGCCGAAGGACAGGTCTCTGGTCAGAACCGGTACCCCATCCTCGAGGATGCTCACGTTGGTCGTTTCGTGGCCGATGCTCACGAGGCCTGAAATCCCCTTCATGGCCACCGGATAGTTGAGCTCCAGCGAGTTGTGCAGAGCAAACGCATCGACGTCGATGATCCGGGGAGCGAGGTTGGCCTCCTCGAGCAGGGCCACCTTGTTCTCCACGAGCTCGCGCTTCGCGGCGACGAGAAGCACGCTCATCTGGAGACCTTCGCCCTCTGGATCGGTAATCTCGAAGTCCAGCTGGACGTCGTCCATGTCGAATGGGACGTGCTGCTCTGCTTCCCACCGGATGACGTCGCGAGCATCCACCTTCTTCATCCTGTCCATCTGGATGGGCTTGATGATCAGGTCGCGTCCTCCGACCGATGCCACGACGTCACGGTCGTGGATACCCTCCTCGACGAACAGCGTATCGATCGTCTCGGCCACGAGGCCCGGATCCATGACCTCGCCATCGACGATCGCGTCGGCGCCCAGGGGATGCACGACGAGTCGCTCGACCTCGGGCACGTCACCTGAGTGGTCGATCACTGCGACCTTGATGAAGCCGCTGCCGACGTCCAGGCCTACGGTTCTCTTCTTCCGGCCGATGCCGAATAAAGCCATATCGCCTTGCTCTTCGAGATCCTGTGGGGCCGGCTGGATGGTCCGTCACATTAGACGAATCCGTCCGGCGCGTCAATTGGCTTTCGCCCGGCGTCGCCACCACAGACGCCGCAAGTTTACCTCCGTGTTGCCCGCACGCAACGGTGGCGCCACGTGGGCCCGCGCTATGGGCTTTCCGACAGCCTTCTGGCCACCCATAACCGTTGTCCGGCGGGCCCCGATCCGTCCACGGTGACCCGGATCTCAATCGGCCCGGGTTCGACCCACGTCGTTTCGGTGGTCACGGTCAGATTTCGAGATCCGACCCCGAGCGTTCGGGGCTCGAGACCTGACGAATCAGCCAGGACCATATCGAGCACGGCACCCGCCGCGACCGTCTGGGCGCTGCGCACAGCCGCGATTTCAGCCAGCCGGCGCGCCGCCCCACCCATCGCCGCCACTCCGAGGACACCCACCCCGAACACCGTAACGGCGATGATCACTTCGGGAAGTCCCAGCCCGATCCGAGCGCGGTCTCCCGCCAGCACGGAGCGCAAGAACGCTACCACGTCGAAACCGCGGACATATAGGGCATTTCGGGTCATTTCGGGGCAATCTCCATGCAGAAAGCAGGAATCCTTTTCGGAATCCTTGGGCCTCTCGCCTGGCCTTCAGGGCCGGCGATAGGACTCAACGCGCAGCCGACCGAGAAAATTGGACACGATCCGGACGATTCGATCCCCCCGGTAGAGGTAGATGCTGCCGGGCGCCGCATGTCCGCGGGAGTTGAAACGAAGCGTTGTGGGTCGGACTCGCAGGGAGTCAATGGGCAGGTCTCCCGCCGGGCCTACCGAGGCGGCAGCCAAGCGCTCTCCAGACGGAGACAGGACCACGAGGTCGCCGGCCGAGTCCAATCTCATCCGGATCTTCTCGCGCCTGGCGATGGCCAGCGAGCGGGCCATCGCCATGTGATTGCGAACGGACCACGACGCCGCGCGCATGCTCGAGGCTTCCCGGAAGTTCCTCATCCCGCTCGCGCTCACCGCCGTGACAGTACCCAGAATGGTGAGGACGATGAGCATCTCGGTGAGCGTCGTGCCCAACCGCGGACCGCGTGATCCGGACCTGTCGCATTCTCTCTCCGTCATCCGGCCGGGCGCTTCGCGAGCGGAGAGTACCTCAGCCGATCAACGCAGGATCAAACAGGTCGCTGAAGAACCTTCATCAAGGCGCGGGTCCGTCCAGGAGCAGGAATCGGGCCGTCACGATACACGTACGCCGTCCTGTCGGGGTAGGCATCCTCGAGCAGCCGATTCCGCCACCGCAGGTCTCGCGCGATCACGAGCGGACCTGTCAGACCCGGATCCTGGTCCGGAAGGAAGGGTGAGTAGTTCGCGTATCCCGCCCGGTCGTAGAAGATCTCGTCCAGGCACTCGGCAACGGGCATCTCGCCCTCGACGAGCCGCAGGGTCGGATCTCCGTTGCTCAGCGGACTCGAAGTGGGAATCACGGTCCCCGCTTCGCCCAACGCGGCTATGGCTGCGCTCGTCCGCCCGCCGTCCCAGCCCTGCGCTTCCGCCCCCCGCAGCAGCAGCTCGAGCGCGCAGTGATCGTTCCGCCGGTAGGCGGTCTCTGATGCACCAGCCGGCACTCCGAGACCTCGCATGCGCGCCAGCAGTCGATTCCCCCAGCTGACGGGGATGAAGACGAGGGCATCCGATATGCCCGCGGCGCGCGCCTCCGCCGGAAGATCCACCTTCATGCTCGCCAGACCCGAGCGGTATACGTGGAACCGCCGAGGTGTGGAGTAGAGAGCCGCGTAGAGAAAACACAGCAGCAGCAGCGTGCTTGCGGCGCCGGTGATCGGAACGCGGGTCAACGAGGACCCCTCCCACAGGTTGCGATCGCGCCATCGTCTGTACACCTCGAGCAGGCCCCTGGCCGTGAGGGGGACGAGGAAGGCCAGCCCCGAGTAGAGATAGCGCGGCCCCAGGAACGCGTCCCGGTGCCAGTAGAAGAAGTAGGCCGCGGGCAGGGCCAGGAATCCCGCGAGCAACCGGTGATCCCACTGCCTCGAGGCCCACCCCAACGCGAACAGCAGGCCCGCCGGTAGCAGCGCGGGAATCGGCCCCTCGAACATCAGACTCGAAAGCAAGGCCAGATCGGTCAGCTCGTTACGAAGTCCCGCGATCGGAGTGTGCACGTCTCCCCAGGGAGTAGCATGGAATCCGAGCCCGTGATCCACGCCCCACAGCTTCATGTACCCGGGAAGCAGGGGGTCGCCTGTCGTAGCGGCGTTGTAGGCCAGATACGCGAGAACGGCCATCAGACAGCCCGCCGCGGCCGCTGCGACAGAACGGGCATCGCGGTTCCGCCATGCGTTGTGGAGAACGAAGGGGGCCATGGCCAGGCCTACCGCCACCGCGGTAAGGGGTCGCGACAGGAACGCGGCCCCGATCGCCAGGCCCGCGCCGAGAAGCCGCCACCAGCCACCCTGCTCGTCCCACGCAGCCAGCGCATATAGGAATGCCGACACGAAGAACAGGGCCGACACGTGGTTCATGTGGCTGGCCCCCATGAACCAGAAGAAGGGCGCCACCGCCAGGAGTACGACGGTGACCCGTGCCGTGGCCGTGTCGTACACGCGGCGCGAGAATCCGAACAGAAAGGCCGCCGTCCCGAGTGAGAGCGCCACGGGCACCAGCCACGCGGCCCGAACGAGAACTCCCATTGAGAGAAGCGCCGAATGCCCCGGCGGGTACTGAGAATACCAGCGGGAACCATCCACCAGCATGTGCTGCACAGCGAAGAAGGCCTCGTCCACCGGCGCCACCGCGTACAGGCGTCCGGAAGCGAAGATGCGGGCCTGGAACAACTGGACGACGCTGTCGATCAACAGCGGTCGGCGCGAAAACGCGAAGACCGCCGTGACCAGAAGCAACATGGCGATTGCGGCGAAGCTGCCTGCCGCGACCCGGGATCCAGGTCCCCCCTCAAGCTCCAGGGCCCGCAGTGCTCTCTCTGGAAAACTCGCCGAAACGAACCGGGCGACGAGCAGTGTCAGCGCCCCGAACACGAACACACCCAGCAGCGCTTCCCCGGGCGGTACGATCCCGGTGGGTCGGTTGATTTCCCCGAACAGCGGGGCAAGAGGCACGAAGGGCACGAGAAGCAGCAGCCAGCCTGCGACCCGTCCCGCGCTCCTCGCGCTCACCGGGCCTCAGCCTCGAGCGGAAGCCAGGCTGTTACCGGGCCCGATTCGAGGGGGCGATAGCTGCCGGTGAGAGCGCTCCAGACGGGACGCGAGCGCCAGAAGTAAGCCATAACGATGTCCCGGGTCCCGACGCCCGGGGGTGCCGGTGCGGAACCGAGGGCGACGGTCGTGAGGGCAAAAGGAATCCGGTGACTCTCCAGGTCGGCGACCAGGCGAGAGGGATCCCACCGGCCGATCGCCTCCAGGGCCCCGAACGCGAACGGATCGTTGAGCCACGGCCGGCCGCCGCGCGCGAGGACGGCGGGGAAGAAGTGCGCGTCCACGTGGGGATACCCTTCGAACTCAGAGACGCGGGCCGATCCCGCTGAGGCGAGCCACCCTTGCATGGTAGCATACTCGCGAAGGGTCGCGCGCACCGTCGTGATGCCGATCACGGTGGCCAGGAGAACGGCAGCCGCGCCGCCGAACCTTGGAATCCGTCCCCGTCCGATCTCAGCCGGCTCCGTCACCTTACCTGGGGCAGGATAGCGGCTCACCGCCAGTAGAAGAAGGGCAAACGTCGGCTCCAGGAGGTAGTTCACGCTCGACCCAGTCTTGAGCATCGCCACGGTGTGAAGAAGGGTGCTGCCGAGCAGATAGAGCTCCGGAAACCCGAGGCGCAGACCGCGGCGGACGGCCAGGAAGACTGCTACGACGATCGGAAGCCATTGCACGGGCTCGCTCGCCGACAGGCTCGCAGTGAGATTGCTCCACCCGGAGCCCCCGGTCAGCGCGCCCAGAGTGTTGGCCAGATACCCACCAGCGGTGAGCGAATCGAGGAGGAAGACACCACACAGCGCAATCGCCGCGAGACCCAGACCGAAAGCGGCGGCCGTCCCTCGCCGGCCGGTCAGGAACAGGCTGACGACGAGCGCGGCGGGCGCAGCCACGAAGCTCTGCTTCGCGAAAAACGCGAGAAAGAAGGCTGCGGCGGCGGCGACCAGCAGCCACCGGCCCTTCCGAATTCGCGCAGAGTGCGTCCCGAGCGCAGCGGTGATTCCGACCCAGGTCCAGAACAGAGCCAGGATATCGGCCTGCCCACCCCCGACCAGCTGGTACACGGCAGGCGTCATCAGCACTGCAGCCACCAGCGCCAGAACCCAGAGCGGCGGTACGCGACGTACACGCGTGTGCACCGCGACAAGCACGAGCAGTCCGAGCAGGGCCGCGGCGCTCACGACGCGCAGCCCCAGGAACGTCCCTCCGCTTCCGGCCCAGCGATCCACGGTCGCCGCGAGGGCGAAATACATGGGTGGATACAGCGACAGCACGACCGGCGGCTCCACCCACCCGTCTGCCGGGTAGAGCGCCGACAGCTCACCATCGACCTCCAGGGCCGCCAGGCTGCCCAGGACCGGTCCTTCCGTGTAGTAGAAGACCGTGTCGGTCCGGACCAGGCGCAGCCCCACGAAGAAGAGGACGAAGCCGACCAGCGCCACGCTCAACGGCGCCAGCCACCGCCACGCCACGCTACGGGCGATCTCCGCTCCGGGCGGCCCCGGCATGACGGCGTCGCCGCTCGCGTCCGTCAAACCCGATCACGTTCCTCGTGGAGCGCCTTCCGCGACTCGACGGCCCCGGTCGGCAGGTTGCGGTACCGGCCGACGACCCAGGCGGGTCTTCCCTTGGCCTCGTTGTAGATCCGGCCGATGTACTCTCCGATCACACCCACCGCGATGAGCTGTATGCCGCCGAGAAACAGGATCGAGGTCATCGTGGACGCCCAGCCGAGAATCGCCGCCCCGGAGATCAACTTCTGGTACAGCACGTTGAGAAGCACGAGAAACGCGACGCCCGACACCACGAAACCGAGGATCGTGGCGAAGCGCAGCGGCAGCTCGGAGAAGGCAAAGAACGCGTCCGTCGCCATTCGCATGAGCTTAAGGGGCGATTGTCTCGGCTGACCCGCGTAACGCGGAGCGCGCTCGAACTCCACTCCGATTTGCTTTCCGCCAACGTACGCGCGCAGGCCGCTGACGTACCGATCCCTCTCCGGCATCGTGTTGATCACGTCGACCACCGCGCGATCCATGAGCGAAAAATTTCCCGCGTCGGCCGGAATATCCACGTTGCTGAGTCGTCGAAGTATCCAGTAGAACAGGCTGAACAGGAGGCGCTTCGGCAGGGCTTCTTTCCGCTCCCGCTTCACGGCGTAGACGACGTCGTAGCCCTCCTCCCACTTCCCGATCAGCAAGGGAATCACCTCGGGGGGATCCTGCAGATCGCCGTCCAGGAGCACGACGACGTCTGCACTCGTCATGGCCAGACCGGCGGAAATGGCCAGCTGCTGCCCGAAGTTCCGGGACAGGTGAACCACCCCGACGCGCTGATCTCCGTCGGCGAAATCGGCCAGCATCTCTGGAGACCGGTCACGGCTCCCGTCGTCCACGTAGATGACGCGCCAGGCGTACGGCAGGTCGCTCAGTGTGTCGGTCAGGCGACGATGGAGCTCCGGCAGGATTGCCTCTTCATTGTATACGGGAACGACGGCTTCCAGCGTCTTCACGGCTCCTCCGGATCAGGTTCGAAGGCTTCGTTCTCCTGCCATTCGTACAGGCCGACCAGTTCGACTCCGTCGAGCTCTACGGCCAGCTCGGGCTTCACGTTCTCGTAGATCCGCCGATGGTGCGGCTTGAAAGTCGATTTCCGGGCCACGAGCAGAAAGGTAGTCGGGCGGCATCTCGTCGGTCACCTGGATATCCTCCCGCAGCATGCCGTTCTCCTGCAGCCACCGGAGGTGCGGGACGTTGGGCCACGCGGACAGTCGCGCTCCCTCCGGAAGGGTCTCTTCGAGCCGCTCGATGAACGCCGGCGTGACTGCATCCAGCCAGTACGTCGTCTCCATCCCGGCCCGAGCCGCACCACGGACGCCGCCGATGACCTCGTTGTAATAGGACAGGTAGAGTGGGCGCCAACCGCACGGTCTGCACGTAGGGTGGAAGAAAAAGGAGCCCCCCCAGTCCGAGGGACGCGAGTACGGCCCGCTGTCCCGGCAGCCGCGCCCGGACGACGCCCAGGATCGAGCCGAAGCCCCGGCCCGCCAGCAGCGCCACGAACGGGAACATGGGAAGCCACAGCCGGACCCCGTCGTGATTCGGCGAGCTCGGAGCGGCCATCAGCGCCATGAAAAAAAGGATCTGCGTCAGACACAGGCCCCCGATGGGTCTCTCTTCCCATTTGCGCGCCGTGACCGCCGTGCCCCATACCGACAGCACGAGGATCGACAGTGGGACGGTGATGAGGGTCATCACGGCCGCGTGGTGTCTGGGAAGCTGGTACCCCCACGAGTGCCCCAGGTAATACGTCGAGATCGGGATCAGCTGGTCGCGGTCCAGGCTGTCGTGGATCAGGAGCAGCGTCTCGGCGACGGGATCGTGCCACATGAGCGGGTTGAGCACCCACGCGACCACCAGCCCGCCGAGACCCCACAGAACGGCTCCGGCTACCGCCCGGCGGGATCTGCCGTAGGCAATCAGCCACAGCAGCATCGCGACGGGAATCGTGTAACCCGTGAACTTCGTCGCGAGCGCGAGGCCGAGACCGACCGCCCCGATCGCCAGGAATCGGCCCTTCCCTTCGAGCACGTAGAGCACCAGCCCGACCGAGGCCACGAACCACGCGAACATGGTGAGCGTGTCCGTGGCGCCGATGTGAGCGTGACCGACGACCCGGGGCATGAGGAGAATCGACAGGCCCGCGCCCACGCCGGCCGCGCCGCCCCAGGCCCAGCCTGCGAGCCAGGTGACGCAGACGACCAGGAGAGCGAAGAACCCGAGCGGCGCCAGCCGGTAGCCGACGATCTCACCGGTCCAGCGGCCGATAGTCGCCTCCGTGGCTGCCATGGCGATCTTGTAGGCGGGCGGATGAGGGTTGAAGTAGCGGCGCCAGCCGAACGTCTCCCGGACTACTTCCTGACTCAACAGGCGCTCCCGATCCGGACCCCGAACGACTTCTCCCGACCAGGCCTGAATCCGGTCCACGGAATCGAAGTAGAACGGTTCGTCCCAGGTGATTCCCACGTCGTCCAGGCCGGGCAGCAGCCACGCGAACGCGAGGAGGCCGAGGGCCAGGCCGGCCCACAGAACGAAGCGTCTCGACCGCGGATCCGCGATTCATCGTGTTCGGAACACCTTCATCAGCGGAACCCCTTCGAGGGAGATCTCGTACATTGCCGGCCCGCCGAACCCGTCGAGGGCGCTCTCCGTTGACCGCCACTGCGCCTCACGATTGAGTACGAACACGAAGTCCGACTCCGCGACCCCGTGGTCGAGGGCTACCGTCGTGAAGCTCTGCAGACCCTCGCAGCCCAGCGCGATATCGTCCGATCCATCCGGGTTTCGACAGCTGGGTCTCGAATCTCCACCCGGCAGGGAACCCACCCGGTCGCCTGGTAGAAGCACATCTCCTCGATGAAGAAGCCCGGGTCCACGTTCGCGTCGGCCGGCATCAATCCGATCAGGTCATCCAGGGCCGCCCGGTTCAGGACCTCCTTCAGACCGGTCACCTCGAGGCCCTTGCGCTCGGCTCCTTCGATTCCGCCCACGAGCGCGTTGAAATAGGACAGCTGATAGGGGTGCACCCTGGCCGTACCGAACGCCGCCGGAGCGATGAACGCCACGATCGTCAGGGCTACGATCAGGTCACGGCGGTCGGTGGCCGCCGGCACGCGTGCCCCGAGACCCTGCGTGATCCACTCCCCGACCGCGACCGCGCCGCCCGGCGAGGACGCAATAGAACGGGAACAGAGGCAGGAACAGACGGACCCCGTCGTGCATCGGAGCCAATGGAAGCGCGAGCGCGCCATACAGGACCACCATGTTCGTCACGGCGAGTCCGCGCAGTGCACCCGAGCGCGGGGCGAGCAGGCCGACGAGCGTGGCGGCGAGAAGCGACAGCGGGAAGACGATCGCCGTCCACACGTACGGATAGTGCCAGGGAGGGCGGAACACGTAGACGGAGCCGAAGTACCGGGTGGCGATCCGCGTGTTCTCGGCCGCGGAGCGATCCAGCCCCGCGTGCAGGTATTCGCGTACGCCCTGCATGGGATCGACCCACATGACCGGGTTCACCGCGAAGAACACGAGGGCGCCCGCCAGGCACAGCACGAGCAGGGCCGCGATCCCGCTCCGGTTGGCCACGAGCCAGATGGCCAGCACCGGCAGCAGCAGGATGCCCGTAAACTTCGTCGCGGCAGCGGCTCCGAAAAACAGGCCCGACGACAGGAACCAGCCGGAGCCTCCCTCCTCCACCGCCACGTCGAGCGACGCGACCGACCAGAACCAGAAGGCCGTCAGAAACAGATCCGTGTGCGCCAGGTGACCGTGGGCGAACAGCACCGGGAATGCCGGGACGGCAAGTCCCGCCGCCAGGCCGGCCGCGAGCGAGCGAGATCGCCACGCCGTGTATGTTCCGACCGAAGCCGTGAGGGCGGCGAACGTCAGGACCACGGATCCGCGATACGCCAACAGCGGATCCACGACGCCACGGAGCACGACCCACGAAAGTCCGCTCAGCTCCCTGGAAAGCGGAGGGTGCGGGATCCGCTCGATGTACCAGCGCCAGTGCTCGAACACGCGGTCCTGGTTGAGGACCATCGTCGGCTCACCATCCAGCAGCGCGGTCAGCAGATCGCGCGCCCAGGCCAACTGCCGCAGAGAGCTGTAGAAGTAGTTGCCCACGTCGCTGGCGATGCCGTAGTCGATGGCGGTCAGCGCCGTCACGGAAAGCGACACCACGAACAGTCCGAACGCGAGCCACCGCAGGGCGATCGCCGGGGGGCGCTTCTTCCTGCGTGCGCTCACAGTCGTCTGCCCCGGGCCAGGATCCACATGGTCGCGAGTGTCACAATGCCGGCCAGACTGATCCACGCACCCAGCAGCACCGAGTCGGGCGCGAAGCGGAACTCAACGTCGCTGAAACCTGGTGGAATCGGAACGGCCCGGAACACGCCGTTCGCTCTCAGCACGGGAGCGTCGACGCCGTTGACCGTGGCCTTCCAGCCGGGATACCAGCGATCGCTAAGCACGGCCAGCATTGGCCCGCTCGCCAGAACCTTCGCCGTTACCCGGTTGAGCTCCTCGGTGCGCGACAGGACTTGGCCCGACGCAGAGGGATCCAGGAGAGCGGGAGGCCTGGCTTCGAGCACGACCGTCTCACCGAGGGGGAAGTCCTCCTCCAGCACTCTTCTGAGCGCCGGCGCCTGCCCTTCCCGCTCCTCGTAGCTCGCCACCAGGTAGAGACGCTCCACCGGATCCGGGACCTCGTAGATGCGGATCGGTAGCTCGGGGTGGGACGCCACGAGGTCGAGCCCGGGAATCGAATCGGCGCTGGCGGTCGCATCGGCGTAGAACCCGACATTCATGGACTGCAGGAAACGCAGCGGGTCACTACTCCAGGCTCGAAGTGCAGCCTCGTTGGTCAGGGCCACGGAAACAAGCTCCACCCCTTGCAGACCGTCCTGCATGGGGAACTCGAAGATCTGACCGACGTTGGGTCCCATCGTCTGGTAGTCGAGGTACATGTTCGTGAGCTCCCATGCTCCGCGCACCATGACGATGCTGCCCATCGCCGCTTGGTGAGGAGATCCCCGATACCTGTAGTCACCCCGATCCTCCATCAGTCCGTCAAGCACGTCGGCCGTCCACGGCGCTGTAACGTAGACGTCGCTCTCCACGGATGGATTCACGGCGCGATTGGCCACCAACAGGTCGACCGCGACGAGTGCCACGACGATCACGGACGCGAGGCTCCGGCGCAGGCGGCCCGTCCGGTAGAGCCACGTCACGAGGCCGAGACAGATCACGAGCCCGGCTACCCGCCGGGCGATCCCGGCATAGAGATCCTGGGCGCCCCGTGGATCCTCGCACAGCAGTGCCTCCCCGAGCCAGCCCGCGCACGCACGGGTCACAGCGTCGCCCATCGAGCCCAGGAGGGCCGCCGCGAACACGTAAAATCCGGCGATGGCCAGGATCGGCACCCATACGCCGACAGCCGCTCCCTTCTTCGGAGACCCCGCGACCGACCCATGCGCGGTCGGGGTTTCGAGCCACCGATCGACCCCTTGAGCGGCGAACACCGAGAGCGCCAGCGCCCCGAGAAGAAGGAATTTCTCAGGATACCGGAACGACCTGAACGGCGGGAGCCACGCGAAGATGGCCCGATACAGCGGACTGTGGGCGCCCAGGGCAAGCAGGACGGAAAGCAGTCCGACGAGGAGCCAGAAAACGACCCACCGAGGCGCCCGGCCGCGGAAGACGCCGACGGCCGCCAGGGCCAGCGCCACCCCGCCCGCGTACACGCTCAGAATCCACGGCACTCCCGTGCTCGCCATGTACCTCGTCGTGAAGCCATGTGCGCCCGTTTGCAGGGCCGGGGGCAACAGCATGTGCAGGACGCTCGTCGGCTCGAGGGAACGTGATGCCGCGTACTCCAGCTCGATCGGAAGCCGCCGGACCGAGTGGCTCATATACTCCGCGAACGGCAGCAGCTGGACGGCGACAAGGGCTACGGCCAGAACGCCCGCGATCACGAACGCCGTCGTCTGTCTGCCGCGTGAGAGCTCGCGACCCTCGATCGCCGCGAGGCCGTGCGCGAATATCAGGACGAGCCCGAGTGCCAGCATCTGGGGTTCCCCACCCAGAAACGCCACTCCGCACAGAATCGCGAAGATGAGCAGATCTCGGATTCGGCCTGCGTCGAGGACTCTGTCCCAGGCCAGGAACACCCACGGCAGCCAGGCCACGGTCTGCAGGTTGTTGACGAAGTTCCCGATCGACGCGTAGAAGCCACCGAGCATGAGCACGACACCGCCCGTCATGGAGGCCGTCCACCCATGCCCCCAGCGCCGGAGCAGGAGAGCCAGTCCCATCCCGGCCAGCGGATAGTGGAGAACCACGAGCCAGTCGAACGCGTCGGGCATGGGAATTCCATACAGAACCAGGCTCCCCGGATAGAGAAGACCAGGCTGCAGCGAAGCGAAGAACGGCTCTCCCCCCGCGACGAGTGGATTCCACAGGGGCAACTCTCCGGCTCTCACAGCGCCGGCGAGGAAGTGCTTCATCGGATAGAAGAAGGGCGCCACGTCGCGACTGAAGAACACTTCACCACGGAACAGCACCCTCTCGAAGAAGACCGCTGCGAGAACGACGAACAGTCCGGCCGCGGCGACGGGCGCGGGGACGCGTCGGAGACGGCCCGCCGCTCGTATCACGACGTGGATCTCCCCGGGGTCCGGGCGGATTCGGAAGGGAAGGGTTCAGGATGACCAAAGGGCGCAGCGGGAAAGCCCGCTGCGCCCTGGTCTGCGATCTTCAAGAGAGACGAAGATCCGGAAGCCGCCCTTACGGAGACTTCTGTATCTTGCCCTCGATCGAGCTGCTCGTGCCGACCTCCACCCAGTAGCTGTTGCCCGAGGCGGAATGCGACGCGGTGATAGCGTACCCACCGGCCGACGCGGCCGAAGCCGAAATCGCGATGCCGGTGCTCGTGGTGAAGGAACCGGTCGCCATCGAGGCCGGCGCGTAGCTCTGATCGTCGGCGAAGTAAGCCTCCTGGGCCGCCATCGCATTCCGAACGTCGCTCTTCGCCGTGGCGTCGAACGCCTTCTCCTTCGTGCTGGCGAACTGCGGAATCGCGATCGCGGCGAGGATGCCGATGATCACGACTACGATCAGCAGTTCGATCAGGGTGAAACCCTTCGTGTTGCGGAGCATGACTCCTCCATCGGTTCTGGTTTGTGAACGCTTTTTCTTCCGAGATCGTTTGTTCGTTCACCGGTGGAGGGCCGTGCCTCCGGCGTGAGGTTAGGGCAACTCGTGTGCCGGACGCTCTCTGTAAGTGTAACCGATTGTCACATAGATAGTTATCGACAATATAGGTGGATTGCCAGACCCGTTCCCAAGTCGGCGGTATTGCACTCTGCAAAGTTTGCATGCCGTACTGCAATGGTTGTCGGCTCAGGCTTCGAGGTCGTAGCGCTTGATCTTGCGGTACAACGTGCTCGGATCAATTCCGAGCACTTCGGCAGCTCTCGTCTTGTTGCCGCTCTCGGCTCTCAGCACATGCTCTATGTAGGCCCTTTCGACGATGTCGAGAGCGGGATTGGCCGCAGGTCGGTCCTGCACGAGGGGCTCAGCCGGCGCCTCTCGCAATCTCGGGGGGAGAGCCTCCGGCTTGATCGTCGCACCCGCTGTGAGGACCACGGCTCTCTCGATCACGTTCTCGAGCTCCCGGACGTTGCCCGGCCAGTGGTACTCCTTGAGCACGGCGAGAGCCTTCCCGGACAGCTTCTTGGCGCCTCGCGGGTCGCCCTCCGCCTGCCCTGCGAGGAAGTGCTCGGCGAGAAGCTCGATGTCCTCCTGGCGGTCCCTCAGGAGGGGCAGCTCGAGAGCGATGACGTTCAGGCGGTAGAACAGGTCACGCCGGAACCGGCCTTCTTCGATGTCCCGCTCCAGGTCACTGTTCGTGGCGCCGATCAGCCGAACGTCGACCGGAGTGACTTCCGTCGCCCCGACGGGGATGACCTCGCGCTGCTGCAGGACCCTGAGGAGCTTGACCTGGGTGGAAGGCGACATCTCCCCGACCTCGTCCAGGAAGAACGTGCCGCCGGCAGCGGCGACGAACAGACCCTCTTTGTCTCGCACAGCTCCCGTGAAACTCCCCTTCACGTGGCCGAACAGCTCCGACTCCAGGAGGCCTTCCGGCAACGCCCCGCAGTTCAGCGACAGGAACCTGCGGTTCGAACGGGGTGACAGGTCGTGGATATAGCGGGCGAACACCTCCTTACCGGTACCGCTCTCGCCACCGATCAGGATCGTCGAGTCACTGTCGGCCACGCTCTCGGCCAGCTTGATACAGGCTTCGAACGCTGGGCTCACCCCGATGGGACGACCCGCCTTGAGTGTCTGCTGCTTCTTGATCTGCCTCTTCAGACCAGCGTTCTCCTGCTTCAGGCGACCCCAGTCCAGCGAGCGCCCGAGGACCGCGAGGAGCTCGTCGTTCTCGAACGGCTTCTGCACGTAGTGCGTGGCGCCCAGGTTGACCGCCTGAATCGCCGATTGCAGCGAGGCCTGGGCCGTCATGAGAACGACCGGCGTGTTCGGGTTCGTCCGGCGGACCTCCTCCAGAACCTCGATTCCGCTCATCTTGGGCATGCGGACGTCGGTGAGCACGAGGTCCGGACCGTGCTCCTTGTACGCCTTCACACCTCCAGCTCCGGTCAACTCTGCAATGACCTCGTAGCCCTCACCCTTCAAGAGCACGCTGAGGGTCTCCAGCAGGCTCTGCTCATCGTCGATGAGGAGAATCAACGGCTTGTCTCGCATGTCGGCTCCTTATGGATAGCCGCGCGGGCGCGCCGGCGCAGCTAGGTGTGCGCGCGCTCGTCGGTGCGCGTTTCAGTTTCAGATCGCTGTTTCGAATTAGCACCGAAGGATGACGCTCGATCGGGATCGGGGGGCACACGGCCACGCACGCTCCGACGAGGCAGGACCATGGCGAACGTGGCGCCCGCGCCGGGCGTGGCGTGCGCTATCAGCGCTCCGCCGTGTGCCTGTACGGCCCGGTGAGCGATCGACAGCCCCAGGCCGCTCCCTCCGTGTCGCCGCGTATAGAACGGATCGAAGATGCGCGGCAGGTCTGCCGGCTCGATCCCGGGTCCGTCGTCTACCACGCGTATGCGAACGGGGTGACCGAGGGACACTTCGGACGGGGCGAGATCCGGACGGAGGGAGTCAGCAATAACCCTGACCTTGACTGTCTCGTCGGGGTCGCCGACCTGTACGGCATTGAGGACCAGGTTGAGGAGAGTCCGGTGAAGAAGCCCGGGATCACCCCAGAGCCCCGACATGTCGCCACGGATCTCGCTCGTGATGGTCGATCGGCCCTCGGCCGCCGGATTGCGCCGGACGGTCTCGATCACTTCCCGGATCAGACGCTCCACATCGACGGGCCTCCGTTCGGCCACCCCGATACGGGCAAAGTCGCTGAACTCGCTCAGGATGCGGCTCAGCCGGTCGCTCTCTCGCACGATCAGGCGGCCGAGGACCTGCTCGTCCTCGTCCTCCGTCGCCCGGGCCGAGAGTTGCTCGACAGCGCTCCGGATCGAGGCGAGGGGATTCTTGAGCTCGTGCGCCAGGGAAGCCGAAAGCTCAGCTACCGCCTCGAGCTTTCCAGCGCGGAGTCGAAGGTTCTCGAGCTGACGGACCGAACGCAGATCCTGGAGGAGAACGACGTGCGACGGACCGGCTCCCACGTCTGGCAGCATGGTCGTGCTCACAGCGACGGGAACGGTCTCCCGTCCCGGCGCGCCATCCGCGAGCCCCGGGTCACCGAGCACGTCCGCCTCCCGGTCACGGACTCGGCGGCCCGTTTCCATCGTCTCCCGGACGACGGCGGCCACGTCGGGCGCCCGGCGATCGAGCTCCGGCAGGATATCCAGCCCTAGCTGCGTGCTGGCGTCGAGGCCACACAACTCGGCGGCGGCGAGATTCATGTAGACCAGGTTGCCTGATGCGTCGAGCGTAATGACCCCCGATGGGATGTTGCGAAGCACGTCGGCCGTGTCGAGACGCAACCGGTGGAGTTCACCCTCGACCGTGCGGAGCTCGGACCGTACCTGCCTGAACCGGACTCCAACCAGGCTGGCCGCGACGGCCACGATCATGATGACGAGCACCTGGAGGACCAGGGCAACGCTGCTGACGTCGCCCACCAGCGCCACGTTGACCGCCAGGTACAGACCTCCGGCGGACAGCGCCGTGAGGATCGCCGAGCCCAGGGGCAACAGAAGAGCGTACGCCGCCGCCAGCGCAATGAACAGCGATACGAAGGGACTGCTGATTCCCCCGGTGATGTGCACCACGCCGTTGAACAGCAGAACGTCCAGCGCCGCCTGCGAGTAGAGGAATCCGAGGCCGATCTCGTGGCCCTTCCGATGGCTGATCCGGTACGCGATCGGCGTCAGGAAGGCGGCCGCCGCGAGACCTATGATGGCTATGAGCGGAAACTCGAGTGGAAGGGAGCCCGGTACCTGCCGCTCCAGAAAATCCCCGACAAGGATGGCAGCCCCGAAGACCGCCAGAGAGATGACGAGGCGCGCGGCATAGATCCAGTACAGGACATGCAACGGCTCGAGAAGCGTGGCCGCCCGGCGGTCAGACCTGCTGGTACGGAGCAATTCCTGGCCGTTTCCCGTGCTGTGAGTCGCCCGCCGGGGAAGCGTCGTTCACCTCTCCGGAGCGTTGCATTTCGCCTGCATCGCCGGAGCCTATCTAAGAACGGGGACTGCAGAACGCAAGAGGTGGCCGGCAGCTGAAAAGGCTCTAACAGGGTTCGTCAGCAACCTGTTAAAGCCAATCGGGAGGTTCGTCGAACATCGACACCTGGGTGATGCGACCGCCGCGGACCGTGGCGGTGAGGGAATGCACGCTGCCGGAATCGGCGCACGGTATCGGCCTCCGGATCAGCGGGACAGTTACCGTGGCGGCGTCCTCTTCGGGCTGGGCGGCCGGCCACAGGCCGACGGCACGGGCGGCATCGGAGAGCAACCGGTGGCCGCTCTCGAACGTCGCGGTCCACGAAACGACGCGAGACGGGTCCAGGCCGGTGCACCTGACCCGCAGGGCGAGATCCGCCGATCCGAAGACGAGCCAGGTGTCCCCCCCGGTCGTCCTGCGGGCCGTCGGCTCACCGAAGCACCGAACCAGCTCCTGCTCGGGCAGGCCAATGAGACCGTCACACGATGCCAACATCACGTCCTCGCCCTGCCCGTCCGGCGGCGCGTGCCCCTCGACATA
>PVMK01119620.1_pt1 | contig 21310 bp, 21 predicted proteins | sample 1853481 | NCBI WGS metagenome assembly PVMK01 (sample SAMN08533507, study PRJNA380276) | Marine sediment metagenome, whole genome shotgun sequencing project.
GAAGATTTGAACTTCCGGCCCCTGCCTCCCGAAGACAGTGCTCTACCAGGCTGAGCTACACCCCGATCTGGTTCATAACAAGGCGGCGATCTGTTGACAGTTCGGGAAGCGTTGTCTGCGCATACCTTGTTACTGCGAATCCCGGTGGATCCGGTCAAGCGGACAGCATATCAGAACGGTTGCTGATCACCCTGATCCGCGCGCCTTTATACGCGCTGTTGAATGTCCACGCAAGTTTAACAGGATTATGGCGTTTGAATGATTCGCCGCTATTCGTTACGGCTCTAGCCTACTTTGGCTGGTTGTCCGGCCGGTTCGGCGGGAAGCCCGATTTTGTGTTCCGTATTAAATTGATAGTCCTTGAAAACATGCTCGGCGGTCAGTAGCTGGTACTCGCCGTTCGGGAGTTTTCGCGACGTATCTTTCAGGCGGTAGACGTAATGCCCGCAAGTGTACGCATTATATTTACTGAAATGGTAACAAAGGCAGACCTTATCTTTAACCGGTAGTTTTTTCCCTTTTGCGTCAACGCCGGTGGCCTCGTATGCATCGATATACGCGCAGGTTCCATCACGATTCAGGATGTAGCCAAACGGCTCACATTGCGGCTTGATATTTGATCCGATGCAGGGGCTTGAGCGTAACAAACGCAATGGGTAACCGGTTGGCGATAGAGACGAAACGAAAACATCTTTTTCTTCAGAGCGATAAAACGACTGTTTGGCTTTGTCTGGTAGCCCGCATTCTTCGGTGACGGTAAATCGTGTGGCCAGTTGCACGGCTGCCGCGCCTAGCTGCAGATATTCGACGGCGTCAGTTCCGGTAAAAATACCGCCGGCGGGCAAGACCGGAATATTCAGTTCTTCTTTTTTCAGAAAATCCAATACCTCGATTACGATGTCCCGCAGATCGTATTCGCGCCAGTCGTCGCCGAAGCCGAGATGACCGCCGGCCAGCGGACCCTCGACAATCACGTAGTCGGGAAGCCGTCGTACGCGCCCGGCGGTGCGCAGGAATATCTTCAGGGCCCGAACACTGGATACAATAATGCCGATCTTCACGTCACGGAAACGCGGCTGATCCTCGATGAGTTTCAGGCTACTGTTGTGTAAGCCGGCGGACAGCGTGACACCATCGATTCCGCCTTCGAGAGCGGCGGCAAGGCGCGCACGCAACGTTTCGCCAGGCGCAGCCATGTTCAGTTTTTCCATGACATTGATGAATATCGCGCCATCGCCGGTTTTCTGATCCATGACGCTGCGCACGACTCGCAGCTGGGATTTGCGCAGTTCTTCCGGATCAAACTTGACGGTGGTCTTGTCCAGGCTGTCACGGGATGATCGATGGATCGCCGATTTGGTCTTTGTAAACTTGGTATGAAATTTTTTATCCGATACGAATGGGTTCATGGCATCGGATATATGGCCGATGCCGCCCAGCCGGGAAGCCTCCAATGCAAGTTCAGCCGTCGAAATGTTGACGCCCATGCCGCCCACCATAATCGGTACGTACTCATCGGATCCGAGTCGAAACCGGTAATTATCGACAACATCCATGGGCTTGTTCTTTGCCAGCATCGGTCAATTATATACTGATGCTGCAGAAACTTGGATTTGCGACATTAGACCCTGCCAGCTAGTGTTACAACTGCCGCTGAAGGCCTTGATGAACTGCTTATGTCGTCCAGCAGGCTGTTGAAAAACCCTCAGGCGGCACAATACTGCGTTAAGAATCGGCTCACAATGCTCATGTACTGACGCGTACACTCCGCTTGTTCCCCGATTCTTGCCTTGTCTTGCACTCACCTGAGTCTTTTTCAACAGCCTGCTAGTAACGGCGCTCCAGGGCAAATTGTGCAAGCTGCACGAGCGACTCTTTATATATTGACTCCGGCACGCGGGCCAAGGCCGCAATGGCCGCCTCGGACGCAACCCGGGCTTGCGAGATTGTGTACGCGAGCGCGCCACAGGACGAGATTGCTGCGATGATCGTTTCCATGTCGTCGCGGCCGTCGCCTTTTTCGATGGCAGTGCGCATCAGTAATTGTTCGCGCGGTGAACAGCGTTGCAAGGCGTAGATCAGGGGCAGGGTGGGTTTCCCTTCAGCCAGATCATCGCCAATGTTCTTACCGAGTTGTTCACTGTTGGCATCGTAATCGAGAGCATCATCAACCAGTTGGAATGCAATGCCGAGTTGTTTGCCGTATTCGATGAACGCATCATCGACGGCCCGTGTCTGGCTGCCGAGAATTGATCCGATCAGCACACCGGCTTCGAAAAGTTTCGCCGTTTTCCGGTAGATTACTTCCAAATATTGTTCTTCAGTCGTGTCGGGATTCTTGCAGTTCATCAACTGCAGAACTTCACCCTCTGCAATCGTATTGGTGGCTTCCGCGAGTACGTCCATCACCCGCATTTGACCGATCTCGACCATCATCTCGAAAGCGCGTGAATAGAGAAAATCGCCGACCAGGATGCTGGCTTCGGAGCCAAATACGCTATTCGCCGTGTTTTGGCCGCGGCGCATATCGGAGGCATCGACAACATCATCGTGCAGCAACGTTGCGGTGTGGATGAATTCGATAATTGCCGCCGCGGTAACGTGTTGATCACCAACATAGCCGCAGGCCCGTGCGGAAAGCAGAACCAGCAGCGGCCGCAATCGTTTGCCACCACTGTTGATGATGTAATGAGCTACGCTGTTGACCAGCGCGACATCGCTTTTCAGGTGGGTATATATATCGCGATTCATTGCAGCCCAGTCATCGCCCAATCTACCGCGAATCACTTCCAGGTCGAATGTTTGAGTTTGTGCTTGGACCAGGTGCATTTGGCTAATAATAATGCCTGTGATCAGAGTTTGTGTACAATTTGCCGGCTGGGGCCGCTTAATCACTGACAATCGCGGCATTCGATCCGACTCACGGGCCTTAAGCCATTGATTATATTTGCCCGAATCATTAGAATTCCGCCTCTTTTCGGGTCCTTGGCGGCCTTATCCGGAGATGACTGATGTACGCCGTATTCAAGACGGGGGGCAAGCAATACCGAGCAGGTAAGGGCGACACCCTGAAAATCGAAAAACTCGACGCCGCCGAAGGCGACAGCGTGGAGTTTACGCAAGTCTTGATGGTCGGAGAGGGTGACAGCATCAAAGTAGGCAAGCCGTTTGTTAGCGGCACCAAGGTCAAGGCAAAAGTCCTGATCCAGGCCAAAGACAAGAAGATCGATGTCATTAAATTCAAGCGTCGGCAAAATTATCGGCGCACTCTGGGTCACCGTCAGTCATTCACTCTGGTGGAGATCACGGGTATTACCGGTGCTCCGCGTAAAACTGCGGCAACTGCCAAGGAGTAAGTTCAATGGCGCATAAAAAAGCAGGCGGCAGTTCCCGCAATGGGCGCGATTCCGAGTCCAAACGCCTGGGGGTCAAGAAGTTTGGTGATCAGGCCGTTGTCGCGGGTAATATTCTTATTCGTCAGCGTGGCACGAAATTTCATGCCGGCACTAATGTTGGTATCGGACGCGATCACACTTTATTCGCGAAGGCAGACGGGCGGGTCAAATTTGCCCGCAAAGGCCCGAAGAAACGGTTATTTGTGAGCGTCGTGCCGAGCGCGTCCTAAGGCTTCGGATCTCGCGTTTTTTTCGAGAAACCCCGCTTAAGCGGGGTTTTTTTGGTGCAAAGATTTCACCATGAAATTTGTCGATGAAGTCACGATCAGGGTTCAGGCTGGTAACGGAGGCGCCGGCTGCGTGAGTTTCCGTCGCGAAAAATATGTGCCCCGTGGTGGCCCGGATGGCGGCAACGGCGGCAACGGTGGCAGCGTATACCTGGTCGCCGATGGGAGCATCAATACGCTGGTGGATTTTCAGGCGCAGCGCCGTTTCAAGGCTGGCCACGGCACGGGTGGCATGGGTAAGGACCGGACCGGGGGCGGCGGAGACGGTCTGAGTATTCCGGTGCCCTGCGGTACGCGCGTCTATGCCGAGGAAACCGGCGAGATGCTCGGCGATCTGACGCACAATGGCGATAAGCTGCTGGTCGCAGCCGGCGGAGAAGGGGGCAAGGGCAATGCGCGTTTCAAGTCGAGTACCAACCGTGCGCCACGTCAATCGACACCCGGAACGCCGGGTGAGAACCGGGACCTCAGGCTGGAGCTGACTTTGCTGGCGGACGTTGGCTTGCTGGGTATGCCCAATGCCGGCAAATCGACCCTGATCAGAGCGGTATCCGCGGCGCGCCCGAAGATAGCGGACTACCCGTTCACGACCTTGTATCCGAACCTCGGCGTGGTTTCTATAGAGGCGCACCGCAGTTTCGTGATGGCCGACATACCTGGTTTGATCGAAGGCGCCGCCGAAGGAGCCGGGCTCGGGATCCGGTTTTTGAAGCATTTGCGGCGAACGCGGCTGCTATTACACCTTGTTGACCTGCTGCCGTTAACGGAACTGAGCGATCCGGTTGCTGATGCCCGTGCTATTACCGATGAGTTGCAGAAATTCAGTGCCGAACTCGCCGCAAAGGAACGCTGGCTGGTATTGAATAAATCCGATCTATTGCCAGGTGAGCAGGCGGAATCAGCGCGGGAACGGATCGTGCAGGAATTGAGCTGGACCGGTCGGGTGTACCTGGTCAGTGCATTGACTGGTGCGGGAACACGTGACTTGATTAACGACATTATGTCGCGGATCGAAGAACTGGACCGGACGGATAGCCGGGCTGAAGCCTCCAGGCGGTAACTTCAGGCGGGGTTGCGGTGCCTTCAGCCGGCGTTCAGAGTCTTGATTGCCTTGTTCAAACGACTTTTGTGTCGTGCGGCTTTATTTTTCTGAATCAGGCCTTTGCCGGCCATTTTGTCGATCTCCGGCACGGCGGCCCGGTAACTTTCTTCGGCGGCTTTTGCATCGCCCGCATTCAACGCCTTGACGACCTTCTTCATCGCCGAGCGCATGCGGGATTTCAGTGCGATGTTGTGCTGGTGCCGTCGCTCGCCTTGCCGCGCACGCTTGGCTGCGGATTTGGTGTTCGCCACTTGTATAATCCTTTGTTGGTCTGATGGCCGCGCCGTATGGCGCGAGGCGCGTATTCTTCGTGTTTGCCCTCACGATGTCAATAGCTGCCGTTGTCCAAGCTGTTGATTTAGGGACTAAATCAGGAGCTCGTTCGCTGCGGCTTGCGGCCGCAGGCGAAATTGGTGCCTGACACCAATTTCTTATGATCGCAGAGAAAATTGGGGGGTCTCGCGCAATACTTGGGCCCAGATATGGGCGTCCCGCTTGATGCGGAGTTCGGTTAGACTTTCCGCCGGATGCCTGACAACGCCCACAACCCCACACCTTCTGCGCGTCGCCTGCTGAAATCGACTTCGGTGGTCGGCGGCATGACGCTGTTGTCCCGCGTACTGGGCCTGGTGCGCGATATTGTGTTTGCCCGGTTTTTTGGCGCCGGCATCGTGATGGACGCGTTTTTCGTCGCCTTCAAGATTCCGAATATTTTTCGGCGTTTTTTTGCCGAGGGCGCATTCTCGCAAAGTTTTGTGCCGGTATTTACCGAGTACGACGAAACCCGTTCGCCGGCGGAAGTGCAGGAGCTTGTTGATGGGGTGGCCGGCACGCTGGGCCTGATTTTGTTCGTGTTTACCGCCATCGGGGTGATCGCAGCACCGTTGCTGATTTCCGTATTTGGCATGGGCTGGTTGTGGTCCCCGGTTCCCGAAGACGCGGATAAATTTGCGCTTGCGGTCGATATGTTGCGGCTCACTTTCCCGTATTTGTTTTTCGTTTCGATGACGGCCATGGCCGGCGGGATTCTCAACACTTATCAACGATTTGCAGTGCCGGCGTTTGCCCCGGTACTTTTGAACGTCGTACTGATTGTGTTTGCAATGCTGGTCGCTCCTTATTATTCACGCCCCGGCCTGGCATTAGCCGCCGGGGTGTTCGCTGCCGGGTTGGTGCAGCTGGTTTTCATGTTACCGTTTCTGCTGCGTCTGAAGGTTTTCCCGGTACCGCGTTGGGGCCTCGCCCACAGCGGGGTTCGCAAAATAATGCGCCTGATGGCGCCGGCGATCTTTGGTTCCTCGGTTGCACAGATAAATATTCTGTTCGATACCTTAATCGCGTCCTTCCTGGTGACCGGAAGCATCAGCTGGCTGTACTATTCGGATAGACTGATGGAATTCCCGCTTGGCGTGTTCGGCATTGCGCTGGCGACCGTAATTCTGCCAAACCTGTCTCGGCACCATGCGTCCGAGTCACCAAAGGAGTTTTCGGCAACACTGGACTGGTCGATGCGGCTGGCAATGCTGATCGCCCTGCCCGCGACGGTCGGCTTGTTCCTGCTGGCCGGACCGCTGTTGACGACGATATTCTTCGGTGGACAGTTCACCGTGACCGATGTTGGTATGGCCACCCCGAGTCTAATGGCCTATTCGTTGGGCCTGACCGGTTTCATATTCGTAAAAGTGCTGGCACCGGGCTATTTTGCTCGCCAGGATACGCGAACGCCGGTGCGCATCGGCATTGTGGCGCTGGCAGCCAATATGCTCCTGAACGTATTGATCGTCGTGCCCTGGGTACAGGCAGGCTGGAGGGCTCCGCACACCGGCCTGGCGATCGCGACCGCGGCCTCAGCTTTTCTGAATGCCGGCCTTTTGTGTCGGGGATTGTACCAGCAGGGCGTCTGGCGGCCGCAACCCGGCTGGGTACGCTTTCTTCTACAGGTGGGGGTCGCCTGTAGCGTGATGGGAATGATGTTGTATAACTTTGTGCCGCCGGTCGCCGGCTGGATAGAAGCCGATTTATGGACTCGATGTCTTTGGATACTCGGCAGCGTGACGGGTGGGGTGATTGTTTATAGTGCGGTGCTGTTTACGGTCGGGCTCCGGCCCGCCGCGTTGCGCATGACATCGCCCGGCTCGACTTTATAATTCGTCGAATTGGCTTTATTTACCGGATACCAGCCCAAATGCGATTAATGCGTCGACCCAGTCAGGATCGCGATAACTTGCCGGGGCAATGCGTGGCAACCGTTGGCACGTTCGATGGCCTCCACCTTGGGCACCAGCGAATCCTGTCCCGCGTGCTGGCTACGGCGCGACAGCGAAATTTACCCTCCGTCGTGCTTTCCTTCGAGCCGACGCCTCGTGAATATTTTAGCGACGGAGTGCCTCCGGGACGCCTGACGCGCTTTCGGGAGAAATTCGAAGCGCTGCGGAACTTCGGTGTGCACTGGTTGTTCTGCCCGCCATTTGATGCGGTTATGCAGTCACTGGAGCCTGAGGAGTTCATTCAGCAATTATTGGTCGACACCCTCAAAGTGCAGCATTTGGTGGTCGGCGATGATTTTGTGTTCGCGAAACGACGCCGGGGTAACGTCAAATTGTTGCGCAGCGAGGGCGAGCGTCACGGTTTTTCCGTGGAGCAGGTCGGCAGTGTTCTGCAAGATGGTAAACGGGTATCGAGTACCGAGATTCGCCGCTTACTGGCTGGCGGCGACATGTCAGGGGCGAAAAACCTGCTGGGTCGTCATTACGCCATGACCGGGCGCGTGGTGGATGGGCAGAAACTGGGCAAAAAGCTCGGATTCCCGACAGCCAATGTCAATTTGAACCGGCGCGCGAGTCCGGTTGCGGGTATATTCGCCGTTCGGGTGGCTGGGCTTGTCGCGACCAACGAGCATGATGGCCTGTTGGATGGTGTTGCGAGCGTCGGTACACGGCCGACCATCGATGGAATTGAGCCATTACTGGAAGTGCATATTTTTGATTTTGACCGGGATATCTACGGCGAGTACATCCAGGTGGAATTCGTGGCGAAACTTCGGGACGAAGTGAAATTTCCCGATTTAGAAAGCCTGACGGAACAAATGCACATTGACGCAGCGCAGGCTCGCCAGATTCTTAAGGTCGCCTGATTCTCCGGCTGCCGACTATTCAAATTGAAGACACTGTGACTGACTATAAAGACACACTGAATTTGCCAAGAACCGCATTTGCAATGCGTGCAAATCTCGCTAATCGCGAGCCCAAAATGCTGGCCGACTGGTATGCGCAGGACCTCTACGCGGAAATTCGCAAGCGATCGACGGGACGCAAGAAGTTTTTGTTATGCGATGGCCCGCCGTATGCAAATGGTGACATTCACCTTGGGCATGCAGTCAACAAGGTTCTGAAGGACATGATTGTCAAATCGAAAACCCTGGCGGGCTTCGACGCGCCCTACATTCCGGGTTGGGACTGTCATGGGCTGCCGATCGAGCATCAGGTAGAGAAGAAGAAGGGCAAGGTTGGCGAGAAATTGAGCGCGGCTGAGTTCCGCGATGCGTGCCGGCAATACGCACGACGCCAGGTTGATTCACAACGTGAAGCGTTCAAGCGCCTGGGTGTTCTCGGGGACTGGGATCGACCGTACCTGACGATGGATCCGCAGTTCGAGGCTGACCAGGTGCGAGGCTTTGCGCGGATCATTGAAAACGGCCACCTGCTGCGCGGTTATAAGCCGGTGCACTGGTGCCTGGATTGCAGGTCAGCTCTGGCCGAAGCTGAAGTCGATTACGAGAACAAGCGGTCGTCCGCCATCGACGTGCGATTCACGGTGACGGACCCGGAGGCTTTTTACCAGCGCATTGCCGAGCAGACCGGTGGCAAGCTCGACGCAGACGACGTGCCGTTGTCAGTGCCGATCTGGACGACAACCCCGTGGACCTTGCCGGCGAACCAGGCGGTGGCGCTGGGTGAGGATCTCGACTATGTCCTTGTCGAGGCAAATTTTGACGGCGGTGCCGAACGCTTGTTGGTGGCGCGCGGCCTTTTGGAGCCGACCATGGCTCGTTACCAGATGGTTGACTGGCAAATCCTGGCGGAACTCAAGGGCGGTGTGTTGCAGGGCCTTTCGCTCCGGCACCCGTTTTACGCTCGCGAAGTGCCGATCATCCTGACCGACTACGTGACCCTGGAAGCGGGAACCGGTGCTGTGCACACTGCGCCTGGGCACGGTCATGACGATTTCAACGCAGGCGTTGCGAACGATTTGCCGCTGGATAATCCGGTTGACGGTCGCGGCGTTTATGTCGACGGCACCGAGTTGTTTGCCGGTATGCATATTTATGAGGCAAATAAAAAGATCGTTGAAATCTTGGTGGATGCGGGCAAACTGCTGCGAGTGCAAAAATTGGAGCACAGTTACCCACATTGCTGGCGCCATAAAACACCGGTCATTTTTCGCGCCACTCCTCAATGGTTTATCAGCATGGATCAGAACGGTTTGCGCGACTCGAGTCTGAACGCGATCCAGGGCGTGCAATGGATTCCGGATTGGGGGAAGCAACGCATCGAGGGCATGGTCGCCGGGCGACCTGACTGGTGTATTTCGCGGCAGCGAACCTGGGGCGTGCCGATTCCATTGTTTACGCATCGCGAAACTGATGCAATACATCCGGATACACCTCGCTTGCTTGAAGAAATTGCTGCGCAGATGGACGAGCAGGGCATTGAAGCCTGGTTTGCCCTAGACGCGCGTGATTTGCTCGGCGCGGATGCCGAAAACTATCAGAAAGTGACCGACACGATGGACGTCTGGATGGACTCAGGCATGGTGCATCACTACATGTCCAACCGTCGCGATGAGATGGAGTCGCCGGCGGATCTGTATCTGGAAGGTTCCGATCAACACCGTGGTTGGTTCCAGAGTTCTTTGTTGACCTCGGTCGCGATGGAGGGCCGGGCACCATACCGACAGGCATTAACGCACGGCTTTACGGTGGACGATAAGGGCCGGAAAATGTCCAAGTCGCAGGGTAACCTGGTGGTGCCACAGAAAGTTATCAACTCACTGGGTGCCGATGTCCTGCGCCTGTGGGTAGCCGCAACCGATTACAGTGGTGAAATGTATGTTTCCGATGAGATTCTGAAGCGCGTATCCGACTCTTATCGGCGTATACGCAATACGGCACGATTTCTGCTTGGTAATCTGCACGATTTCGATGTTGATCGGCATTCCGTGCCGATCGATCAACTGGTCGATCTGGATCGTTGGGCTGTGAATCGCACGGCCCGGCTACAACAGGTCATCCAGGCGGCGTTTGAAAATTATGAATTCCACGTCATTTACCAGGAACTGCACAAATTTTGTGTCGTCGAGATGGGGGGGTTCTACCTCGACGTAATTAAAGACCGTATGTACACGACTGGCGCGGACAGCCATCCGCGGCGCTCGGCTCAGACTGCGATGATGCACATAGCCGAAGCGATGGTGCGTTGGATAGCACCGATCCTTAGTTTCACGGCCGACGAAATCTGGCGGGAATTGCCTGGTCAGCGCGACTCATCGGTTTTCCTGGTGACGTGGCACGAATTGCCCGAAACTGCGAGCCTGCTGGCCAACTGGGATCGGCTGATTGAAATCCGTGAGACCGTATCCAAGGCCCTCGAAGATTTGCGTGTTGCTGATGCCATTGGTTCCGGGCTCGACGCCGGCGTGGAAGTATTCGCCGATGGTGCGGTATTTGAAGAGTTGCGTGCGCTCGGTGATGAGCTGCGCTTCATATTTATTACGTCACAGGCGCGGGTGCGCCCGTCAGCAGAGAAACCTGAAGATGCTGCTGCCGGTGAGGGCTACTGGGTATCGGCGGCGGCTACAGAGTTTGAAAAATGTATACGGTGCTGGCACCGGCGGAGCGATGTTGGCAGCGTGGCCGGGCACCCTGAAATCTGCGCGCGTTGTGTTGGTAATGTAGATGGGTCCGGTGAAGAACGGGCGTTCGCTTAAATGAATACATCCAAATTGGGTTCGCGAAGCGTTTACTGGTTGTTGCTATCGACGGCCGTCCTGGTTCTCGATCAGGTCACGAAGCTGATGATCATTGAAAATCTGACGTTGTATCAACGCGTGCAGATTACCTCATTTTTTGATCTGGTCAGGCTGCACAACACTGGTGCTGCGTTCAGTTTTCTGGCTGGCGCATCCGGATGGCAGAACTGGTTGTTTACCGGCATTGCAGCCATCGTAAGCGCGGGAATTCTGTATTGGCTGGTGACCTTGCCGAGCAAGGGGCGCCGGATACTGGCGATGGGCCTGGCGCTGGTGTTGGGCGGCGCCGTCGGCAACGTCATCGATCGAAGTTTCTATGGCTACGTCGTGGACTTTATCCTGTTTCACTATCAGGAATGGTCTTATCCAGCCTTTAATATTGCTGATTCGGCGATCACCTGCGGGGTGATCCTGATCCTGTACGACGGGGTTGTTCTTGATCGGCGCCGGCAACGCGCCGCAAGTTAACCACGTTTACCCCCAGCAGATCTCGGGTTCCTCGGGGGCGCTGCTGCGTAAACCGCTTTCATTGATGCTCAATTCCTGGCATTTCGTGTCATCGCTCTGACGCTCGCCATCCATCACTGTTGCCGTGGCGGTATAGCCGACCACCAGGCCGCCGAGCGCCGGCTCTACCAGCAGAGCGTAGTAACCTCGCCGGCTGCGGGCATCCGGGAAACCCAGCGCAGCCATATCGTCCGTATAGGTATTTTGCTCCAGGTAATAGCGTTCCTGCGCGGCCGCTACCCTCAGCAGCAAAGCCGTCGCATCGACGCGATTCGCTCTGGTGATATATTGGCGATAACCGCCGACACCCATGCTCATGATGATCGAGAACACCGCCACTACGATCAGGAGTTCAAGCAAACTAAACCCTGCGGTTTTTTTAATATTGCCGTGTTTAGTTTCGGTCATGGAGTTTCATTGAGAAACCAGTATGTTTCTTTCACGCGGTTACCCAGTGGTGGTGTTGGCGGCCCATCATCCTCACCGTCATCCGATTGTTCATCGCCAAAGCAATCGAGACCGGTACAGGCGCCTGCGGGCGTAAAACTTGGCGCAACCGGTGCGCCATAACCTACTTCGATAAACCGCTCTAGCTCGGTAAGTTCACTCTCATCGAGTGGCTGGTCTCGATTGGTCAGCGCACAGCCGTCAAGAACACTGACTTGATACAAGCGATTCAGGCCGCCGGCGGGTACACAGCTATTGCCTGTATTGATCGGCGTGAAAGACGTGAAGAACAAATTATTGGCGACGGTCAGGGCCGGACTAAGAACCTTTTCACCATCGCCCTGCACCATGCCAAGCCGCCAGCCCGGATCTTCAGGCAACAGGGTCGAGGGGCAATTTGTCGGGGCGATATGCGGCAATTGGTCGCGGGTTAGTGGGCTGCCGTAGTCACCACTGTCCAGCGAGTCAAATACATGGAAATCACGTATTGAGAAAAACTCATCATCTGCCGCTGCCGCTCCACCGTCTAGCGGGTGGGCACGGTATCCTGAGCCCAGATTGATAGCCAGAAAAATCTTTTCGTCGGAAATCACGCGAACGACATCGGGCGTATTGTAGAAGCGGCGAATCTCGGTCGCCGGGATTTCTCCACTAATATCCGCCGCACCCAGCGAGGCGAGTACGCCACCCTCGACCAGGCTCCCGGGACCGTTGCCGTTAATGATGTCAAAGCGCCAGAGCTGTCCGCCCATGTCTCCGACATACATGCGATCGGCCAGTCCATCATCATTGATATCCAGAACACGCATCGTGGCCGGTATCGAGAAGTTCATTCGCGCCAATTGCAGATCGTGATTGCTTTGTGCCGAGCCGCTGCCACCGCTCCAGATCAGCGACCCGTCCAGCAGGTCGATCATGTAAACCGCGTTACCGATCTTGTCTGTACGAAAAGTCCGATTGTCCTGACCACTATCATAACCCCCGGCAAATATGACGACGGTTCGCCGGCTGCCACCCACGTTGACCTGTGCCACGGCCGGCGTCGACCAGGTTTGGCCGAGATCGAGAAAACCGGCTTGGGTGCTGTCGATTTCCCAAAGTATTTTTGGCGAATTTTTGCTGCTGACGTCGACGGCGAAAATTGCCTCCCCACCGCGACGCATGCCGAACAGCAGAATCTTCCTGTTGTTATGCAGGACCACCCGGATTTCGCCGTCAAGACCATATTGTTTGTTCGCAGCCGGCTCGTCGAGCGACAGTTCATATAGTCGTCCAAGTAATCGCTCTGGGATAAATGCCCAGAGTTCCCTGCCGTTAGCCGCGTCGATCGCATGCAGGTAGCCATCATTGGTGGAAACGAAAATCACGGTGTCAGAGATTGCTTCGTTTTCGCCATAGACGACAGTGACCGGCTGAACGTGCAGGGGGTCGCCCATCGCATTGCGGGCGTCTGCCGTGCTGCCGTCAACGTTTTAGTCACGGATGTCTCGACCGATTGCCTGCTCGATGATGTCATCGCGTTGCTCAGCCGGTGCGCCGAGCATGGCAGCCGTAATATCGGAATTCGTAACTTGAATCGCGTTGCCCGGATCGTCCAGTCCGTCGCCATTGATATTCGTAAAGAGTCGCCGGTTATCCGGGTCAGGCAATTGACTGGCGGCGCCACCTAATTGCACGTCGGCACCATCTACCAGTGGCGCGGACCAAAAGCTTACGGCCTGGTCAGTAAAGAATCCGGTATCGCTGTCCAGAGCATTCCTGTTGTTGGCGTCGACCAATATCACACTGTTACCGTCATCAGCCTCCTGCGTTGCGTATCGCTTCAGGTTACCGGGCCAGTGCGCCGTGTTGGCCGGTTCGAACATCGACAGATACACCGTGTCAAGACGTTCGCTGCGATTAAATGTATTCACCGGCACTGTAGGTGAGGTAAACAGGCTGGCCGTGCGCGTGAAGTCTTTGGCCAGATCACCAAGCGCGCGCGCGAGGTTCGCCGTATCGTCGGCGACAAAATATTTACCACCACCACGTTCGGCCGTGGATTCGAGCAGTGGCTCATCGACGGTAATACCGATTACGTGCGTGATGACATTCTGCTGACCATCTACACCAGGTCTGAGGTCAGCCTTGAACATATATTCGGCCATGTTGTTCAGGCAGGTGTCATCGGGTCCTTCGTCATCGCAAGGTGTGCCAACGAGCTGTGCATATCCGGGCAGTGAGGTAATTTTGTCATTCACACTGTCATCTTTGTTGGCTACTCCGTCCGTCATAAGCACGACGTAATTATTCTGTCCTTCCGAATTTAGCGGTGACCTGTAAATATCAGAAGTTATAACGCCACCCAGGCGTGATTCGGCAACGCTCAGGTTGTTAGCCTGGACATTGCCATAGTCGACCTGGCGTCCGGCCAGATATTGTCCTGCTTCGAATAAGACTTCCGCTTGCTGGGCTCCACCCTCTGCTGATAACGCGTCGATCTTGTCGTTTAACGTGTCCCGGGAGGTTTCCAGTTCCTCCATGGCATGGATAACGGATCCGCCATCGTTAAAGTTAAAGTTCATCAAGGCCACGTTGACGTCGCCCATATTGTCGAGTGTCTGCATCGTCACGTCTTTTACGATTTCCAGGCGTGTCTTCGTTATTTCAGGTGGATTGCTTAACCAATTCAGCCAATTTCCATCGAACAGGGTGGCCGATGTGGCATTCGAGCCCCACGCGATTCGTTCGCTCTCACTGGACGACCACGGGCCGGCCTGGCCATCAACTGCAAACGTCTCATTCGGCGTGCCATCGCCGTGGATGCCTTCATCGGCCGCACATTCCAGGAGCCAATCGGGGTGACTATCGGGTAGTTTCACCCAGCGTTGCGGCTCTTCGTTCCATGCCTGGAAGGCACCGAAATACTCTGTGCCCTGGACGGCCAGGCATTGATTAGAGGACTTCCGAAAGAATGCGGTCGACTCGCAATCCGGGGTCTGGTCGCCGGTCGCGTAGTAAAAGACATTCGGGTTGTAGCAACCGGCAAATTCCGCATCAGGGTCAAAAGGTACCTGTGTGATGACTTCGGCGCCCATACTGCCCGATGTGTCGATGATGAACAGGACATTGGGCGCATCGCAGCTGATACCCGAGTCATCGCTGCTGACGAATATTTCGGTGTCGTCGCCAAACGCCGCTGGCCCGATAACCACTCCGGCCGTCAGTATTAAAAGCAGGCAGCAGCGATGCCGGTGATTGTCGGTGCGGTGAGTCAGGCTGAATCGTTTTGGGCCAGTCATTTTGATCCCAGATCGAGCACTATGCGGGTCACCTGCCTGTTTTCCGGCCGGTAAAACAGGTACACCATGGTGTATTTGGAATTTCCGCTGCTGGTCGCTTTGCGAATTAACTCCTGTCGTGAAAGCCCTGGGTTAGTAAACCCGAGGTAATAGACCGTTTGATCGTTGACCGTCAGCGCAACTGCTTCGCAGCCGGGACAGGGACGCACGACAAGGCGCCCTTCATCATAGGTTGGCCATTCAATTTGCCTGGGTGTCACTTCAAAAGCGTTCTCGACGATCTCGAGTGCCGCCCGGGCAGTGTTCGCCGAAGTGAATGCCGTCGCTGCCATCACAATGAGCAAGAGCGAAAAGTTAAGAGCTTTGGGTTGCATAATGAATATCTCGTGTTCTCTATTGACCTTCAATCGTCCAGAAACCCTGCGACTGAACGGATTTTGCGTTGCGCGCGACGGTTCGTCCTGTGGAGGTCATTTCCCAATACAGCGCCGGAGTGTCAACAGAATAGCCCGCGCCCGGCGGCGGCTGTCCGTCACGGACGTAGCGCAGATCGACGACATATTCATCGCCGGAATCATCGACCGAGCCGGTTATAGCACCGAGGCTTTGCCAGCCCTCTATCGCGACAAGATCGAGCACATTATTGTCAATTTGATTGATAGCATCACGTAACCCGGTTTCTGCGAGCTGGAAAGCTCTTTCCTTATACTGTGCATTACCGGCCATCAACAGTTGCAGAGTCGCCGTGCGCATTGTCGAAATCGCAAGAATCGTCAGCACCATCAGTAGCACGAGCCCTACGACGAGGGCCGCGCCTGTTTGTTTATTCAGCAGGGTTTGAAAATGTTTCATGAAACGGTCTCTTCAATATTGGTGTTACATGTTTCTTAGATAGATTGTTTTTGTGATCGTGCGTCTGCGGAACTCCGCGGGGTAATTCGCGTCCGTAGCCGGATTAATGTCCGCGAGATCGGCATCGGGCGTTGCGTAGGTTTTTGTATCCCGATAGCCCTGGCCTTGTTCTGTCATTTCTGATCGCACCAATAGCCATAAACGTACGCTGCGGATCTGCACGCCAGGCTGATTCATCATTGGGTGGTCGCTGTCGACATAGCCGTTGACTTCACCATCATCGGGGGTATCGATGCCGAACTGCACCTGCATGTTTTCCACACCGGGAATAATCTCCTGGTCCTGCATCACGTTGCCTACCAGGCTCCGGCGCCGCAACGCAGGCAGAGAAGCGTCGTATTTGGAGTGATTGCTGACGTAATAGGCATTGACGATCACATCGTGGATCGAGCTGTCGCTGTCGTCAGCATCGCCCTCGGGTACGGTATCCGAGGCGAAGATCACTCCGCCCACGCTTTTGCTTTGGATTTGTACGTTTCCGTCAACCGGTGCGGCAACCGGCTCCGCGCTGGCATGACGGATTACGAGTACGTCTGAATTCGCCCGCGGGTCAATGCCGGGACAGACCAGGTTATAGTCGTCGTCTCTCCCCTCTATTCCTTTCACCATGGCCTGATCGGCGCGATCGGCGTCAATATTTAGGGCCCAGTCTGTGACGTCGACGCTATCGCAGAATATTTGGACGCCTTCTATTCTGAACCCCCCAGTTAGGTTGTTCCGGCCCCAGAACTGGGCGAGCTGAATGTCGTTCGCCAGCGTATCTGCGGCAAAGCGAACGTTTTCCTGCAGGTGGGCAACGCTTTCGGTGGTGCGATAGCTGGCCCGCGTCTGTGTATAAATATTGAACGACCCGAGCAGAAGTACGCTGCTGATCGCCATGGCCACCATCATTTCGATGAGTGTCATGCCATGCTGCACTCGTCGCGGCCGGGATCTTTTTTCTGATCTATAAGCGATGCTGGTCATTTGCGGTCAATATCGTCCTGATTTATAGCTGTACCGTTAGCGTGAATGAGACGGGCTGCGGTTGGCCGGCCTCGGGCCATTGCAAGGTAATGTCATAGCGCATCATCGGGTCTCCCGGAGTTGCGATCGGGTTAACCTGGATATCCGCAGTGGCGCCAACGGGCAGGCTGGTTTTGACATCCTGTAGCCACCAATACCAATCGTCACTGGCCAATACATCGCTGCTACAGGCCGCCGCGCCATTGACACAAGCGTTGTCAGCACCGGGCCCCGTTCCGGCATAGGCGTCCTCGGCTTTGATGTTCGTGCGTATGCGCTCGGCCATGTCAACGGCGAGCCCGACGGCTGCCGTGCGATAGACCGAGGTGCGGTTGATTTGCAGTCCTTCGACAAATAACACCGCTATGCCGAGCATTCCGACCGTCATGATGACCAGCGAAACCAAAACCTCGACGAGCGTGAAACCCTGTATTCGATACGTCGATCTCATGCGTCGGAATTTTTGCGTTTGTTGTCCCACCGTTATTTGTTCTCCGCGAATTTCTTTTGTCATTCCGTTTTTCTAACTCATTCGCCCCGGACACGGGCCGCGCTCATATTACTGTTCAGTTATGGCCCGCAAACGACCTGGCCCACTTTGCTGAAAATTCGCGGTCGACCCGTGGGTGAAATCTGTACCCAACGACCCGCTGCGATGCCACCACCGGTATCGCGATCAGCGCGGTTGTCACAAAAAAGAAAATCCACGTCACCCGGTTGTGGAGTTTCCAGAACGCCGGATGCGGCAAATGAAACTATTTGTGGCGCTGTGAGGTCGATAACGTCAGGCAACGGCTCGTGCGTGAGGACAACGGTCTCACCCGGATCGACGTCATCGTTCTGCGTTATGCTGTCCACAAACACTATCCAGCCGTCCGCAAGATCATTGCCGTTGCAACTTGGCGCTGCCGAATCCCAATTAGTGCTTGCGCAGACAGACACCCTGTCACCCGTCTTCAGCGCTTCTGATCGTGCAAGATGAAGACTCGACACGAGATCATTCACTGCGGCGCTCATGCGGTTGGTTGCGATGAAATCGCCGATCGCCGGAATGCCGACTGCCAGCAGTACTCCTGCCACTGCCAAAGTCACCATCAGCTCGATGAGGGTGACGCCTTCTGCGTGCATCTTGCCCATACACGATTATTCTGGCGCGTTGTGCGATCGATCGCACGACTTGCCGACCAACGGTCGAAACCAAGTGCCAGGCGGTTTCGAAGGCGAGCCCGAACCGCTGTGTTTCGCATCGAGCGACGATGATCAGGAAAACCACAGCGGTCAAACCGGACATCTGAGTGGCTTATTGCCTGCCGTCATCGTGGCTACTCGTGGCCGGCCGGTGTAGCTGACGATGACAGCCCGCGCGGCATCCGATCCACGCCGGTCGCAAAAGGTCAGGGTGCCGTTGGTCGACCGCGCCTCGAATGCGCGAAACACGAAGTCTCGTCGGTTCGCAACAATCGTGCCCGACCCAAAGGCCGGGTTCACTGCAAGAATCGGTTCGTCCGGATCAATATGTGGTGGCCGGTCCCGGTCGAGATTGACGAAAACCAGCCATCCATCATGCCATTCTCCGTCGTGGGTACATTGATGACCATCCTTACTTTTGCATAATGCAACGGGTTGCATGCGTCGGTGGGCGGCCTGCTTGGCGAGGTGAATGTCGTGCACGAATCGGTTCACGTGAGCCGTCATACGCGTGTTCAGCACCAGATTCGTAAACCCGGGTACAGCGACCGTCGCCAAAATGGCCAGAATGGCCATCGTGAAAAGTAATTCAATCAGCGTTAACCCGGTTGGCTGGGTCACCGGCTTCCTCCGCCACGGACACCCGGCAACTTTAAACCGCCGCCAGCGCTTTCGGCCAGCCGGGTTTTCCGGCAAATCGTTGAGTTTTCCTGAAGCCCGGGCGCTTCATCGGGAATATTAAAGGCGGCCGCTTACAGTTTTGCAGCGCTGTCGTTACAATGCCGGCAATAAGATTTTCTGGTGGAGTCCGGTGTCAATGGTGCATACAGAGACGAGTTCGTTCATTGAGAAAAAGTTGCGTGAACGCGGTGTCAAGGCGACCGCGCGCCGTATTGAAATCGGCGCGTTGCTGCTTTCAGCACCTTGTCACATGTCTGCCGACCAGATCCTGAATCGCCTGCGCGAGGCGGGAAGCCGGGTGTCCAAGGCGACGGTCTACAACACACTGCATCTTTTCTCACGCAAGGGGATTGTGCGCGAACTGGCGGTTGATCCGGGCCATCTGGTTTACGATTCGACCACGATGTTTCATCATCATTTTTTTAACGCCGATAGTGGTGAGTTGATCGACATCGATCCGCGCGGGTTGGAAATTAAAGGCTTGCCTGAGCTGCCAACGGACACGAAGGCCGAGAGTGTGGAGTTGATTATCCGGGTGCGCAATAAGCGTTGATCCGGGCTTCGATTCATTGCGTTGCCTGCTTTGGAGGCATTGCCTATACTCCGCCGCCTGATCAGTCAAATGACAAAGTTTGCCTGGCTCACGACACCGTTCAATGCCGGAATAGCTCAGCTGGTAGAGCAGCGCATTCGTCATGCGAAGGTCGGAGGTTCGACTCCTCTTTCCGGCACCATAAGCTTCTGAAAAGACTCTTTATTTTTTCGAGCCATCCAAAAACTCATCGGCCACTGTGCGAGAATTGTGCGCATGAGTTCCCGAAACTAACGTCCTACAACGCGTAGGACAGGTTCGTGAGTCATCTTTACAACTGTCTCCGCAGCTTCTAACAGGCGCGTTATATCAGGGGCCGAGTAGTGTCGAGTCATGCGCGGGTTGGAATGTCCGAGCAGGTCCGCTCGGTCGTCCTCCGATACCCCGGCTGCTCTCAGACGTGTTGAGAACGTATGACGCAAGTCATGCACTCTTACACTGCCAAGTCCAGCTTTCTCTCGCGCTTTTCTCCAGGCTCTGCCCATGAATGTCACCTTCGGGAATACGCGGTCAGGGTGTTTGCCCCGCAGCGAGTTCACGATTGACCAAGCGGTCGAATTACAGACGACCAGTTTGTCGCCGGAATGATCGCCGGTCTTGTGCGCTTCTGCCGGTAGCAAGAAAGCAGGGTAATCCTGTACCTCCCACTCCCAGCGCAATGCCGTGACTTCGCCTCTTCGTAGTCCCGTATTCACAGTAAATAACGTCATTTCAGCTAAATAGTCAGGCATTTCCCTGATCAGGGCTTTCTGCTCTTTCAGCGTGATCGCCCGTATGCCTGCCTTCGGTATTTTCAGGCGGGGTAGGGATGGTATGGAGACCAGCCACGGATGGCCATTGTCATGAAACCACTGGGTTGATGCCGCCTTCAGAACTGCTCTGACGGACGCCATATCCCGATTGATGGTGGCATTGGCAATGCCCTTGCTCAGCCGGTCATCCACGTATACCTGTAATTTGCCGTAATGAATATCGCCTATATCAAGGTCTCCTATAAATGGCATCACGGTGCGAATTGCGAGATCGTCACGCGGCAGGGATCGCTTATGCTCGTTTTCAAGGATGTACCGGGCCGCAGATTCGTTAAAAGTGCGCTTCGGTCGTTCCTTCGATACTTTGGACTCTCGCAACTCAATGAGTCGGAGGTTTAAGTATTCCTGAGCCTCTGCGAAAACACTTGTTCCCGTACTTTCTCGTATAGACTCCCCGTTGATCCGTTTGTTGACCCACCAGATGTTGCCTCGTTTGGTGAGACCGTTTCCTCGTTTCTTACCCATTGGTCATCCTCCATTAGATTAGGCGGACGACCTTCAGCCCTCGCATAATCCGCCGCCCACTCATCCAAATCAAGTCGATAGAACGCGACACCACGAAGTTTTTTTCCAATCCGGATTGCACGTACGTGCGGACGCACGATTCTGTCGAAGGTGTCTACTCCCATACCACAATACTCAGCGGCTAAAATCCGTCTCAATAGTATTGGTGTCATTACGCTCGGCTCGCTGCCCCACAGGTGAATGGCGCATCAGGCGCGGTCTCGGCATTGAACTTCCGGCACCGGCCCAGGGCCTTAGCGTGTGGTCCTTTGTAGAACTCGCAGTCTCGGCAGATGACCAGAAAGCCCTGTTGGAGGGCTGCTTCGTATCGCAGGAAGTCTTTGTACTCGTAAGGTTCCTCATCCAGCCGTCTGATGATTTCCGGGTTGTCAACATCCGCATATTGACCGCCTTCGGCGGAAGATGACTGCTTGTCAGCCAGGCGGGTGAGAATTTCGGTCTTGTGATAGCGAAGCTGATTAAGCACGCCTTCAGTCAGTTCGTGGGCAGGGCCGTTAACCTCAAGAATCTCGTCCCGTGCAATCAGTTGTATGTCCTTGTGTCGCAGCT
>PVMK01113893.1_pt1 | contig 21296 bp, 19 predicted proteins | sample 1853481 | NCBI WGS metagenome assembly PVMK01 (sample SAMN08533507, study PRJNA380276) | Marine sediment metagenome, whole genome shotgun sequencing project.
GCGAATCCCTGATCGAATCCTGAAAGACCAGTGCCATGGCCCAGGCCAGCCTCTCGACCGGTTCCCGGTCTCACCTTCTCCCGGCTTGGGAATTGTGGATTCTGTCGGAGAGCTCGCACATGCAGTTCACGATGCCCAAAAGACACTGTCTACCCTTAGGTTGTACACTGGTTTCAAAATTCGAACCTTACGACTCGACTATGACTCTAAACGTCACTGACTGCATCTTGCTGGCTTGCCTCTGCGCTTTGCTCTTCCTGTCAATCGCTCAGCATGAAAACGTGACATGCCGAAACCAGCAGCAAGCAGCAACCTTTTTGATGCTTTTGCCAACGGGCAAGTCAAAGCCATGTTCCGTTACAGCGGCCAGTACCGGGACAGCAATCTTCACTTGCTGCAGGATAGTTCAGAGCCGGATGTTTCGGATGAAAAAATACAGCAGTATTCCGCCATCGGTGGTTTTGTTGGATATGAAACGGCCCCCTGGTTGCATACAACTGTCGGCGGCACGATTTATGCTGCCGTGCCTTTCGGCAGCAATCCCGATGATCGCAGGGGCCTGGGCGGCTTATACGAAGAGGATGGCGGACAGGATGCTTATGCGGCATTGGGTGAAATGTTTATCAAGTTTCAGAATAAAGATCACTTGATAAAAGTCGGCCGGCAGGAGATGCCGGATTACCGCATGGTCTCCTTATCAAATATCCGTTTCTCCCCCATCACCCATAGTGGCACTATTTATGAGAACCGGATGTTCGAGAACCTGGGTATCAACCTCGGCTATATCAGGAGAATGAAGGAGCGTAATGCAATAGAGTTTATTGATATGGCCAAGGGTGCCCGTTTAAAGGAATCTGCTAACGGAAAACAACTCGTTCGCGGTGACTATAACGCGGGTGATTATGATGACACCGGTTATATCGGCGACGAAAAAGAAATGATGATGCTGGGATTGACTTACCAGCGGGAGAAACTCAGTTTTGAAGGCTGGAACTATTACATCAATGACTTTATCAACTCGGTTTATCTTGTCGGGCAATACAATATCGATCCAAAAGCCAGCGATTTGCACCTTCACGCTGGCTGCGCAATATACGCTTCAGCAGGATGTTGGCAGCCATATTGCAGGCAACGTGGATACCTGGCATTACGGCCTTGGTATTCGTGGTTACACCGGTGCGGTCTCAGTTTTTTTGCCAACTACAATGAGCTTTCCTACAATGAGAATTCCTATGATGGCGGAACCCTGTTTTTAAGGTGGGGTACGCCACAGATGTTCAACTCTTTCCAGGTGCAGGATTCAGAGCTTGCGGGTACTAAATCGATTGGTGTTGGTCTGCAATATGACTTTGGCCGCAACGGTTTGATCCCGGGTGTAGTAATGCGCTGGCGTTATGGCGATTATGATTTGCCGGATAAGCTGAGCTTCGTGGATGCACGCCAGGACCGCAGTGAAGCGACCTTTGATTTACGTTATTCATTCAGGCAAAAATCCGGTTTCGGGATATTTACCGAGATGCAAGGGCTGAGTCTGCAGTTTCGCCTGGCCTACAACAACTACCGCACGGATTATGATTTTGAAGCCTATCGTGACCTGCATGGATATGATTTCCAGACGGCCACCAAGGATTTTGTCGATGCCAGGTTATACCTCGATTATCATTTCTAGATGGTTATTCTGTTCGTGACTGCCACCGGCACAGAACTTAGAATAGCCGCCAACAAAATTAAATATCACCGATTGTTCCCGGAGTATCCATGGCCAAGCTGAACCCTACCGATTTATTCGATGTCCGCAGTCTTCTCACAGAAGAAGAGCAGATGATCCAGGACAGTGTTGCACGTTTTGTTGATGAGCGTGCATTACCCCTGATGGCTGAGGCTTTTGACAAGGCGTTTTTCCCTAAAGAACTGATCCCGGAAATGGCTGAGCTTGGTCTGCTGGGCTGTACCATCGAAGGTTATGGTTGCGCAGGTCTGAATGGCGTTTCTTATGGCCTGATATGCCAGGAGTTGGAACGTGGTGATGCGGGTTTGCGCAGCTTTGCCTCGGTGCAGTCGAGCCTGTGTATGTATCCGATTGATGCCTATGGCTCCGAGGAGCAAAAACAACGCTGGCTGCCGGATATGGCGGCAGGCAAAGTGATCGGTTGTTTTGGTTTGACCGAAGCACACGGCGGTTCTGATCCGGCCAGCATGAAAACACATGCAAAACGTGACGGCGATGACTGGATTGTGAACGGCTCCAAGATGTGGATTACCAACGGTAGCATTGCCGACATTGCCATAGTCTGGGCGCATACCGATGACGGTATCCAGGGTTTTCTGATTGAAAAAGACATGGCCGGTTTTGAGGCCCAGGAAATTCACGGCAAGATGTCTTTAAGGGCCTCGGTCACATCCGGTTTGTTTTTTGACAATGTACGGGTGCCCGAAGCCAATCGCCTGCCAAATGTTACCGGGCTAAAAGGGCCTTTGGGTTGTTTGACCCAGGCGCGTTATGGCATTACCTGGGGGCCGCTTGGTTCGGCGATCGCGTGTCTGACCGAGGTTATCGAATATACCGCTGATCGAAAATTGTTCGGGCGTCCGCTGGCCGCCAACCAGGCAGTCCAGATACGCCTGGCCGATATGGCTCGTCGCATCACCACCGCGCAATTGCTGTCACTGCAACTTGGGCGACTGAAAGACTCCGGCAAGATGGCACCACAACAGGTCAGCCTGGCAAAATGGAATAACGTCCGCATGGCGATCGATATCGCCCGCGATTGCCGCGATATCCTGGGTGCTGCAGGAATCACGGTAGAACACGTCGCCATTCGCCACATGCTGAACCTGGAAAGCGTAATCACCTATGAGGGTACAGAAACTGTGCACCAACTGGTGATCGGCAGAGAGTTGACGGGTATTAATGCTTTTTGACAGTGGTACCGTTATCCAGATGAAATACGTCGCCCCGGGCTTGACCCGGGGTCCACCTTTGCTCTTTGTTAAGTTTGTTAGTTAAAGAGCAAAAAATGGGTCCCGGATATTTGCTTTGCAAATTCCGGGATGACGATACATCTTTTCTAGTTTTTCTCAGCTAGTGAAGCGTCCCTTATCGCACGGAATTCATTACCTTCAAACCACTGCGGCCATCGTTGCTGTTTGCAAGCCGCTTGCCAATGTTGAAAACAAAACCAGGTCTTCAATGGCCGCATCAAGATCCCAGTCTTCCCGTATCTCATCGGCAGGGGAGTGGTAACGGTTTTTGACGTAGTCGGCATTGCGCTCAGTGACGTACGCTGCGCCGTGGTCACGATCTACCGTACCGCCTTTCGCATACAGGATTGGCACACCTTTCTTGGCAAAATTGAAATGATCAGAGCGATAGTAAAAACCTTTTTCCGGGGTGGATTCAGGTGTAATAGTGCGGCCAAATTTCCTGGCTTCCTCAGCCAGCACAGTTTCCATTTCCGAGCCGCCATGGCCGATGACCACCACATCATTCATCTTGCCACGGAAATTGAGGACGTCCATATTGATACCACCAACGGTCTTGTTCATAGGGTAGGCCGGGTTGGCGGCATAGGCCTGCGAACCAAGCAGGCCGGATTCCTCGGCTGTGACTGCCAGGAAACCCACGCTGCGTTGTGGTGCAGATGGTAAGGCAGTGTATGCCTGGGCAATTTCCAGCATACCGGCAGTTCCACTGGCATTATCTTCGGCCCCATTAAATATGAAATCGCCCTCCTGTCCCTTTTGATGTTGGCTGGTGCCGAGATGGTCCCAGTGCGCCATGTAGATAAATAACTCTTCAGGACGGACACTGCCGGGCAGGATGGCGCCGACGTTGTAGGATTCTGCACGCTGGATGGTGTTGTTGATATTGACACTGGCGAACAATCCCATGGAATAGGGTTTAACCGCAGCCTGCGCTGCTTCCGCCGACATTGCATCAAGATCCAACCCTGCAATATCAAAAATATCTTTGGCTGTCTCATATTGCAGCCAACCCTGTACTTTGACCTGGTCCATATTGTCGTTTTCTGCAGCCAGGTGGAATTGCGGGCCTTTGCCGCCGTCCTCGATGACGTTCCAGCCGTAAGCAGCGGGTGCGGTCTGGTGAATGATCAACGCACCGGCGGCACCCTGGCGGGCGGCCTCTTCGTATTTGTAGGTCCAGCGTCCGTAATAGGTCATGGCGTTGCCATTGAACAGCTCGGGGTTCTGGGTGGCATAACCCGGGTCATTGACCAGGATAATGACGGTTTTGCCTTTTACATTGATGCCTGCGTAATCGTTCCAGTCATATTCCGGTGCGACGATGCCATAACCAACCCAAACCAGTTCACTTCGGTTGAGTTCATTTTTCTCGGAAACCTGTGTGCTGCCGAGCATAACCTCGGTTCCGTAGGCGTATGAGTGCACATTGCCTTCCATGTCACTGATGCTCAATGCCATATCCGGGTTTGCTTCTATGGAAACCAGCGGCACGGCCTGGCGGTAGCTGTCTCCAAACATGGGTTTCAGACCCATTTCCCTGAATTGTTGTTCAAGGTAACTGAGCGTCAGGCGCTCGCCTTCCGACATGGGTGCACGACCGCCAAATTCATCCGAGGCCAGCGTGGATATACGCTCAAGCAGGCCGGCAGTTTCGATCTGGCCGAGGGCGTCATCGGCAGCCTGTAAATTTGCAGGCCCTGCTGTAAACAGCATAATAAGTGTGCAGAAAGTGAACGGTAAAACGCGGGATTTAAAAGTGCTCATTCGATTTTCCTGTTATTACTGAATAATTCCTGATTCCGGTTTTAAGTCGATATCAAAACGACTCCTGACCGATTCACCAATGGCATTTGCGAGATCAAGTAATTGCCGGCCGCTGGCATTGCCGTGATTCACCAGTACCAGCGCATGTTGTTCAGATACACCGGCATCTCCCTCGCGGTGTCCCTTCCAGCCGCATTGCTCAATCATCCATGCTGCGCTGAGCTTGGCTTTACCATTTTCAGCGGCATACACGGGTAGCTCGCTGAAGTCTTTTTTTAGCAGATTCGCAACTGCACTTTCGACAATCGGGTTCTTGAAGAAGCTACCGGCGTTAGCGGTAATTTCGGGGTCAGGCAGTTTGCGTTGACGTATCCGGATGACCGCATCGCTTACCTGTTTGGCGGTAGCCAATTCAATACCCATGGATTGCAGTTCTTCGCCCAGACCTGCATAAGCCAGCCTGGGTTTGAATTCACGTTGCAGGCGCAAACGGATCCGGGTGATCAGAAACCTGCCGGCATCGGTGGACTTGAATCTGCTGCCTCTGTAAGTGAATTGGCAATCGTTGCGATCAAACTCCCGGAACTCACCTGTTTTGAGGTCAAGCGCCTGCAATGAATCAAATACGTCGGCCAATTCCACACCATAGGCACCGATGTTCTGAATGGGTGCGGCACCTGCCAGGCCAGGAATCAGCGACAGGTTTTCAATACCGGAAAGACCTTGCTCCAGGCTCCACAAAACCAGCTGATGCCAGTTCTCACCGCCGCAGGCTTCAACCAGGACCACGTTGTCCGAGTCTTTGATAATTTTCTTGCCGGTAACGCGGTTCAATATCACGCTGCCATCGACATCACCGACAAACAGAACATTGGTGCCTCCACCGAGTATCACGTCACGTTGAGGATCAAACCGAAACCTGCCCGTAAAGGACTGCAGATCTTGTTCGGTTTCGAGTATCAGTAGCTGGCCGGCGCAGGCCTCGATTGAAAAGCTGTTGAGATGTTTAAGGGAAGCGTTAGTGATTTGCTTCATTTTTATGTTTGAGCTGCGATGGCTTTGAGACAATCGGTAACAAGATCCGGGCCTTTATAAACAAAACCCGTATAAAACTGAACCAGGTCAGCACCGAGTTTTATTTTCTCTGCTGCATCCTCACCGCAGGTGATACCACCGGTTCCGATCAGCGCAATTTCAGCGGGCAGGGCGGCGCGGAAAGCAGCCAGCACATGATTGGACCTGTCCTTCACAGGCGCACCACTCAATCCGCCTTGTTCTTCGGCATGTGGTAATCCTTTCACTTCTTCGCGGGAAATCGTGGTATTGGTCGCAATCAAACCATCGAACTCGCTACGTTTAACCACTTCGGCAATTTCCGGGATTTGCTGGTCTTCGAGATCAGGTGCAACCTTGATAACCAGTGGCACACGTTTATCAAACTCGTCAGCCAGCTCAATGCGCCTGCTATTCAGTGCTCCCAATAATGCATCAAGCTGCTCTGCATCCTGCAGGTCACGCAGGTTCTTGGTGTTGGGTGAGGAGATATTAATCGTGATGTAATCGGCGTGCGGGTAAACCTTTTCCAGGCCGATCAGGTAGTCATCAACTGCTTTGTCGTTGGGCGTATCAAAATTCTTGCCTATATTGATGCCCAGGATGCCGCTGAACTTGCGTTTCTGTACCTGCCGCACCAGGTAATCTACACCTTTGTTATTGAAACCCAGGCGATTGATCATGGCCTTGGCTTTTTCGATCCGGAATACACGCGGCTTCGGATTGCCTGGTTGCGGACGCGGCGTGACCGTGCCGATTTCAACAAAGCCGAAACCGACACTGCCCAGTGCATCTATGTAATCGCCATTTTTGTCCATACCGGCTGCCATGCCGACGGGATTGGGAAATTCCAATCCCATCACGGTCACCGGTTGGGAGATCGTCTTGCACAGCAGGCTGGTGGCACCCAGACCATACCCAAGACGCAGACCCTCCAGCGCAAGTCCATGCGCGGTTTCAGGGTCTGTTATGAACAGCGCCCTGCGAACCAGCGAGTACATGGCCTTAGAGATCAAATTTTATTCCTTGCGCTAACGGCAGATCAGTGCCCCAGTTAATGGTGTTGGTCTGGCGGCGCATATATACCTTCCAGGCATCCGAGCCGGATTCACGTCCGCCACCGGTTTCCTTCTCACCACCGAAAGCACCACCAATTTCAGCACCGGAGGTGCCGATATTGACGTTTGCGATACCACAATCAGACCCAACTGATGCCAGGAAACGCTCGGCATGACGCATGTTCATTGTAAATATCGCCGAAGACAGACCCTGGGGTACGCCATTGTGTAAAGCAATGGCCTCATCCAGATCACTGAACGGGATGACATAAAGAATCGGTGCGAAGGTTTCATCCTGCACGATTTGCCATTCGTTCTTTGCAAGAACAATAGCCGGCTCAACGAAATAACCTGGACGGTCCAAACGCTTGCCACCGGTAAGCACCTTGCCGCCTTCAGCGACAGCAGACGCGATGGCGTCCTCGTAATAACCAACGGCTTTCTCATCGGTCAGCGGACCCATAAGTGTGTCAGGATCAAGCGGATCACCGATGGTCACTTGCTGGTAAGCATTAACCAGTGCATCAGTTACCTGTTCCAGAATGGATTCATGCACAATCAAACGACGGGTGGATGTACAACGCTGACCGGCAGTACCGACTGCACCGAACACGATACCCGGGATACACATTTCCAGATCAGCCGTTTCATCCATGATGATGGCGTTATTGCCACCCAGTTCCAGCAAGCTGCGACCCAGGCGGGCAGCGACTTTTGCACCGACCTGGCGGCCGATATTGGTGGAACCTGTGAATGAGATCAGGTCGACACGCTTGTCTTCGACAAAGCGATTTGCCAGGTCATGGCCCTCTGCGATAAAGCTATGAAAGATTGAAGGGTAGCCACCCTCCGCCAGTGCCGCATTACAGATATTTTGCACTGCGATACAGCACAACATACCACTGTGGGCCGGTTTCCAGATTGTTGTGTCACCACAGATAGCAGCAAGAAAGGAATTCCACGCCCATACTGCAACCGGGAAATTAAAAGCAGAAATCACACCGACAACACCCAGTGGATGCCATTGTTCGTACATGCGGTGCATGGGACGTTCCGAGTGCATGGTATAGCCATATAACATACGCGACTGGCCAACCGCGAAATCACCAATGTCGATCATTTCCTGAACTTCACCGTCACCTTCGGCCTTGATCTTGCCCATCTCGAGAGCAACCAGGCTGCCCAGTGCGTCTTTATGCTTCCGCAAAGCCTCGGTGCACAAGCGGATAGCATCGCCGCGCTGTGGTGCAGGCACCTGGCGCCATTCCTTAAATACTTCCCGGGAATGTGTTACGAGCTTTTCGTAATCGTCGGCATTAGCTGCGTATACACGTGCGATGACTTCACCGGTTGAAGGGTTGATCGCATCTTTTATGCCCGCATCGGTTGTGGTTGACCACTGGCCGTCGCCAAGATAGGCACCGGGATTGATATCTTTAACACCAAGGGTTTTGAGAAATTCCATATTAATATTCCGCCTTGTAAGGGTTTATTTCAGTCGTTGCCGTGGCAGTTGCCCCAGCACAAATTTGTTAAAAGTCTGAACCCATTATTATCGCATTGCTAAGACCGAGATGCACATACAGGATCACGGAAAATTGCACATCACCCAACCGTCGGCCTGGCACCAACGTAAGTAGAAATCGCTAATGCTATCTAAAATCCTAGTTTTCCTTGTTCTCCCGGGAACCACCTGCAAAAAAACAGGTCATACCGAGCAACAAAAATGGCAAATCAGGATTGAATTCAATCATGCTATGCTCAACTTTAAAGAATAAGAGCGTATGAAAGCGCTCCAGACGGTAAAAACAATCTCACCATCAAAGACACAACTGAAGGTGGGGCCGGTACAGACACGTGGAGTGCAGGGCGGAGTGAGCGAAGCCAAAGTCGATCAATTGCTGGTTGAGCGGGTACAAAAAGGTGACAAGCGCGCCTTTGATCTGCTGATCCAGAAATATCAGCATCGCATCGTCAGCCTTGTTTCCCGTTATGTGTCCGATCATGCCGAGGCGCAGGATGTCGCACAGGAAGCATTTATCAAGGCCTACCGGGCCATTGGCAGATTTCGCGGGGACAGCGCTTTTTATACCTGGTTGTATCGAATAGCCATCAATACCGCAAAAAACTGGATTGTCGCAAAAAACCGCCGCCCGCCCGCCAGCGATATCGACGCCGTTGATGCCGAGCAATATGCTATGAGCAGCAGGCTGAAAGAAACCAGTACGCCCGAAAACGAGCTGATGCGCGAAGAGATTGAACGCACGGTATTTGACACCATTGCAAGCCTTCCAGAGGATTTACGCACTGCCATCATGCTCCGGGAAATGGATGGCATGAGTTATGAAGAAATCGCTACCACCATGGAATGTCCGATCGGCACGGTTCGTTCGAGAATATTTCGTGCACGCGAAGCGATTGATGAGAAACTAAAACCCCTTATTGGTGGTCACACAAGCAGTGGGGATAACTAAATGATATCTGACTCAGATATCCGTTAACAGGTAGTATGAAGAAATGAGTAAGGAATCTTTAGAGCATCTTTCCAGTTTGATGGATGGTGAGCTTTCACGCGAGACGGGTTTATTCCTGACTCGCAGGTTGTCTTCCGATGAAGAGATGTGCGATACATCGGGAGCGTTATCACCTGATCCGTGATTGCATACGCCAGCCTGGCAGTAAACTGGCCGTTACCGGTTTGTGTGTAAAAGTCAGTGCATCCCTGGATGCGGAAGAGGCGCCAACCGTCTCCACCTGGTCCAATAACCGTTGGTTAAAACCGGTATCCGGGCTGGCAATTGCTGCCAGTGTTGCCTTGATGGCAATTGTCGTCACGGCGCCGCAGTCGGGTGAAGTACCGGTCACAGGTGATACAGCACTTTCGACAGCGGCCAACGAGCCGTTTGTCAGCCCCAATAACTTGCCACTGGCGCCGGTATCACAGGCGGCCAGTTACACACCGGGTTCCCGGGCCGATTCAAACCGCCTGAATGTCTATCTTCTGCGTCATAACCAAATGGCAAGAACAGCAGGCAGACAGGGTTTTGTTTCTTTTGTGCCCATTGTTGCCACCCCCGTTGTTGCAGCAGCAGAGGTGGCTGAAGAAGAGCACGAATCCACACAATCAGACTCCAAGCCGGAAACTGTCAAAAATAAATGAACGGTTTGCCGCGCAAAACGCTGTTGCTACTGGTTTCAATTGGCATCAGTGCAACGGCCGTGGCTGGAGATTCCCGCGAGGCTCGCGCGTGGTTAGAACGTATGACCACGGCCATGAGCCAGTTGAGTTACCAGGGGACATTTGTTTATGTACGCGATAACGCTGTAGAAACCATGCGTATCACGCACGTGACCGATGAAAATGGCATACGTGAACGTCTGTATTCAGTCAGTGGTCCACAGCGTGAAGTAGTTCGGAACAAAAAAGGCGTTCGTTGTGTTTTGGAGGACACCGCTTCGGTGGTGGAAGACCAGGTGGTTGCAAGCTCTTACTTCCCCGCACTGCCTTTATCGGTCATTGATAGTGATGCCAGTGGTTACCGGTTGGAGACTGGCGGCAGGGCACGGATTGCTGGCCACACAGCCCAACGTGTAAGCATTTCACCGGTGGACAAATTTCGCTACGGTTACGAGTTCTGGTTACAGGAGCATACCGGTCTGTTGTTGAAATGGGTTTTGTTGGATGCCAACCACAAGCCCCTGGCTAAACTGATGTTTACAGATTTATTAATAGGATCTGAGATTGATCTCAAAGAGCTTGAGTCAAGCTCAAGCGCCGGTGGTTTTATTGAAATGAAAACACTCAGCCCGGACAATACCGTGGTGACCCAATCCAGTCCACGTTGGCAGCCGGCAAAATTACCGCCAGGATTTCAGCTCGCATCACACAATCACAAGGCGGGTGCTGAAGGTGTTTATGAGCATATGGTGTATAGCGATGGCCTGGCCGCCGTATCGGTTTATGTTGAGGAAGAAGGTACAGGGCCAGCGATTAAGTCCGGGGTTAGCCAGTTGGGCACCAACAATGCGTATACCAGGCATCAGGCTGGCTTGCAGATTACCGTCATTGGTGAGGTTCCGGCAATTACAGTCAAATCTATCGCAAATGAAATGGCGCTTTCTGTCGCCTCCAGATAACGGGCTCCCGGCTGGATATGATTGAACAAAATGTGCAGGTTGTGCGTTGTCAGGAAAAACGCGTATGGGTGCGCTTGGGATCGCAAACCGGTTGTACGGCCTGCGACAATGGAAACGGTTGTGGCGCGGGGATATTTGCAAAATTATTGCAACGCAAGCCGGTTATTCTGGAATTGGCACGAAATGATATGAGCGTGGAACCGGGGCAAATGGTTACCCTGGCTTTTTCTGAACAGGTATATTTGAAACTGGTCTTTGCTTCATACGGCTGGCCATTGCTGGCTGCGCTGCTTGGTGCATTTGCCGGGCATGGTCTGGCTACATGGCTACAGGCCGGGCCAGCCTTGATTGATATGGCAGCCCTGACCGGGGGTTTGTTAGGTGGTGGGTTTGTCATGCGTTTAATAAAAAACCGGAGAAATATGGAAAGTGTTCTCAATTCGTTGCAGACGACGGTTTATTATCCCTCGGCCACACCCAATATGTGTAGCAGGAAAGAACCGGAACGGTTTTAAAAGTTTTTTTATCTTGGAGTTGAATGATGAAACAAAGAATTACGCTGCAGTTTGTGGCACTGGCGATGTTACTGATGAGTTTGCCGCTGGCCGCAAAAGTGAACGGGCTGCCGGATTTTACAGAACTGGTGGAAAAAGCAGGCCCCGCAGTCGTCAATATCCAGGTGACCCAGTTTGGTACCCGCAATCCGCAGGCATCTGGTCGAAACGATGGGCCGGGCGGAGCACGCGGTGAAAATCATCCCGAAATGCCCGAGTTTTTCAGGCGTTATTTCAATGTGCCCAATGATCCCCGTGGCAGGCAACCTGATCGTCGTGGTGCGGGTTCCGGTTTCATCTATGAAGCGGATGGTTATATTCTGACCAATCATCATGTCATAGAAGACGCCGATGAAATCATCGTTCGCCTGGCGGACCGGCGTGAATTCGAAGCCGAGTTGATTGGCTCCGATGAATCCAGCGATATTGCCGTCCTAAAGATTGAAGCGGAAACAGATCTGCCGTTTTTACGCCTGGGTGAATCCGATTCTCTGAAAGCCGGTGAATGGGTGGCGGCAATCGGCTCACCATTCAATTTTGAACAAAGCGTTACCGCAGGTATTGTCAGTGCCAAGGGCAGGAGCAACCGGGCGCAGCAATATGTGCCTTTCATACAAACTGATGTCGCAATTAATCGAGGTAACTCCGGCGGGCCATTACTCAATATGGACGGTGAAGTTGTCGGTATCAATTCATGGATTCTGAGTTCAAGTGGCGGATATATCGGCTTGTCATTCTCAATCCCCATCGAGGTGGCGAAGAGCACGGCTAAACAGTTACGTGAGACAGGTAAAGTCGAGCGCGGCCTTCTGGGTGTCATCGTAGGTAATGTCAATCGCGAAATGGCAGAGGCCCTGGGGCTTGACCGGCCCGTTGGCGCGCTGGTTAATGATATTACGCCGGATGGTTCGGCGGACCGTGCCGGTATAGAGCCCGGAGATGTCATTTTGGCCTTTAACGATATGCCGGTTGAAACCTGGAATGATTTACCGCCACTGGTCGGGGCAAACCCGCCGGGCACAAAAGCCACCGTCAAGGTGAGCCGGGATGGCAAGGAAAAAACATTCGACGTCACCCTTGATGCACTGAATGCCGAGGGTGGAACCGCAGTTGCTGACGCGGAAAGCAATTCTCAGACTGAAAATACCCTCGGTCTGGTAGTGGAAAACATTACCAGCGACCGCAGACGCGAACTGGGTGATCCTGAAGGCGGTGTGGTTATTACCGACATTGAAAGCGATGATGCATGGCGTGCCGGTTTAAGGCCGGGTGATGTGATCCTTATGATCAATAACCGTGATGTTGAAGACATGGGTGATTTTGAAACACTGGTTGAAAAAATTGAGCCAGGCCGGGCGGTGGCGCTGCGTGTATGGCGAAATGGTACTGCCAGTTTTATCGCCTATACACCTCGTGAAAAGGATGAGGGCTAGATCTTCGAGGTGAGAATAGAATCTATAATTATCTCAATGAAGGGATACCTTCAGTTATAATTAGGGGTTGAAGACAAGGCGGCCATCCGTTGTTTCGACGGATGGCCTTTAATTATTCGGGTTTTAAACAACTGGACGACTCACAGCCGAAGCAGCGCATGGATCAGAAGTACATTCGAAATTTTTCCATTATTGCCCATGTAGACCATGGTAAGTCGACACTGGCTGACCGTTTTATACAGCTGTGTGATGGTCTGACGGACCGTGAAATGTCCGCACAGGTGCTTGATACCATGGATATTGAGCGGGAACGTGGTATTACGATCAAAGCGCAAAGCGTTACCCTGGATTACAAGGCTGAAGATGGTCATATTTATCATCTGAATTTCATTGATACACCGGGGCATGTCGATTTTTCCTACGAGGTATCCCGCTCCCTGTCCGCCTGTGAAGGTGCCTTGCTGGTTGTAGATGCAGCCCAGGGTGTGGAAGCCCAGAGCGTGGCAAATTGTTATACCGCGGTGGAACTCGGTCTGGAAGTTATTCCGGTACTGAACAAAATTGATCTGCCATCTGCAGAACCCGAGCGCGTCAAGCAGGAAATCGAAGATATTATCGGTATCGAAGCAACCGAGGCGCTTTCGGTCAGTGCCAAGACAGGAGAGGGTATTACAGAGGTGCTGGAGCAGTTGGTTCGCGATGTTCCCATACCAACCGGCGATCCGGATGCACCACTCAAAGCGTTGATTATTGATTCCTGGTTTGACAATTACCTCGGTGTGGTTTCATTGATCCGTGTGGTTGACGGTAAGGTCGGCAAACGCGTAAAAATCGAGTTAATGTCCTCTAAGAATCAGCACCAGGTGGACCATGTGGGTGTATTCACCCCCAAACGGGAACTTCGGGATGAGTTGTCTGCCGGCGAGGTAGGTTTCCTGGTTGCCGGCATCAAGGATATCCACGGCGCGCCTGTTGGTGACACCATTACGCTGGCTAAAACCCCGGCTACCGAGCCCTTGCCGGGTTTTGCAACCATGCAGCCAAGGGTGTTTGCCGGCCTGTTCCCAACCGAAGCCGATGATTATCCCGATCTGCGTGACGCGCTTGAAAAATTACAATTGAATGACGCGGCCCTGAATTTCGAACCCGAAACTTCCGAAGCACTCGGTTTTGGCTTCCGTTGCGGTTTTCTCGGCCTGTTGCACATGGATATTGTGCAGGAACGCTTGGAACGTGAATACGATGTCGGCCTGATTACCACAGCACCCACGGTCATCTACGAAATAGAACTGGCCGATGGCGAAGTCCTGACACTGGAAAATCCGGCCAAGCTGCCGGTAGCCAATAAAATCGCTGAGATACGTGAGCCCATAATCCAGGCCAATATCCTGGTGCCACAGGACTATGTCGGCTCTGTAATTGGTCTTTGCGAAGATAAACGTGGCCGGCAGATAGGTATGCAATACCTGGGCGGACAGGTTTCTATCCAGTATGAACTGCCATTATCCGAGGTGGTGCTGGACTTTTTCGACAGGTTGAAATCGGTCAGTCGTGGTTACGCCTCATTTGAATATCATTTTTTACGCTTTACTGTGGGACCTTTTGTACGTGTTGATGTTCTGATCAATGGCGATCGTGTAGATGCCCTGTCATTGATTATGCATCGTGACCAGGCGCAACGGCGCGGTCGTGAACTGGCTATTAGTATGAAGGAACTGATTCCACGGCAGATGTTTGATGTTGCGATCCAGGCCTCCATTGGTGCCCAGGTTATCGCCCGCACGACGGTCAAGGCATTACGCAAAAACGTCACGGCAAAATGTTACGGCGGTGATATAACACGCAAACGCAAGTTGTTAGAGAAACAAAAGGCTGGTAAAAAGCGCATGAAACAGGTTGGAAGTGTGCAAATACCGCAAGAAGCGTTTCTCGCAGTATTGCAGCAGAACTCTAAAAAATAGGTGAGCGCCAAGCAGGTAAACTCCAAGCAGGCAAACCCGGAATAGGTAAACTGAATGAATATTGATTTTGCATTGGTACTGGTAGTCCTGACGTCACTCACCGGCGTTGTGTGGCTCATAGACAGCCTGTTATTCAGGCAAAGACGCATGGACCGGTCGGTACAAAAGAGCACCGAAGCCCCGCGCGAACCGGTTATCGTGGAATACTCCCGTTCCTTGTTCCCGGTACTTCTTATTGTGCTGGTATTCCGCTCCTTCCTGTTCGAACCGTTCAAGATTCCTTCGGGATCAATGATCCCGACTTTACTGGTGGGCGATTTTATCGTGGTTAACAAATTTTCCTACGGTGTCCGTTTGCCGGTCTTGAATAAAAAGATAATCGACATGGGTTCACCCCAGCGTGGTGATGTGGTGGTGTTCCGTTACCCGATAGACCCCAGTGTTAATTTCATCAAACGTGCGGTAGGACTACCGGGCGACACGATCACCTACCGTGACAAACAGCTTTTTATCAATGGTGAAAAGGTAGAGAATACCTCAACAGGCCGGTTTGAAAGCAGTGACATCAAGTGCACAACGCCGGCAGCCGATGCGATGTTGTTTGATGAGCAGCTTGGTGATGTGAATCACAAGATTCTGCAACATGATCGCAGTCGTAGCCGTAATGGCCAGTGGGTCGTACCGGAAGGTCATTATTTCATGATGGGAGACAACCGGGACCGCAGCAATGACAGCCGTGGCTGGGGTTTTGTGCCGGAAGAAAATCTGTTGGGTCGTGCGGTTGGCATCTGGCTTAATTTTGATTTTGAAAAGGGCTGCGCGGATTTCTCACGTGTTGGAACTGGAATAAACTAGCAGGGCATGCTGCTAACGGGTGCAATTTGCGCTAGACGCGATATAGTAGAGGTATAAAATATGCTTAATGGGAGGAGGACTATGAAAATCAAGAAACAACAGGGCCTGAGCATCATCGGTTTTATCATCGTGCTTGCGATGGCTGTCTTTGTGTCATACCTGGGGATGCGTATTGTGCCGCTGTACATGGAATATTACTCCGTGGTCAGTGCGCTTAACGGGGTGGCGTCTGAAAGGGGAAGTGCGAGACTTTCACCTTATGATATCAAGGTAAAGGTTTTGAATCGCTTGTACGTTAGTTATTCAGAAAACGTCAAGGAATCGCATATCAAGATAACCCGTGGCAACGGCGTTAACCTGCGTGTCAAATATGAGGTGCGCACACCCATTATGGGCAATCTTGATGTCATCGCGAGATTTGATAAATCGGTAAAACTGGCTAACTGAAACCGGTTTCATCTCATTTACTCTGTCTGAATGCCTGAAAAATGAGGGAAATTCCTGGTATCCCCTACAGCTTTAATGACCCCGAGCTGTTGGCACTGGCACTGTCTCATCGCAGTGTTGGACGGCACAATAATGAACGGCTGGAATTTCTCGGCGACAGTGTTCTGAACTTTGTCATTGCCGCACGCCTGTTTGATTTAAGAACCGATAACGATGAAGGTGAGCTCAGCCGCTTGCGTGCGCGCGTAGTACGCGGGGACACGCTGGCAAAACTCGCTTCCGGGCTGAAACTAGGGGATTACATCAAGCTTGGTGAAGGTGAGTTAAAGTCCGGTGGCTTTAAACGCAATTCAATTCTGGCCGATGCGCTGGAAGCCATCTTTGGCGCTATTTATCTTGATGGCGGTTTCAAGCTTTGTGAGGCTGCCATACTGCATGTGTGCAATCCGTTTATAGCCTTGCTTCCCGAAGCCAGTGAATTGAAGGATTCAAAGACCCGTTTGCAGGAATGGTTACAGGGCCGGGGTTATTCTCTGCCGGAATACAGTGTTATCAGCGATAAAGGGCCACCGCATCAAAAACAATTTGTGGTGGAATGCGTCGCAAAGGACGTGGATATCAAGGTAAGCGGCAAGGGCGCCAGCAGGCAGAAAGCCCAGCAGGCAGCGGCAGCTGTCGCACTTGAATTTATCGCCGGAATGCCTAAAAAGTGAGCAATGGCAAATGACCGAAAATGACGTGCAAGAAAATTTCCGATTTGGTTACGTGTCCATTGTCGGACGGCCCAACGTAGGTAAATCAACCCTGTTGAACCAGATCCTGGGTCAGAAAGTAAGCATTGTCACCGCCAAACCGCAGACCACGCGGCAAAGACTGGCAGGTATCAAAACGACCGAACAGGGGCAGGTGGTCTATGTGGATACCCCGGGTATTCACCACTCGGCCAAACGCGCACTGAATCGTTACATGAACCGTGTTGCACAGGCGTCCTTCCGCGACGTTGACCTGGTCATGTTCCTGGTCGAAGCCGGCAACTGGTCACGTCAGGATGAATTTGTGGCCAGGGCACTGAGATCGGTGGATGTGCCGGTCATGCTGGTGCTGAACAAAATCGACCTGGTCCCGGACAAAGAATCATTGCTGGCTTTTGTTGACAAGAATTTTCGTGATGATGATTACGACAGCATCATGATGATTTCAGCCAAGAAGGGCAGTGGTGTTGCAGAGTTGGAAAAACAGGTTTTACGCAAGTTGCCGTTTTCGCGGCCGTTCTACGATGAAGATCAATTTACCGATCGCAGCGAGCGTTTTCTTGCTGCGGAAATGATCCGCGAACAACTGACCTTGCGTCTTCACCAGGAGTTACCCTATGCGCTGACCGTGCAGATTGAAGAATTCAAACGCGAAGGTAAATTACTGACGATTGGCGCCATTATTTTTGTTGAGCGGGACAGCCAGAAGCAAATCACGATTGGAAAAAAAGGTGTTGTACTCAAGCAGGTTGGCAGCAAGTCGCGAATGGTGCTGGAAGAATTGTTTGGTGAAAAGATTTTTCTTCGTTTGTGGGTCAAGGTCAGCCGGGACTGGTCGGACAGCGACAAGTTGATCGAAAGGTTCGGCTATACAGATTAATACTTCCTCAAGGTTATATTGATGACTCGTATACTACTGGAGCCGGCTTATGTGCTGCATAGCCGCTCCTTCCGTGAAACCAGTCTGATTGTGGAGGCGTTTACGCGCGAGCACGGCCGTGTGGCAGTGGTCGCCCGGGGTGCGAAGTCGGCCCGCTCCCGCTGGCGGAATATCCTGCAGCCATTCCGGCCTTTATTGATCAGTTGGAACCAGAAAAGCGATCTGGGCACACTCACGGCCGCCGACCAGGTCGCCTCACCGCCCGCTTTGCAGGGGCAATCCCTGTACTGTGGTTTGTACCTGAATGAACTTTTGATGCGCCTGCTGCACCGCGGTGACCCGCATGCAGAGGTATTTGAGCGTTATCGGCATGTGCTTTCCGAATTGGCATCGGAAGCGCCACCCCAGCCGCTTTTAAGGGTATTTGAAAAACACTTGCTGGAAGCCATCGGTTACGCGATGTTGCTGGACCGGGAGTATCAAAGTGGTGAAGAAATCCTGCCGCAACACTGGTATGACTACAAACCGGACCGTGGACCCATAATGAGTCCCGGGCCGGGCAAAGGCCGGGTCTCCGGTGCAGCGCTGCTGGCATTAGATGCTGAGGACTTGCCTACAGAAAATTTAGCGGAATTACGAATGTTGATGCGCAGCGTGATCGGCTATCATCTGGGTGATAAGCCATTGGCAAGTCTGTCCCTGTTTTCCGCCTGAATACGGCGGGTTTTTGAGAGGAATACCGTTATGCGATCCGGAAAATTATTGTTGGGTGTCAATATCGATCATGTCGCGACCATCCGCCAGGCGCGTGGCGCCGATTACCCCAGTGTGATTGAAGCAGCCCGCATCGCCGAGGATGCCGGCGCCGATGCGATTACAGTGCATTTACGTGAAGACCGGCGGCATATTCAGGATGATGAAGTGGTGGCCTTGTGCAAACAGGTGAGAACCCGCATCAATCTTGAAATGGCTGTCACCGATGAAATGCTGGCGATTGCAGTGGCCAACCATCCGGCGGATGTTTGCCTGGTACCGGAGAAACGCGAAGAACTCACCACCGAGGGTGGTCTGGATGTACTGACCCATTTTGAGGCGGTTAAATACGCCTGCAAACACTTAGGGCGAGGCCGGTATCCGGGTTTCGTTGTTTATTGATCCTGATATCGCACAGCTCAATGCCGCGGTGGCCTGCGGTGCACCGGTGGTTGAATTACACACGGGCAGTTACGCCGATGCGAATGAGACCGGTGTCGATGCGGAATATCAACGTGTTGTTTCCGCCGCGGAGCATGGTGAGTCAATCGGTTTGCATATCAATGCAGGCCATGGATTGCACTACGAGAATGTACAGCGCATTGTTCGCATACCGCAATTGATAGAACTGAACATCGGCCATTCGATTGTTGCCCGGGCCTTGTTTGATGGTCTGGATAAGGCAGTAAGAGATATGCGATTATTAATGAATTAAAAACATTAAATACAATATGATAAAGAATATATATGAAGTTATACATTAACTATTATTTCAGCTCCGGAATATTGCAATAATGGGGCGTAGCCGTAAAAGACTATCCGATCAGCCGTTTGAACTGGATATCATTTCACTTGATTCCAAGGGGTTGGGCCTGGCCGAATACGAGGGAAGAAAGCTGAAGGTATATGATGCCTTGCCAGGTGAGAAAGTCATCGTGCGCAACCTGTTTGGCCGCAGCCAGAGGGGCAAGGTAGAGACGCTGGAAGTATTGCAGCCATCTGCCGACCGGGTCGAGCCTGGCTGCCCGCATTTCGGTTACTGTGGCGCCTGTAGCCTGCAACATTTGTCCATGGACGCCCAGTTGGCCCGCAAGCAGGCTCTGCTGTTGCAGCATCTGCAGGACACCGGACAGGTCGAGGCGGTCTCGATTTATCCTCCATTGTGCGGACCGGAATGGAACTACCGCCGCAAGGCACGGCTTTCGGTTCGTGACGTTGCTGCCAAGGACAGGGTCCTGGTCGGCTTCCGTGAACGTAATGGCCGCTTTGTGGCGGACATGGATGATTGTCATATCCTGCGGAAGGAAATAGCAGATGCCCTGCCAAAGATGGCGCGTTTATTAGAATCACTGGAGTGCCGGTCCGTCATCCCGCAAATTGAAACCGCTTGTGGTGACGAGCAATGCGCGCTGATCATCCGCCATCTTGAAGAGTTATCCGCAAGTGATACTGAAAGTCTGCGTTTATTTGCCCGTGAAACAGGCATGGGTATATATTTGCAAGCCGCCGGCCCGGACAGTATTGAGCTATTGGCACCTGAAGACCTGCAGTTGGAATATGCAATTGAGGCACTGGGTTTACGGTTTCATTTTGAGCCTTTGGATTTTACCCAGGTCAACGGTGGGCTCAACCAGAACATGGTCATGCGCGCACTGGAGTTACTTGATCCGCAGGCCGGGGACAAAATTCTGGACCTGTTTTGCGGGTTGGGAAATTTCACTTTGCCGCTGGCTACCCGCGCAGGTTACGTAGTGGGCGTAGAAGGTTCTGAAGCGATGGTTGCGCGTGGTCTTTCCAATGCAAGTCTCAACGGTCTGAGCAACGTCGAATTTCATAGCACCGATCTATACCAACCCTGCGAGACCCCACCATGGCCGGCAATGGACTTCAATAAGATCCTGTTGGATCCACCACGCTCGGGTGCGCAGGAATTGTTGCCATGGATCGCCGCCAGCAAGGTCAGTCGCGTGCTGTATATTTCCTGTAATCCGGAAACCCTGGCAAGAGATGCCGGAATACTGGTGAATCAACATGGCTTCAGCCTTGAAGGTGCCGGTATCATCAATATGTTTCCACATACCCCGCACAGTGAGGCTATCGCATTGTTTGAACGTAAAATCGATGGAGCAGGCTCATGACCGCTGCAGACCAACTGCTGGGACCCTTGCAAATCGGGCTGGCCGGTCTTGAAGTCAGCGCCGAAGAACGTGACTGGTTAAAGCATCCGGCAGTGGGCGGTGTGGTGTTGTTCACGCGCAACTACCAGGATCTTTCACAACTGACTGACCTCACCGCCTCGATTACAGCGATAGCCGGTCGGGACCTGTTGATCAGTGTCGACCACGAGGGCGGACGCGTACAACGTTTCAGAGACGGTTTCACCCGCTTGCCACCGCTGAATGTGCTGGGAAAAATGTATGCCGATTCAGCCTCCAATGCACTGGACTTCGCCTACCGGCATGGCCGCGTGATGGCAACGGAGTTATTACTCTGTGGTGTGGATCTGAGCTTTGCACCGGTGCTGGATATCGGTGATCGCAGCGTGGTGATCGGAGATCGTGCATTCGCCGCAGATACCGCAACGATCATTGAGCTTTCTGTTGCCTACATTGGCGGTATGCACGACGCCGGTATGGCGGCAACCGGCAAGCACTTCCCTGGCCA
>PVMK01151837.1_pt1 | contig 21296 bp, 19 predicted proteins | sample 1853481 | NCBI WGS metagenome assembly PVMK01 (sample SAMN08533507, study PRJNA380276) | Marine sediment metagenome, whole genome shotgun sequencing project.
GTTGGGTTTGCCGGCTTTCGCCCACACGCCAACGCCACGGTAGTACGTCGGGTCGTTTACCATGTTCTGCCAAAAATTGGGTTCCAACTCGCACACCATCAACGGAGCGATGCCACAGTAAAGCGTGTCATAACCGGCAACGGCATAGCCCTTCGGGAAGGTCGCGCCCGCCGCACCCAACAGGCCCGCAAAGGAATAATCTACGCGGTACGGTTCGTTCGCAGAGGTCTGATCAATTGTGACCTCTATGAACTCTGCCGTATCATTACACACGGCAGGGTCTGGATCAGTGATGTAATTGATCAGGTTTCCGTTTGCATCTTTGCTCAGATCCGTCAAAAACCGAATATTGGCGCCAGGTGACCAATAATTGACCGTGGGGTCGCTGAGATACACATCGGACCCGACGGGTTGCTCGCGTGGGTCTCCGTGTTCACCAGGTCGCCGATGTGTTCGCTGCCTGCGATCGCAGCGTCTATCGCAGGATCCCGGCAGGATTGACCGAGCTGGGTGGCGCCGGCGAGCGCATAGGCGTCCGCCGCGTTGTCCAGCTCGGTGCTGAGGTTATAAGCCCGGCCGAGATCGATCGAGATGGCCAGGATGCCGACCAGCACGGCACTCATCACCGCGACCGTGACCGCGACCCCGCCATCGCGGGCGCGTCCCCAGGCGCATAAAGAGGCGCCTAATCGCTTCGTGCTGGTCGGGCATAATGGCCTCATCTCGATCGTCCTTCTCAAATGTATTGGTTCATTAAATCATTCGAACTCTTAAATATTCGGATTAACCGCCGACACCACTGGTGGTCTCGATCGACTCCGGCTCGATCACGGTGCCGGTGTTGTAGCGTTCCATGGCGCCGTCAACCCGGGTGCCCGCCATGTCCGGGATCTCCTTGCCCTCGAGATTGGGCGCCGGATCGATCACCTGCACGGACATGTTATGGGTTACCGCGTTGCCATAGTCGCGGCCGAGCGGCTCAAGGTGCTGACACGCGGCAACCGCGAACAGCAAGGCTAAAGGAAGTAGTTTCATGGTCTGTCTCATCGCGGGCCTCATTTGATGATGTGTCCAAAGCTGCCGTCGATCCCGCCGGCCCCGGCGCCCAAGGGCCCGATGCCGGACTGGGGTGACTCAAGCCGACCGAACGCGAAGATATCGAGGTCGCTCGGCATCACGAAGTTATCGACCGGCGTTGCCAACGAGCCGGCAGGTGCGGGCTGCACCAGACGGGGCGACACCAGGATCACCAGCTCGGATTCCTTCCGCGAGTAATCCGTGCTGCGGAACAGAGTGCCCAAAATCGGCACATCGCCCAGCCACGGCATCTGCTCGATGGTGTCCAAGAAATCGTTCTGCAGCAAACCCGCGATGGCAAAGGACTGGCCGTCGCGCAGCTCCACCGTGGTGCTGGCCCGGCGCACAATCAGCGAGGGCGTCGTACCAGAGGTGGTTTCAACGCTGATGCCCGTCGGGTCGATCGAGCTCGCCTCGACATTGACCGCCAGGCTCATGAGCCCGTCGTCCAGCACCGTTGGCGTAAACGACAAGGCTATGCCGAACTCCTTGAACTCGATCGTGGTGACGCCGTCACCGGCATCGACCTCGATCGGGAACTCGCCGCCAGCGAGGAAGCTCGCCGTATCGCCGTTGAGCGCCACCAGGTTCGGCTCGGCCAGAGTCTTCAACAGGCCCTTGGTTTCCAACATGTCGAAGACCGTGGCAATAGTCGCGCCGGCGATTTCGAAGGCGCCCGCGCCTGAAGCAAAGCCGCTAAGTGTGGCTATTAAGTCGGTCTCGACGCCGGGACTGTTACCAATGTCGATGTCGAAGCCGGAGCCGTCGGTCGCCGCGGGCGAGCCGCTGATGAACCCGAAATCACCGGTTGAGAAGGCGTTGATGATGCCGAGTTCTTTGCTCACGGCGCGCGAAACTTCGGTGAACCGCACGGACAGCATGACCTGTTGGCTGCCTCGCACGCTCATCAGGTTCGTGACCTGCCCTTCACCGCCCACGAACTGCTCGGCCAGGGTCATCGCGCGATTCATGCTCGAGGCGCCCGAAAGCGTACCGCTCAGCACGATTCCCGTGTTGATCGGCCGCACTTCGATGTTCTCGGCGGGCAACAGCTCGAACAACCGCGCCTTCAGACCGTCGACGTCATGACTCACGGTCAGGTCGAGCACCGCGATCAAACTGCGGTTTCGGCCATAGATGGTCAGGCTCGTCGAGCCCAGCGACTTGCCTAGCACATAGACCGACCGGTCGGTCAGCGCCAGAACGTCCGCGATTTCCGCGTTGCCGACCAAAAGGTCCGCAAAGGGCACATCCAATTTCAAAATCTGGGATTTGTTAAGTGGTACCACGAACTCCCCGGCGTGCTTGCTTTCGTCGCTCACGGTGACGATACGCGATTGCGCGGCCACAGGACCGGCAATCAACAACGCACACAGCACCGTAAGGGCGAAAACGTAAGACCCGATACCGAGGCGGTGGGACTTAAACTTGATCATTACTTCGCTCCCCCCGTTTACTTAGGTAGAGCGCCGGATCGCGCCACATAACCTGCGATCCAGCGCGGCGGGGCGCCAAATGACGCCCCTACTCAGCCACTCCCTCAATCAAGGGCCGCGGCTTTCTCACTGTTCGGCGCCAACAAGCTCAAAGGCGCCGAGACTGGCTTGGAAACAATTGGTCCGGTCACTCCGGAAACCTCGGAGGTCGCCGCACCGGTCGAGAAGGACGCGCTCGGCGCAATCTTGTTCGTCACCAAGTCCAACGGCTTGGACTCCGACGGTGAGCTGAACAGGGGCCTGCGCTCCGGCTGGACCTCATACTTGGTCGAGGCCAGGCCGCGCACGATGCGCACCGAAAGACCTTCCTTCTTCTTCTTCGGGGTCTTCTTCACGACCACGGTCCTTTCGACCGGCTTCGGACTTTCCCCGATCGACTGATTGACCTCGCCGACCTTCAGATCGCGCAGGGTCACGGTCTTGGGCTTCTCCGCCACCGAGTTGGTGATGTTGCGCAAGGCCAGCGACAACTGCCCGAGACGCTGAGCCAGCACCAGCTTCTGAGCCTGTACCGGCGTGACCTCCAGGGTCACCGCCTTGACCACGGCCGGTTGGGCGCGATCCTCGTTGGCGTCCTGATCGATGGCCAGAACCTTGACGTTCTGCAGCAGGATGTCGGTAAGGAGATTGGAATCATTACCGCCGCCCGCACTCCGCGTCAGCATGATGTCGACGTGATCTCCTGGCAGCACGAAACCGGCCACGCCATTGATATCATTGACGCGAATGGTTGATGCGCGCATCTCGGGCGCCAAAATCGTCGACAGGCTGGCTCGGCCGCCAAACCCGGAAATCTTGGTCTTGAGCATGGGCTCGTTAATCTCGATCGCCCGCAGCGCCACGCGCCTTTCGCTCTCATCACCGATGAGTTCCTCGATTGTGCTGAAAGACCCGGGCGGAACTGCTCCCGCCGGCCACTCGATCGCGCGTAGGTGTTCGCGGCGAACCGTATTGCCGAAATAAAGCGGCGTAGCGGCGACGACAACCGTGGCCATCTGCACTTGCGGTTCGGCCGGCACCTCCACGATCTGTGGCTTTTGGCTCTGGAGCCAGTTCTGGGCAAGAAAGACCGCAGCTCCTGCCAACATCAGTGCCAGGCCGAGCATCCAAAAAGCGCGCATTCTCATGATCTATACCTCGCCGACTGCGGTCCTAATTCCGATACTTATTACCTTCGCCCGTTTCACCCGCAGTCTCTGAGAAACAGGGCCGACGGGCCCAGCCGGAGAATATTGCCACCGGCCGGGCCAATCGTTAGACAACTACTGACCGCTCAACATTACGGATTGCAGTTGGGTCCATCGGCGATGCAGTTCGAGGCGTTTTCCATTGCGTTCGAAATCGCAGTACCCAATGTGCCCGCCGCAACCGCCAAGCCGGCCGCAATGATCGCCAGAAGCAGCGCGTACTCGGCTGCAGCCGCGCCACCTTCGTCGCCCCAGAAATGGGCTAGGAACTGACCTGTCTTGCTCATTATTCCAATTCCCCTATTAAAAGATTCGACAATGACTTCGCAACCCCCGGATCGAACCACAAATGAACTTCTGTCGTTATCCACTACCTAATCAAATACCCGATCAAGATGCCCCAATAAGGGCGGGCCGTTCGGTCTTGGTCCGCACACCGACCGACCCGCAGTCGCTCGTATGCCGAACCTTGGCGTCATTAATAACAAGAGGAGCGTGATCCAGGCGTTATCTCCGTCCAAAATTTTAGGGGTCCGTTAACTCTCATCCCTGGGTCGGGACTTGACGCTCTGTTAACGAATGCCCCGTCCGAGCTAAGTTGAGCCCGAGTCCTGGGCCGGCGAGCCAGCTCATTGATTTATAAGGGCTATACGTAAATTAACCACGATCTGAGTGGACCCGTTCCGCAGACAAGGTTTCCGTCTTTGGTTAGCATACGGCCGGGCTTAACCTTGAGACCTAAAGTTAATCCCGCGCGCGGGTCTCAATCGGCCGCAACCGCCGGGGGGCGCAAGGCCTCGGACATGGTCTTCGCCCGATCGAAGTCCGCGGTAAGCCCCATTTTTTCAAATATCTCACCGGCTTCGGCAAAGATCTCGCTGGACCGCCGCGCATTGCCGCGGGCGCGCAGGATCTTGGCGTGAACGACGAGCGAGCGCGCCACCTCGAAGGGTAGACCAAGGCTCGATTGGGCCGCGACAGCCGACCTTATCGCACGGTCCGCGGCACTGAGGTCACGGCTGCTCGGGCGGGACAGCAGGCGCGCCAGCGCCCGATGGGCGACCGAGCGTGCCCAGGCCTGATTGCGGTCCGCAGCCTGGCGCAGGGATTCGCGCGCCAGGCGCAGCACCTCTTCGTCGCTTAATTCTCCCACGCAGGCTTCCGCCAGCCAGGCCTTGAAGAGCGGTTGAAACAACCCTGCGCCGAGCCGCTCGCCCCAAGCGATGGCCTGTTCCAGAAGCGCGATGGCTTCACGGGTCTCGCCGGCCAGTTGCAAGGCGTTGGCCTTATGGCCGGTCAGGGAATAAAGCCGCAGGACATCCCCACGCGCCTGCGCGATATCAAGCGCGCGCTCGAATTCCGCCAACGCGGATTGCACATCCCCGCACCAGCACCCAACCGTCCCTTTGGCTTGCAAGCAGCTCGCCATATAGGCTTCGTTGGCAATGCTTTCGGCAATGCGCACCGCATCGGCGCACCAATGCCCGGCATCGCCGAACTGTCCGCGCATACCGTGCAGGAGGCCCAGGATTGCGGCCGCGTCGGCGGCGTCCTCTTTGAGACCCAAATCCATGCACCGCCCGTATCGCCGTGTCATGCGCTCAATCACGCGCACGACGCTGCCGCCGACAAGGTGGAGATGCCCCAACAGATATTCGCCGGGCAGCCATAGGAGGGAGGGATCGTAGTGGTCGACTGCACCCAGGGCCTGTCGCGCCAAGGCGTAGGCGGGTTCCGTCTCTCCAGCGACATAGAAAAGGCGCGCGCGCGTCATGTGAAGCAAGGCCGTCTGGCTATGGCTACCCTGGCGGCCCGAAAGTGCCGCTGCGCTGTCGAGACAGGCGATAGCTCGCTTGTGATCGCCCTCGGCTTCGGCCAAAACCGCCAGGCCGAGGTGCGCATCGATCTCATTGCCCGCCACCTGATCGCTGCGCTCCAGTTTCCGCGCCGTGTCAAGAACCCGTTGAAACAGGCGTCGCGCCGAGCTCGGCAAGCCCCGATTGACCTCGACCCTGGCCGCCAGCAGATCGTACGACAGGCCCTTCTCGCGATCCCCGGCCTCGTGATAATGGCCGGCCAGAGTGAGATAATGGCGTTCCAGGGCGCCGTCGTGGATCCCTTCAATGGCCCGCGCCAGCGCGCCATGCATCAGTTGGCGCCTTGGCGGCAGGAGATCCTGACGCGCGGCCAGGGCAACACGCTTGTGAACGAAGGCCGCGGCGTCTGCCGAGGCCGAGATCACATTCTCGGCGACCAGCTCCTCCAACGCCCGTGCCGCCAGGTCCTCATCGATCCCCATCGCCCGGTTCAGCACCGGATAGTCGATGCGGTCGCCCATCATCGCAGCAAACGCCATCATCTCCCTGGCCGATGGACCGAGCCGGCTCTGAACAAGCGCGACCTCATCGAGCAGGGCCCGGGGAAGCGGTGCCTCTGTGCCCTGGCCGAGGCTGTCGTCATTGGCAGTCGCCAATACCGACTCGCGAATCATCCTTGGATTGCCCTCGCTGAACTGCCAGATGCGCAGAAGGCGTGATTTGCTGTCCCGCTTCACCCCAAGGGCCTGCTGCAGTTTCCAGGCCAGCTCGACGGACTCTTTGCGAGACAGCGGCGCCAAACCAATCGAATCCAGGCGTCCCCCCCGATCCAAGTCCTCGACAAGGTCCCGCAGGCCGGCGCGACGGCGCAGGCCGTCACTCGAGGCGGCGCAGACGAATAGAACTGGCGCACGGCCGAGCTGGCGCACCAGCTGGAACAGGAGCCGAAGGCTGTCGTCATCGGCCCAGTGCAGGTCGTCACAGCAAACGACCAAGCCACGATCCCCCGCCCGACGGCGAAGCGTCTCGCCGATCGCCTGGGATAGGGCGCCGGTCGCCGTGCCGAGCCCATTCGATCCACTCGCCTCGGTGGGGTTTTCAAACAAGCGCTCAATTTCCGAACCCAGCGGAGCGGGCAGATCGCGGCGTAGCGTCTTCCAATCCGGCAGTATGTCGGTTGGCGACCCGGACCACAGCCCTAGGGGCTGATTCTCGTTAGTCTTATAGGCACGCGTCATCGACACCGCGATGCCGTTATTGGCGGATTCGCAAGCGAAGCGATCAAGCAAATGCGTCTTGCCCACTCCCACTTCGCCGGTCAGCAGTACAAAACGGCAACCTTCGGTGCGCACGGTCTCGGTCAGCGAGATCAACTGCCTGATCTCGCTCTCGCGCCCCACGTGGACGCCGTGCGATGCCGCAGCCCGGCGTTGAATCTGCGGGCCGGAACGATCAGCCGGCCCGATGCTCGCTTGGCCGAGCTGACCGCCTTCGTTCGGCTGCCAATCGTCACCGCCCTGCTCGAGTATGGTGCGATAGAGCTTCGTGGTGTCGTCATCGGGCCGAACGCCAAGCTCTTTTTCCAGAACGTCGCGGCAGGACCGATATTGGCTGAGGGCCGACGAACGCATGCCTTTGGCGGCGTAAACCCTCATCAGCTGTCTGTGGATGTCCTCACGGAATGGATCGATACGCAGCGCCTTGTTGGCCGTTTCGATGGCCAGATCCAGCTCGCCCGCCTTTTCCTGCTCCTGCAGCAGTTCGATCAGCGCCCGCAAGGCGGTGTCCTGATAGACGCCCCGCGTTGCGGACAGCCATTGCTCGAATTCCGGCTCCTCCACACTGAAGCCGGAGAGCAACTCACCGACGTATAGCTCACTGGCCCGCACCAAGGCGGTCTTCGAGCCATCGGCGATCAGCCGAGCGAATTCGACGGTGTCCACGCTCATGGCGTTCTCGGTCAGCCGGACAGCCTGGCTTTCAAGGCGCAACAGGGAAAGTTCGCGCTGCGCGAAGGCTTTGGTCAGGGCGAAGATGGCCTGGCGGAGGCTTTGCCGGGCGCGGCCCTGATCGGAATCACCCCACAGAAGGGCGGCCAGTCTTTCGCGAGACGACGATTGGCCCGGCGCCAACGCCAAGTAAGCAATCAACGCCTCCGCTTTGCGCAGATTGAGGATAATCGGCCGGCCTTCCGGATCTTCCAGCGAGAACTCGCCAAAAAGGCGCAGCCGCGCGCGATCACCCACAGGGAGCCCCACCGTCGGCCAGGGCCCAGGATAGCCGGTCAAGGAGCGAGCGGGGCACAGTGATCCTGTATTTCGCCCCTAATACCAACCTGCGCGGATAGACACCCCTTTCATGGGTCGGAGTGGCCCGCCGCGCGATGTGGGCGCCAATGTGAATATTCGGTGGGCAAGCGGCGCAACGCCCTCCAGCGGGCCGCTCCGCCCCACCGGAGGCCGCGCTCTCTGGTCCGCTCGGCTGCGTCGCGAAGGCCTTGTCGTGCCCCACACCACGACGCCCTCCGCTCCTTGCGAGCGGGCCGGAGAGCGCGGTGAAAGAAGTGTCTATCCGCGCAGGTTGGTATAAATTCGCGGTGCCGCAACAATGCCGGCGGCGGTCACGAACGCAGACTGCTGGGCTCTTTCCTGTCACCTGGTGCGTCCGTTGGTTGACCCTGCGTCAACAGGCGCCGTTTACGCCCGCGTGCGCCGCCGAGTTGCGACTACGTGCACATCGGCCCCGCGGGTGCCGGTTTCCACCGCCAATCTCGGGAAGAAGAGCTCCACACGCGCACCTTCACCGATGCCGCTGCGAATCTCCATATACCCGCCCGATTGACCCCCGAAGCCATTCACGAAACTCAGCCCGAGGCCATCGTGAGCATCGTCGTTCTTGGAGCTGAAGAAGGGGTTCAAGGCCCGCTGGCTCATCTCCGCAGACATGCCCGGCCCGGTGTCTTCGACCGAGACACGAACATATTCGCCAGGGCTCAATCCACTGCGCGAGGCGGCGAATTCTCGAGACAAGCGAACGTTGGCTGATTCAATGACAATGCGACCACCATCGTCGCCCAAGGCCTCCGTGGCATTTTGCAGCAACTCACTCAGCGCCGCGGCAAACGCATCCTTGTCGACGTGGACTTCCCACAAGCCGGCGCCCTCGATGACCTCGAGCGCGACACCTGACCCGTTGGCGGCCCCGCCGCGCTGAACCAGATCGGCGACCAAGCGGTTCAAATCCGCCGCCTGGGGATCCAGCTTCAACCGCTGGGCCACCCCCAAAAGCTTGCGGTTCAAGGGTTTGAGAGGCACACCGCTCGCGTTGCCATGTTCCGCCTTGCCCAACACCGCGACCTGAGGATCCTGCATCAGCACAGCCGCCGAGTCGGAGCCTACAGCGGGCGTGCGATCAACCAACTGCAGACGCTCGCAGACTCCGGCAAAGGCCTGCGCCATCGCCCTCATCTGCGCCGCCGTGGCCCGGCTTCTTTCGCGCGTTTTGGCTTCGGTGATATCGACAAAGTGACAATAGGTCAGGTCTTGGCTCGTACTGCGTTCGATCAACGACACCCAGCGCTCGCCATTAAAGCGAAGTTCGCAGACACCGCCGCCCTGGCCGTGCCAGTCCAGCCGGTCGCGTATCCAGGCCTCTTCGGAATAAAGCGTATCGTCGCCAAGCAGGCGCTCGGCCATCAGCCGGCAGACCTCGTCATAGGTCATGCCCGCAGCCAAGACGTCCGCCAATTCAGGAAACAGGCGAACGAATTCCGGGTTGGCCGCCAACAAGTTGTCTCGATTGTCAAACACCATCGCGCCGATCGGATAGTGCTGAACCGCGGCCAGCATCGTGCGCGCACTCGCCGCTTCAGGCGCAACCGGTGCGCGGCGGACGCCGACGGACGCGCCTTCGCCCCTCCATTTCGCGCCCAAAGCATAGACCAGTTGCTTGACCTCCAGCGCGTGGAACGGCTTCTGCACGAAGAACAGACGGTCGGCCGGCGGAACCCTCAGGCAGATATCCATTGGATGAATATCGCAGTAGCCCGCGACCATCACGATCTGCGCGCGCGGATCCCAGGCTCTGACCTGCTCCGCGGTCTGCAACCAGTCGAGCCCCGGCGCCAAGCGCATGTCAATGAAAGTAATGGCGAAAGGTCGTTCGTCGCTCAGGGCTTGGCGAACCGCTTGGACGCCCTCCCCGCCGTTGCGATAGGCGACCAAATCTATGTCCGGATAGTCGTCGTGATGAGCGGCGGCGCCAAACAGTTCCGCCTTGAGTCTTCCAAGGACACCGGCTGAGCGCTGTTCGGGCTGCGACGTGAAGAGTTGTCGGAAATCCTCGACCGCTTCACCGTCGTCGGCAATAACCAGAACCCGAAACGTTTCCCGATCGATCATGGCGACAGCAATCTCGTCCTTGGCGTACCCGTGGTGGAACCCAACGGCGGACATAGCCCAAACTGGCCTATTACCTTTAGCCTATTAGAGTATCTTCTAGTAGTTGGAGGCTCCTTGTCAAATATGTAGGCTCTGTTGTTAACAAATCGCTGCCATACGCGAAAGCGGCCAACAGATCTAATCAACTGTATCAAAATTGAACCAGACAGTTTCTTGTTACCCCCGAAAATAAACTTATTACTACACGGCAACTCCTTGTCGAACCACTCCCGAGTTCAGAAAATAGCTTCTAAAATTCAGCGGATTTGCCGCGTTTCTCCCCTGTGCCCAGAAAATAAGTAGCAATGGAGCGCTTTGTCAATTGACCGGCACCACCCCGGCATCATACGACGTCCGCACTGTGGCAAAAATGCCACTCACCCCCGCTCAACATACGAACGGCTTGCCGAGGCACCGGGATCGATAGCCCACCGCAGGACGGCATGGCGACGCCCCGGGGAACGCCTCAGGGTACAGCACCGAATATCACGAAAGTCTTATGGACCAAAGGCACGGCCGGTGAACCTGGTGGCCATTCGTCGCAAGGATGGGGCGAGCGTGTGGAGCCGCCCTCACGGCGCGGGAGAAAGGGGCCGGTATACGCGAAAATAGCGGCCCGCCGCCGACCCCAGATCAACCGGCTCAAGCCAAGGCGGAAACACGCCGCGTCGCAGTTCCGTATCCAGCATCCCGGGATCGCCGCTTCTGGCGCCGTATGTGGGGGCCTGGATGCAGGTCACGAGGAGATCGATACCCCGCTCCGCCACAAGCTCTCGCGCGATGTCCCAGTCAGTCGCGGTGTAGATGGCATAGGCGTCTAGTTGACCTCTGTAGTTGCGCGCATAGAGCGTCGTGATCACGGCATGGGGCGTATCATAGAGCATGCGCGGTCCGTGATTTGGGGTCCACAGCACCGCCAGGGGCGCCTGACCCAGCCCGTCCGGCCGATTGAGCTCCTCGATGAGCGTGTTGAGCGGACAGCCCTGTGCGCCGGCCGACAGAATCGTCCGCGCGGCGGGCCGCTGCAGCAGAACGCCTGCGACCGCCATCGGGCCGAACAAGACCGCCAACACGAGGCCCATGAAGAAAAACCGGCGTACCGCGTCCTGCGCCGCGGTCATTCGCTCGAACAGCAGGCCCGCCAGGTCGGCCAGCACCAGGGCCAGCAGCACCGCCGCATAGGGTGAGAAGCGGCGCATGACAATGGTCAAGGGCAGATAGGCCAGCAACCCCAAGACCACCAACAGCCAGCCGCCCCAGAGATCCGCTCCCCGTGCGCGCAGGACTTTGATACAGAGATAAGGCACCGCCAGGAGCGCCGGCCCGAGATGCAGCAGGAGACTCCCGAGGCTCGCCAGATCCTTTGGCACAAGCGGCTGAAACTCCTTGGTAATCTCGGTCGAAATCGGCCAGACCTCCGAGCTATAGTCGACGAACGGCCCGAGGAAGAACTTGGGGTAGACAGCCAGCATCGCAGCGCCCGCGGCCAAGGCCCCCAGGACGGCGATCGCCGACCGCTTGGCGGGCGTGTCCGACCGCGCCGGGCGGCGCTCGATGAAAGCCACCCCGGCCCAGAACAGGACCGCCAACACGGCCACCAGCAGATGGACGACCGAAATGCGGTCGTGCACCTCGGCCAGCCAGGCTGCCGGCGCGCGCTCGGTGAGCACGGCAAGCAGGACCACCAGCGTCAGCCCGCCGGCCTGCCACAGGTTGTCCCTGACCCGGTTCTCATTGGATCGGATCCAGGCCAGGGTGAGAGCGCCGAAGATGGCGGCGAGGAACACCAGGAATTCGAGGCTGAGCCACATGCCGAACCCGGCGGCGGCCCCCGCCAGCAGGCTCACCCGAGGGCCAGCCGGCCGCGCCATCATCCGGACCGTGCCACCGAGCGCCAGGATGAAGACCAGGATGATGAACATGTGATGATCGGTGCGGCCGAATATGCCGTACAGCCAGATCGGGATCTGAACCAGCAGGGCGAGCACGACCAAAAGACGCCGAGAGGGCGCGAGGAGCGGCGCCGCGGCCCAGACCAGGGCCAGGGCCGCCGCCATATGCAGCAGCGGAGCGGTAACCGATCCCCACCAAAACAGGGCCCGGTCGAACCCGAGCAGCGGCTTCAGCGCCAGGGCGCCCGATAGGAGCAGCACGTCGGCCGGCCGCGTCCAGTTCTGGGACTCGCCGTAGGGCCAGTTGCTGCGCGGCAGGGTGCCGTCGGTCCAGACGCCCGTCTCATAGAGGTGGGTGACCCGCAGCAGCCGCATGTAGCTGTCCCCCCCGGGCAACAGGCCGTCCAGGACCGGGGTCATGCCGCTGAACAGGAAGAAGAGGTGGAGGAGCAGAACGAGCGCCAGGGCCGCGGCGTAGGGCAGCGGTCCCGGCGGTCCCTCCGCGGCGCTAGCCTCAGACGTCATCGCCGCTCCTTAGCGCGGCAGCGCCCTGTCCTGGCGGGCCCGGCGCCTGCCCAGAGAAGCGGCGGCGCTCAGCCATCGGGGCGGTGGACGCGAAAGATATCGATTTCACGGCTTGCCTCGTCGCTGATCGCCACCGGTTGCAGCCAATCCGGCACCTCGCCGCGCCGCAGCCGGCTGTCCAGCGTATCTTCCGACCGGCTCAGGCCGCCGTACATGGGTCGCTTGACGCAGGTTACGATGAGGTCGATGCGGCGCTCTTCGACCAGCTGCCGCGCGGCTTCGAGATCGGTCGCCTTGTAGATCCGGAAGGCGTCCAATTGGCCGTCCGGGTTGCGCGGATAGGGCGTGGTGATCACCCGGTGCGGCGTGTCGTACATCAGCCGCGGCCCGAAGTTGACCATGGCGAGCACCGTCAGCGGCGCGGCCCCCAGGCCGTCCGGCCGGTTGAGCTCCCGAATGAGAGGCGCCATGCGGCAACTGCGCGAGCCTTGGGCCTGGCCAGCCAATTGGGCTTGGCCGGCGGACAAGAAGGCCCCGCCGGCAGCGACCGGAGCGAACACGATCGTCGGCACCGCCACAGCGAGGACCAGCATGCGGCGCACGATATTCTCATCGCGCACGCGCGCGAGAACGCTGGCCAGCAGGTCGGCGATGACGATCGCCATCAGCATGGCCGGAAACCCGGTGAACCGCCGCATCGCCACCGCCAAGGGAAGATAAGCCAGCAGTCCGAGGGCGATCAGCAGCCAGAATCGCCAGACCTCCTCGCTGCGATGCCGCCATAGGCGCAGCAGAACGACGGGGACCGCGAAGAGGGCGGAGCCGAGGTAGATCAGCAACCACCCGGTATCGCGCAGATTGTACGGCAGCAGGGGCTGGGTTTCGTTCACATAGGGGAGGAAAATTTCCTGCAGACCCGGATCGTAATCGACCTCCGGCCCGGCGAAGAACTTGGGAAACACCAGCAGCATCATGCCCCCGGCCGCGGCAGCCCCCTACGGCGCAGTGGAGCAGCCGGCGGCTCGTCGTCTCTCCCGCCTGGCCGGGCCGGGAGAGGACGGTCATCACCGCCCAGAAGGCAACCGCCAACAGGCCAACCAAGAGATGGACGATCGAGATCCGGTCGAATTCCTCGGCCCACCAATCGGCCGGCGGGCGCTCGACCAGCAGCGCCAGGGCGATCACCGCGGTCAGTCCCAGGGCATGCCAGAGATTGCGGCTTGCCTGCTCGCCGCCGGCGCGGACCCAGCAGATGGTGAGCGCAGCGAAGAGCACGGCGATCACCACTAGAAATTCGACACTGAGCCATAGCCCGAGGCCGGCCGCGGCGCCGGCCGCCAGCGCGACGGCGGGCCGCGGGGGGCCGAGCAAGGTCCGCCAGGCGCCGCCCAGAGTGGCGACAAAGACCAAGAATATCAGCATGTGATGGTCCGTGCGCCCGAACAGGCCATGGGGCCAAATGGCGATCTGAGCGAGCAAGGCGAGGATCAGAAGGAAACGGCGTTCTTGGTCGAAGACCGGCGCCACCGCCCAGACCAGGACCATCACCATGGCGATATGAAGCACCGGACCGACGCAAATGCCCCACAAAAAAAGCGCCTGCTCGAAACCGAAGAACGGCTGCAGCACGAGCGCGCCGGCCAGATAGACGAGATCGGCCGGCCGTGTCCAGTGCAGGCTCTCCCCGTAAGGGGCGTTGCTGCGCGGTATGGCGAGATCGAACCAGTTCCCGGTCTCGTAGAGTTGGGTAACCCTGAGCAGCCGCATATAGCTGTCGGTCCCGCGCAATTCGCCGTTCATGACCGCGGCCCCTGAGGCCATCTCGATCACGACGTTGGTCATGACGAAAATGCCGATGACCGCCAGCCAGAAAACGATGCCGAGACGCAGGCCTGCCATTTCGGGTTCGATCCGGTCCCTGCTCATGTCCAGACTCATCATCCAATCTGCCTGTCGACGGCACCACCACTATGACTGCAAACGGCCGCCACGGCTTCGGCGCAGCCTGGAGCGGCTCGACCAAGGCCCGAGTGGTCGTCCTCGCCGGACCGGAACCCGGCCAGCCCCACGGGATGACCACTCCAAAAAACGAACATATAGATCAACGGGTTAAATCCGATTGCCAGAAGAGACATCCAGACGGCCGGCGTCGTGTGATCGGCTTTGGAGATCCCGCCCATCGTCCTTTTGTCCGTCATTCCTTGCGAACCGCGACGCCGGCCTTTGAGGGCGGCCTTCGGTGGGGCAAAACGGCCTGCCGGGTGCGTTGCGGCGCTTGCCCGATATCCCGGGAATCCATGGGGCATCGCGCGGCGCACAGCGCCTACCCGGGCATGCCGTTTTGCCGCCATGAAATGGGTCAATATCCACGCCCTTTGGTATAAGAGAGGCATACCGAAACGAGGCGCCACCTGTCCAGGACGCCGCGCTAAACCACTCACAGCCTGAATAAACCCGATGGGGTTTACGAGAGGTTAAGACCAAAGGTCCTTGATATTGAACCATTTTCCGGGGTGCGGAGTTGACCCCTGTGTCGGCGGGGCGAGAGGCGCGATGAAAGAAGCTGGGTCGGGCCTCGCAACAACCCCAAGGGAGCAAATTAGCCCCATCCGAGCCCGCTTCTCCGCCCGAATCAAGACAAAGACAGCGGAAATCCGCCCAATAAAGAGTGCTCGCCAGATGTGAGAAACCTATTGTTTCGAATCGGCAGAGGCTGATAAGAGTATGATGCTATTCGTTCTGCATAAGCGCGAGGCCCCAGCTAGAAGTCTGAGGGGTTATGCTTAGGACATGAAGGATCAATTTTCACCTGGACCTTTCCCGAGCTGGGACGACTTTCGTTTTTTTCTCGCCACCAGTTCGGCTGGCAGCTTCTCCAAGGCGGCGAGTGAGCTCGGCGTCACTCAGCCCACGATCAGCCGCCGCATCGAGAATTTGGAGCATCGCCTGGGCGTCCGGCTATTCGACCGCCTGCCCAATGGGGTCGCCCTCACCACCGAAGGCGAGAGCATCCTCGACGCCGCCCGCCATATCGAGAGCACGGTGCTCGATATCCAGCGCAACGTCCATGGCTCCGACAAGCGCATGGAGGGCATGGTCCGGATCTCCGTCACCGATGGACTGGCCACCTACTGGCTGACACCACAGCTCAGCCGGCTGCAGGAGCGCCATCAGGGTATCGCGATCGAGTTCCAGTGCTCGATAGAACCCGCCAACGCCCTCAAAATGGAGACGGATCTCTCGATCCGATTCCAAAGGCCCGAGGCTGCTGATCTGATTGCCATGAAGCTGGGCACCTTGCACTTCGTGCCTTGGGCTTCGCCGGACTACATTGCGCGCAACGGTGCGCCCACCACGCCCGAGGAGCTCCTGCGCCATCGCTTGTTGGATCACCAGTCTTACGCCTTCGACGCTGACGATGAATGGAACGACTGGTTCGCCTTGGCCCGGGCGGCGAATCTCATCAGCTATGTGACGAACTCCAGCGCTTCTATGCTGAGTGCCATACAAAATGGCCTCGGCATCGGCATGCTGCCCACTTATGTCTGCGAATGTGTCGAGGGAATCGTGCCCTTGACCCTCGATTTGAGAGCGAATTCGAAAATTTGGCTTGCCTATCACCCCAATATTCAGGGCACGGCGCGGGTGCGCGAGGTGATCGACTGGATCAAGAGCTTGTTCGATAAATCCCAATCGCCCTGGTTCCGAGATGAATTTCATCCACCCAAGGTGCCGCCGAACAAACCCCGTTCGATCGCCCAGGCCAGCTAGCATTCACACCCCGAGCAGTGAAGAATAGCCTGCGCTTCAGGGTTCTGCGTTGAGCGGCTAATACCAAGGAGCGCTTAGGCCGGGCTGAGGTGTGACTGCCAGGGCCATTTTCAGTCCCTGATCAATGCAGGTGGATAGGCGGCGCGCCCTGCAACAAGTGCTCGATTTGCGAGATGATGAGGTGCCAGGTCTGTTCGGCGGCCATGTCGCCATGTTCCTGCCGGTCACTGCGTCGATGATCGGCGTATTCAACCGCATCGCGGCCATAGACGCCGATGAGCAAGGTCGCCGCCTGCCAGATATCGTCGTACGACGGCATATCGCCCCCGGCACGGCCTATGTTCCGCTTACGCTCAGCCAAGACGATCCATCCGCTTCTTGAGTTCGGCTGACCAGGCTTCTTCCTGCTGATCGTCGCCGGTGGGGTTTGTCGCCGGTCGTGTGGCCGACTGCTCGAGCACGCCGGGCTCATCCCAATTGCCTTCCGGGCGAATAATGATCATCGGATCATTCCCAACCATGACAGGATTCGGATGAGGCTCTAACTGGCATTCGATCTCGACGTATTCGTGATCGGAGAAAGTGAACTTCTCGCTGTTGATGGGCTCGAAGCCGAACTTCTGCCAAAATGGGACCAGGCGTGCCTGAGCATGGCCGTAGACCCTGCGGTAGCCTTTTTGGCGGCATAGCTCGAGCGAATAATCGATCATCTGCGCGGCTACGCCCGAGTTTCTAAACTCCCGACGCACCGCCACGCGTTCGAGCTTGGCGAATTCAGCAAAATAGCGAGTGCGGCAGGTGCTGGCAGGCTCTCCACCGACCAAGCCCAGGTATTGTGTTGCGGTGAAGTCGTTGCCGTCGAACTCCTCGGCGTAAGGGCAGTGTTGCTCGCTGAGGAACACGGCCGCGCGAATTGCAAAGGCCTGCATTAGCTCCTCGATACTCCGCGCGACGTTTACACTAACCGTGTCGGTTTGGGACTCAGGGCGTCGACTGTCCTGCGTCGTCGATTCGACAGAGGTTTTCTGCGGCGCTGCCGATTTCATCGAACCGCCATGGCGTTGTTGGAGAGTAGAAGGGGAAAACTTGGTGGCGCCGCTGCGTCTATGTTTGAGCGCGTTTCGATAAGGACCTGGTGTCGGCCACTACGCCCACGCCGAATATCACGGCGCCGAAGCTCAAGCTGAGGGCGATATAGATTGGATGTATCCACGTTACCCCTGAAACCGCTAGTGCGTTGATGATGGCGCTGATCGAAACTGCCAAGACAACATTACGATCTGCGTCACCGATGTTTCTGCGCGCCAACCAATTGGCCAGATATTGACCGCCTTGCGAGACGATGGTGATCCAGGCAGCCGTTGCGAAAAATCCACCTATACCGACCAGGCCACTCGGATCAATCACCTCGCCTTCGACGAATACCCATAGCAGACCGAGGTTAACTAGAAGTTGAGGGACATAACGGGCAATGCGCCCCCCCGTCACCAATCTGGTCATTTTCGTGATGGCAAACTCAATCTTGTTACTGAACTTGGAATAAAGAGGAATTGAAAGAAACATATAGAGGGCCACAACGAAGAGGACCCAGTTACTCCAGGCTTGATTGAGCGAGCCGTAAGCCAAGTAGGTGACCACACCGACGAAGGCGCTCAAACCATAAGAGGAATTCAAGCGGATCCGGAGGATCCGGCGAGACTCTCTCACGGTGACGAATGGATCCGCACGGCAGCCATCAGATGTCCCTGAAGGGAAGCGCCGCGAATTGTCGGAGCCGCGGGCCGCGCCTTGGGCCGGCTTCGCTTCGGTTTGAGAAGCTGTTGCGCCAGTCTCGACGAGCGTCAGTTCCGTCATAGGGACCTTTGGAGCGTTGTTTTCGCGTCGGTTGTGATTTTGCCTTCCGCGCTCAACTCCAGCATCCCCCCCTGCCGGTTAATTTTTCATGAGTCAGACCGTTTAGTGCACGTCAAACGTGTCCCGCCCGCGCGACTCGTCCGAGACGGTAACATTTCGAGTTTTGAATGGCTTAAACGGTCTGCGTATAGCTCCTATACGCGATTCGATATGAGTGCACGACGGGCCGCGACGTAGGTTTATGGTTAACGATTGTCACCAAACCGTCACAGACAGTCACATCGCGAATCAATCGAGTGAGGTGTTCGGATTTATCAACACTAGCCGCGTTTCGGGGGGTCGAAACGGCACCGGGTGGGAGGCGTTATGGATCAGTTGACACAAGAAATCTTCGGACAGGTCGAGCTCGTAGCATCAATCTCTAGCTACGAGCTTATCATCGCCCTGGCTTCGAGCGCATTGCTCACCATGGCCATCGCCAAGCTCTATGCGATGACCCATGGTGGTTATTCCTATTCCAAATCGTTTCTGCAGACGATCGTCCTGGTCGGCGTCACGGTCGCCCTGATCATGGTGATCATCGGCTCCGATATCGCCCGCGCCTTTGCGCTCGTCGGCGCCATGTCGATCGTCCGGTTCCGCACGCCACTAAAGGACTCCCGGGATTTGGTCTTCGTCTTTGCCGCCATCGCGATGGGCATGGCTTGCGGTGTTCAGTTTCACGTCTTCGCCGCCATCTTCGCTGTCTTCATGTTCGCCATCGTGTTGGGCTTTCACCATTGGCGCTTCGGTGAGCCGTCGAGCAACGGTTACGTGGTGAAGCTCCGCATAGACGGCGCAGTGCGGGAAAAGGTGGGCGAGCTGCTTTCCGAGCTCTGCAAGCGCTTTTCCGTAGTGTCCGTGAGTCGGACCGATGCCGAGGCGGAAATAGAAGAGGTGATCTACGAGATCGAGCTGAAACGCGGCATCAGCTATCAGGGGCTGGTCCAGCGCCTGAATCAGGGCGTGTCGCCGCAGGCAATCAACGTTTTGGTAGGTGAGGGCAATGTCAACGTATGAGAAGAGGGCCAACCTGGCCGCCGCACAGCCGCACGAACCGGCGCTTGAGTCGGTCCAGCCGGTCGCCCCTGTCGAAGCGCGAGCCTTTACCAACCGCTTTGAGATCAAGTACCTGCTCGGCGCGGACCGGCTCGCCGATGTTCAGGCGGCCTTGAAAGACTTTCTGCGCCCCGATGCCAACGGGTCCCAAGACGGCGGCTATTACGTCCACTCGATCTACTTCGATTCACCGGATATGCGTTTCCTGCGCGAGAAGTTCGAAGGTAACCTGACCCGCGTCAAGCCGCGCATTCGCAGCTACCGGTCCAGCTTGGACGGCCCGCCGGGGAGAATCTTCCTGGAGCTGAAAGGCCGTTACGACCGCATCGTCGAAAAACGCCGCTGCCCGATCGATCGTTCCCTAGCCAAGCTGCTGCTAACCGAGACGCCGGTCCATCCCAACGGCTGGTCGGCGAAGCACAAGGTACTCGGCGAATTTCTGTACATGTCGCACCGGTTCCAGTTAATTCCCGCGGTCAGCGTGCTTTACCACCGCACGGCCTTCTTCGGCGCCTACTGGCCGAACCTGCGCATCACTTTCGATCGGCTGGTTCTCTGCAGCCCAGCGACCGGACTGGAGGCACCGAGCGAAGACTTCGTGCAGACCATCCCCTGTAGTCAGACGGTCATGGAGTTGAAATACAACGACAAACTGCCGCTCTCGCTGCTCCGCCGGATCAACAGTCTCGGCCTGCAGCAGCGCAGTTTCTCGAAATACGCCGTGTCCGTGCAGCGATGCTTCCGCGGATTGAGTGGGAATCACTCGCTTCACTAAACCGGCATGCATAAAAGCCAAAGCAATTGGGGAAAGGAGATCTATTTTGTACCGGTTCGAAGGCCACACATTGCGAGCTGCCAGAACGGTTGCGCTGGCGGTCACCATCGTCGTAGCAACGGGCGCGTCGGTCCTGGCCCAGAATTCGACTGACCAGCAAGACAGCCTGCGGGCTGCGGCTCTGCTGTTCCGCCACAGCGTGATCTCCCCCAAGTACACGCCGCCCAAGGTCGATACCGAATGGCCCATGGGCTTCAAGCAACTGACCGCGATCGGGATGCGCGATATGTACCAGCGCGGACAGCAGTTGCGTCGAAAGTACGTCGACGAACTTGGGCTCATCTCGGGCACCTATCGCCTCGACGAGGTTTACGTGCGCGCGAGCAACGCGGATCGCGCGCTCCAGTCGGCCCAGATGTTGATTTTGGGGCTGTTTCCCCTCGGCACCGGTCCCGATCCCTCTATCTACGATTCCGGCTTGTCTGCGGCCCCGACTCCCGAATTGGCATTCACGCCGGTGCCCATCCACTCGGTGGCGCTCGAGAACGACTCCGTTCTTCGGCCCTGGACGGGCAAAGCCAAGTGCACCAAGTACCGCAAGTATGTGAAGGGCCTGTCCAAGACCGCGCTCTATCGCGATCAGGGTCAGAAGTACGAAGATTTCCTGCGGCGGATGTCGGCTATCACCGGCGTCGGCGAAGGCAATAAGCCGGCCAAGATTCTCTACGAGGTGAACGAGATCTACGAACCGCTCAGCGCCAACGTCCAACACAATCTGGCGCTGCCCGAGGGTATCAGTGCCGAAGACATGGACCTGATGGGCGCATTGGCCGACTGGAACTATCACTATCAGTTCATCGGCAAGCAGGTTGGCCGCATCACGGGCGGCCCCTTCGTGGGCGAGGTCGCCGGCGTCTTCGACCGCTTCGTCGAGACCGACGGCAAGGCGCCCAAACTGTCGATCTACTCCGGACACCAGCGCACCATTCTGGGCCTGGAGGCGGCGCTCGGTATCGAGACGGAACGCACCGACGGGAGGCTTTTCAAGGGCCGCATACCGCCGCTCGGTTCCCACTATGCCTTCGAGCTGCATGAGATCGCCGATGGCGAATTTGCGGTGCGCCTGACCTTCAACTCGCAGGAAGGCTCGCGCGCAATCACCATCCCGGGCTGCGATGGAGAGATGTGCAGCCTCGACAGCTTCATGGCGGTAGCCAGAGAGGTCACGCCCACCGATTGGCGCCAGGCCTGCACTGGCTGAGATTTCCGGTCTCCCCTGATCCCAGGCCAGCAAGGATCGGGGGAGCCAACAAGGGAGCGCTCGGAGCATAGCCGGGCGCTCCTTTTGTTTGCCTCGGATTTCTG
>PVMK01164712.1_pt1 | contig 21288 bp, 22 predicted proteins | sample 1853481 | NCBI WGS metagenome assembly PVMK01 (sample SAMN08533507, study PRJNA380276) | Marine sediment metagenome, whole genome shotgun sequencing project.
AAACGAAACTTTCATATGTAGATGAAAAATGGATTTATTTGGAGCAAAGAATAATTAGAAATGGAAAAGAGGTTGCTGCTTGTTTAGTAAAAAGCACGATTAAAAAAGGACGAGAGACAGTACCTACTTCAGAGATAATAAAAGCGTTGAATATAAATAAAGTACCGCGAATCAAGAGCAAACTAATTGAATCCTATGAAATTGAAAATGAGCAGATGAATAATAAGATAATTGACCAGTGGGAAAAATAAAACTACCTACAACACTGTATAAAAATAATAGCGGTTTTTGTGCTAAATTCAAAGGTAATATCTTGGCACAAAGTTTAGTGACAAATTGAAAGGTAAGTGCCTTGAAGTCCGCTACTATTCTTATACTAAACGTCGTGTACAATAATGATGATAACAAACATTTTAACAATAGGAGGAATTGGAAGCTTAGTTTTTATGTGCTTTATTTTATTTATGTCAGTAACTGGAATTGCATCAGAAATGAGAGATGAGGAAGGGAATTTTAGGAAAAATTTTAATTGGAAAACACTTATTGGAGGAATAGCCTTTATCAGCTTCCTTTTTAGTTTACTATATATCGGGAATGCGTACTATATAACCTCTTTACATGAGAAGCCTGATTTTTTTCAGTTATGGCTTAATTCATTTGGTATTTTCTTGGTAGTGCATCTTTACGATTTGATAATATTAGATTATTTAGTTATTGTTAAATGGCACCCGAAGTTCTTAAAGCTTCCCGAAACAGATTATTATAGGACATTAGCACCACATGTAAAAGGCTTTTTCAGGGGAATTCCCATTGGAGTTATTGCTAGTTTGGTTGCTTCACTATTTTCAGCTGCAATGATATAAACTGTACACAACAAGGTATAAAAATGCATTAAAACGCATTTTATACTAGACGTTACCTGCAATATATAAAATATGAGTAAATTCACACTTCTACTTTGCGTCATTATTTTTGCTTCATGTGAATCAAAGAAAAAAAATACTACAACTAAAATTACTCAATCTGAGCAACCAGCTAATTCTATTTTTGAGCAACAAGTAGATTCTTTGCGAATAGAATATAAGATTCCAGGAATTAGTATCGGAATTTCTATTAATGATTCGATACACTTAATTAGAGGTTTTGGAATGGCGAACATTGAGGAAGAAATTCCAATGACAGGCGATACACCGTTACGAATTGCTTCATTGACCAAACCGATTTTTTCAACAATTTTAATGCAATTGGTAGAAGAAAAAAAGATTGATTTGAATTGGAAAATTAAGGACTATTACCCCGACTATGTTCGAAGCTGCGAACGAATACTAGAGTATTTCAATGATGAAATGCCAGAATATTCCTTTCTCTTGGATCAGTATCATCCTGAACGCGATGACATCTTATTAAAACATCATTTTTCACATACCGCTGATAATATTCCTGGCACAGATTATAAATACAATGGCTTCCTCTTCGGAATGCTATCTGATGTTGTGGAGAATGTAACGCACCTGACTTTTGATAAATGGGTTGATAGTTTGGTTATTAAAAAACTGAACTTAAAACATTCAGCACCCTCGCAATTAGACAAATCAAAAAAATTGGTGTTGGACAAAATTGCCTTGCCCTATACAATTGATGCTGATGGATATTTTGAAAGAAGTGAATTTCCTCACCTTGCTTTAAACGCAGGAGCTGGCCTAGTTTTTTCTGCTAAGGACATATTACTATTTGACAAGGCTTTTAACAATAACATCGTAATTTCAAATGAAAGTAAAGAGAAGGTTCTAAAACCTTTTGAATTGGCAGATAAAAACCTTTCACCTTACGGTTATGGTTGGTTCATTCAGAAATATAATGGACATACTTTAGTCTGGCACTATGGGTTACAACCAAACGCCTATTCAGGACTATACCTCAAAGTTCTTGAAAAGGATTTGACATTAGTGATTTTAGCAAACAGCCAAAACTTAAGTAACTCTTTTGATTTAGGCAAAGGGAATGTTTTGAATTCAAAGTTTGCGATGGCATTTTTAAACGAATTCTTGAATAAATAATAGAACAAAATACTGCAGGTAACAACGTGTCCTATGAAAAGCACTAGCAAGTTCTTCTAAGTTAATAACCTAATAGACTCTTTTTCGCAGATTATAGCAGATTACATCACAGTTGTGGTCATGCAATCGTCAGAGAAATTTGACAAACATCTCTTAAGGTCAATGTTTATAAGGGTTTAAGGGCATTCATGTTATTCTTTACCCAAATGAAACCGGAAAAGAAGGAAGTAGCGATGAGCGAAGAGGAAAAAGCGGTATTCAACATATTAAAATCCAATTCTCCGATAGGTTTAAATGACTTAAAAACTCAATCAGGTTTATCCAACAAAAAGTGGGATAAGACCATTAAAGGTCTAACAAAGAATAATTTAGCTAAAGTAAATAAAACCGATGAAGGGTTATTTGTGGAGGTTGTTGAATAGTAAATGTCACCCTGAGCGAAGTCGAAGGGTCTCTAACATAGTTAAAGGAGTTACTTAACAGTAATTCCTTTTTTTATTGAATTTCGTCGCAGATTGTAGCATATAGCCACATATTTCTGGTCACGAATCCGTCACTTGATGGAATTTCAAGTGTGATATATTGAAGTAAAATAGACTTAATTAGCTTTTCTTATATTTATAAAAATTAACTAAGGATTTCTACTCATGATCAACTTCTTTAGAAAAATTCGTCAAAATTTGATTTCGGATGGTAAAACAGTTCGTTATCTGAAATATGCTATTGGTGAAATAATGTTAGTCGTTATTGGAATATTAATCGCATTATCATTAAATAACTGGAATCAGAACAGAATATTACATAAGGAAGAACTTAAATATTATACAAATATTAAAAGACAACTACTTGAAGATACTTATGTTATAAGAAACAATATAAATTTCAATCAATTTTATTATGAACAATATCAATTTGCAATTGAACTTATTGAAAATAATGACAGAAGCAAATTAGATTCTCTTGGAATAATTGCTGTCAATCTTTTGGAATACTCCGATTTCCATCAGGAAACTAATGCTTATCAAGCATTGGTTAACAGCGGTGAAATTAAATTATTAAACAATCAAAATATAATCGATGGACTTCAAAGACTGGAAGAAATATATATCTATATAAACAAGATAGAAGCGGCTCATTTTGAAATTATTAAAATCATATATCCCGAATTGAATAAAATAATTCGGTTCAACTCGGTAAGGATTGAAAATGAAGACTTACTTTTCAAATACGAATTCCAAAATAACTTTACTATCACTTCAGAAATTATGAGAGAAAAAGATGAAATTTATAACAGAGCATTAGATGAAATTAGTACTATTTTGGGATTGATTGATAAAGAACTGAGTTAAAAAATAACTTTCAACAATGATTAACTTCTTTAGAAAAACCCGTAAAAAAATGGCAGACGATAATAAGCCAATGAAGTATATGAGGTATGCCATTGGTGAAATTGTTCTTGTAGTAATTGGGATTTTGATTGCATTAAGTATTAATAATTGGAATGAAAATAGAAAAGAGCAAAAATTTGAAAAAAAAATGCTTATTGAGATAAATAAAGAGCTTGAATCTGACATCATACATTTTAAAAGGCTCTCAGAGCGCATGCACTATCTAAATCTTGCTTCTACAAAGTTTATTAAAATGGTGCATTTAAAGTCAACTTTTAAAGATTCACTTTTTAAAAGGGAAAGATCACGACGCTGGTATTTACTAACAACAGGTATCCTTTATCAATATAATTCAGGTCCTTATGAAGCTCTAAAAGCTTCAGGATTAGACAAAATTTCAAGCGATAGTTTAAGAAATAGCCTTATTAAATATTACGATTTTAGTATACAACGAAATGAGGCATTTATTGCCCAATATAACAAAGATTTTGACGCCGATAATGCTATGTTAAAGTCCTTTTTAGGCCCCCCTTTTACAGAAATTGAAAATGGTGAAGTAAAAATTTATAGCAAATTTCCTGAAAATCTTTTCTTAAAACCAAGCTTTCTTGTTTTGCTAGATAAATTAAGAAGTAGGTCCACATTAATTAAAGGTTCATTAAATAACCATATTTTAATAATGGAAAAATTGCACAGTCAAATTAAAGAAGAATTAAATAGAAATGCAAAGCAATAACGAAAGGCTAGCAACGTGTAAAAATTAATTATTGGCAGATTTTGTTGTCACGTTATAGTCACGGATTAACATTTATCCCTTATATTTATAAAACGATAAACAAGGTTCTATGGCTGTTAATCTAAGGAAAAAGTACTATGGTAAAAAAGAAGTATCAATAAAGAATAGACCTTACAGGTATCAATTAGACTTTCATCATAATGGTAAAAGAATTAGGGAAACAATTAAAGAACAAATAATCCAAACTAGTATCAACGACGACGACAAAAAAGGTGAAAATTTGTGAAGTAGACCAACGCAAGGATTCCGTGTAAATAAAATTAATCCTCTTTAGTATCTATGGCTATTGGTGTTACTGCTGCTTTTTGATTTCTGCTCCAGAAGTATAATATCAAAGCAGCGATAATTGACATGATTATCGCGTTTCCCACAAAATTTACTGGAAAGACGCTCATGCAAACATTGTACGTTGCGTGAAATAAAATTACAATAAATACACTTTTACCTGTGTTTGAGTAGAGCCATACTAATAAAACACGTAGCGCAATTACTCCTAAAACTTGTGCGACTATCATTTCCGTCCCCGGTATTGAGAAAATATATAAGGGTATATGCCACAGCCCCCAAAATATTCCTAAAAGAATAGTTGACTTAAAAAGGCCCCATCGATTACACATAGGCTCAAAAGCATATCCCATCCAACCAACTTGTTCGCACAAGGCTGAAAAGAAAAAAAATATAAGAGCAATCGGTGCCATAAGAACAGGTAAAGGAGCAGCAAGGAGTTCTTGGTCAAATAAATATGAAACTCCTAATACCAAACTAAAGATAAGTGGCATTAATAATAAAGTAGGCCAATACCACTTCTTGTTTTTTACCCTTTTATAATCAAATGATCTTTTTAGCAATTTCTTAACACCAATCCCACCATCTTTCCTATATGTGAGAACTAGTGCTGCAGATATTGGCGCTATAACCGCCAGAGGAATAAAAGCGAAGACCATTTCTGGTGTCAGAATTATATTTAATCCAGTCAATACAACCAGTATATAGGCTGGTAGCGTAAAAATGATTGTTAATACGAAAAATGATGTTATAGACGCTTTGCCTTCTTGGTTCATTACTATTAAACGATTTTATTAATGTTATGCAATAATACGAATTCTGAGGAAAGATAAGTTACCTTGCATATCTGACATTTAGCTATTCTAATCATTTTATGGAAACTACAAGAATAAACGATTTGCCAACAAAACCTAAACTGCATTCAAACTCAGTTTAGCCAAAACACTGGTAGTCATTAAAAAAACATATTATCAAAATATTTAGAAAAATTCGCATTAAGTTACTCAAGGAAAATAACTTTAAAAAGTATTCAACCTATGCCATTGGGGAAATATTATTGGTAATGATAGGGATTCTACTAGCATTGCAAATAAATAATTGGAATACTAATAGAATTGAAAAGAGAGAAGAAATTTCTTCTTACAAGAATATCAAACGTCAGATTAACGATGATAAAAATGTAATTTCTGGTATTATTGATTACAATAATTTGTATTATAAACAGTACAAATATGCAGAACAGGTTATAGAACAAAATGACCAAAGTAAAATCGATACACTTGGAAAAATAGCATTAAAACTTTACAAATATTCAGATTATAACAGAAGCAGTAATATTTATCAAAACTTAATAAATAGTGGTGAATTAAAACTATTGAAAAATAGAGACATAATTGAACAAATTCAGCGATTAGAAGAGACGTATATTTACATGAACAGGATGGAAAAAATTCATTTTGAAGTAATAATGGGTGGTGCTCATTTGGATATACAGGAATCTATTAAATTTTCTGACCGTTCAGTTCGAAAACCAGAAGAACTTTATGGAATTGATTTTCAAAATCATTTTATTGGGATGATGGGAATTATGATTGAAAAGGATGAAATATATCATCGAGCGATTAATGAAATTGAAATAATTATAGAGTTAATAGATGAGGAACTCAAATAAAAAATGGGATAAGACCATTAAAGGTCTAACCAAGAATAATTTAGCCAAAGTGAATAAAACCGATGATGGTTTGTTTGTGGAATTGGTTGAATAGGAAATGTCACCCTGAGCAAAGTCGAAGGGTCTCTAACATAGTTAAAGGAGTTACTGCCAAAGCGCCACCTGGCCCATTCATTAAAAAGGCTTGCTAAACCTTTTCTTTACGCTCTGTCCTCTTTTTTTATGCAATTTGGTAGCAGATTGTAGCATCTAGACACATATTCTTGGTCACGATTTGGTCACTTGATGGTTTTTTCATTATGTAATTTAATCTTAAAAATAGACTTAATTAGGTTTGCTTAGATTTATAAGGAATAATTCAACTAACTCCATGATCTCCTTCTTCAGAAAAATACGAAAAAAAATGGCAGATGATAACAAACCTTTATAATACATGAGATATGCTATTGGTGAAATTGTATTGGTAGTGATTGGGATTTTGATAGCTGTTCATGTCAATAATTGGAACGAAAACAGAAAGCGAGAAGCACAGTTTAAAGTTACACTTGAACAGCTTTACAATACATTAAATTCAGATACTGAAATATTAAAGGGACAAAGTAGGAGGTCTGGAATATCAGATAGATCTAATCGATTAAATTTGATTTGGAGTTGGTAAAAGAATTGAAAATTATGTATTATAATATCTTCAAAAAATTAGTCTATTGATGAAACTATTATTTAAATTTGATATCTACTGAAGAAATGAAAATAATTAATAAATATATTAAAATGAAAACCCCCCTAAATTTATTTTTAATAGTAATGATTTTTGTATTTCTTAACGGATGTAAAGAATCACAAGAAAAATCTGAAAACCAAAAAGATTCTCAACCGGAATTCAAAGGAAAAATTGCCAAAACTTATGAGGAATCAGAAGAATGGTGGCCGGAAAAGAAAAGACCTCCTAAAGATGCTCCTAATGTAATTATATTTTTACTTGATGATGTTGGTTTCGCACAGGTTGGAAGTTTTGGAGGCTTAATAGAAACGCCGAATATTGATAAATTGGCGGATAACGGCTTACGGTATAATAATTTTCACACGACAGCTTTATGTTCTCCATCGAGAGCTACCTTAATGGCAGGAAGAAATCCTCATATGATAGGCTTAGGAAGTCATGCTTTGACTGCTATGGGTTTTCCGGGATATAATGCAATTGTTCCTTCGTCTGCCAAATCGGTGGCGAATTATCTGGAAGAAGAAGGGTATGTGAATTATGCTTTAGGAAAATGGGATCATACACCTTTGTATGAAGTGTCTCAAATTGGACCCTTTGATCGCTGGCCAAGCAATGAAGGATTTGCACATGGTTATAATTTCATGGCTGCAGATGTTCATCAGTTTATTCCGGTCATGTGGGATGATCATCACCCTGAACCATACAGAAAAACAGAACATCTTGACAAGGATTTAGCTGACAGAGCAATTAGTTGGATTACTGGCCACAAATCATTGGACAAAGACCTGCCATTTATGATGCTTTGGGCATCAGGTTCCATGCATTCACCCCATCATGCTCCAGATGAATACATTGCTAAATATAAAGGTAAATTTGATATGGGTTGGGATAAGGCCAGAGAAATAATCTTAACGAATCAAATAGAATTGGGTATTGCTCCTGCAAATACTAAATTATCTGAAAGGATAAAGGAATTACCTGCCTGGGATTCTTTAAATGCGGATGAGAAAAAAATGTATGCTCGACAAATGGAAGTGTTTGCTGCACAAATGGATCATGTAGATCATCAAATTGGAAGAGTAATTGAGACATTAAAGAGGATAGGAGAATTTGAAAATACTTTAATTATCGTAACTGCAGATAATGGTGCAAGTGGTGAAGGTGGATTGGCAGGAACCTTTAATGAAACTTATGTATTAAATGGTATGCAAACTCCATTTGATGCCAACTTACGTAATTACGACAATTGGGGTCAGGCAGATAGTTATCCTCATTATCATGCTGGCTGGGCCATGGCAGGGAATACACCATTTCCATATTTTAAACAATCTGAACATAGAGGAGGTCAGCAAGACGCTCTTGTAATTCACTGGCCAAATGGTATAAAGTCTATAGGAGAAATTAGAAGTCAGTATCATCACATCAGTGATATAGCTCCAACAATTATGGAAGCTGCTGGAATAGAAAGACCTGATGAATATCATGGAATTAAACAACAACCTTTTACAGGTGTTCCTATGAATTATTCATTTGATAATGCAAATGCTCCAAATGCTAAAAAGCGACAGTATTATGAAATGTTTGGTAACAGAGCTATATGGGAAGATGGTTGGAAAGCAGTTACTCTTCATGCAAATCGAATGCCTTGGAACGTTAATTTAGTAGCCGATTTTGAAGATGATGTTTGGGAATTATATCATGTTGCTGAAGATTTTTCAGAAAGTACTGATTTGGCAGAGAAATATCCTGAGAAGTTAGAGGAACTTAAAAAAATATTTGAAGAGGAAGCTTGGGCAAATCAAGTGTATCCTTTGTATGACGATATGTTGGCAAGATTGAATGCTGTAAACTATGTAATCTTCGGAGACAAAAAAGATTTTACTTATTATGCACCGGGAGCAGTTCGAATTGCTGAAAAAGCATCAATACCTGTAAAAGGAAGATCTCATAAATTTGAAACAACAATTGATCTGCAGGGTAATGAAGAAGGTGTTATTGTTTCTTGTGGAGGGATGACTGGAGGATATTCAATGTATATTAAAGACTCTAAATTGCATTTTGATTATAATTTCTTGGATGGAGTCCATTACCATTTAACTTCTCCCGTTTTGCCAAAAGGAAAAACAGATTTAAAATTCAATTTTATTTTAGATAGATCAAAGATTGATGGAACATTGAAGCCATGGTCTGGAACCGGTGAATTATATGTGAATGGAAAAAAAGTGGATGAAGACTATTTTGAATTTATGCATATTTCAACCTATTCATTAGCCGAAACATTTGATGTAGGGATGGATTCAGGAACACAAGTTGATCCAAGCTATGCGGGGAGTACATTCCCGTTTACAGGAACAATTGATAAGGTAGTTGCCACCTTGACGGATTAATTTCTAAGTTTTAATAAACTACCTCGACGCAAGCATACGAGGTATTAAATGGAGTTTGCGATGCAAACATCCTGAATTCCGACCCAGAGCGTCGGGGAATTAAACCAAGTCTTCTCGTCCGCCAAAGCGGAAGGCGAAGGAGGATTAAAATTTTCAGCGTTTTTTCAAGACAATGAAAGTTTTTGAAGCCCTATCGGGATAATGCGAAAAAATTTGAAGAAGTATTGGAAAACCGCTGAAAACCCTTTAGGAATGAAGATAGTAAACAATCTACTTCGTTAATTTTATTTTGAAATAGCTACGGCTATTCCAAAAAAAATATGCCTCGCATCTTATTCACTATCTTCGTTTTTTAAAAGAAATGAATTAATAGAGGTTGCCTTAAAGAATATATAAACAATATGACTATACACAATAGTTAGCGTTTATTGAATTCGATTCAAATCAATATTGTCTTAGGTAATGATAGATTGCACGGGCTTTTTTCAATTAATAAAGTCATTATAAAAATGAAAGTAATAGTTATAGGGGGTACCGGACATATCGGAACTTATTTGATTCCAAAATTGGTCACCGCAAATTATAATGTTATATGTGTGAGTCGTCAAAAACGCAATCCTTATGTCTTACATAGGGCCTGGAAGGATGTGACGCACGTCACAATTGATCGGGTAACAGCAGAAAAGCAAGGTACTTTTGCTACTCAACTCATAGATCTTAAAGGTGATATCGTAATAGACTTAATCTGTTTCACACTTGAAAGTGCCGTTGTTCTTGCTGAGGCACTAATGGGCAAAATCCAGCACTTTCTTCATTGTGGAACGATGTGGGTTCATGGTCATAGCGAAAAAATACCTACTAATGAGGAGCAAAAAAGAAAACCTTTTGGATCATATGGAATCAATAAAGAAAAAATAGAGACCTATTTTCACTCGATTCATCAAAAAGACGGATTCCCTGTAACCATACTGCATCCCGGACACATTACCGGACCGGGGTGGTTGCCGATCAATCCTGTTGGGAATTTGAATCCAGAAATATTTTTACGCTTAGCAAAAGGAGAAGTGGTTATATTGCCCAATCTTGGGATGGAATCAGTTCATCATGTCCATGCAGATGATGTAGCGCAGGCTTTTATGAAAGCGATTGAAAATCGCCAAAACTCAATTGGCGAAAGCTTTCATGTAGTTTCGGAACAAGCTCTTACTCTACGAGGTTATGCAGAGGGGGTGGCCGAATGGTTCAATCAGAAGGCAAATCTTGATTTCTTGGCATGGGACGAATGGAGAAAAAAGGTAAATCAGAGAGATGCCGAATTGACTTGGGATCATATAGCCCATAGTGCTAGTGGTAGTATCCTAAAAGCTAAGAGACTGTTAAACTACAAGCCGAGATACAGTTCTCTTCAAGCGGTTCAGGAATCAATAGAGCATTACTTCGAAAAGGAAGGAATAATAACGAAGCACAACAAAAAACTGAGTTAAATTCCTCAATAGATTTGTTGTCACGCTAAAGTCAGAGATTAACAATTTCCCTTATATTTAGTTAACGACAAACAAGGAATAGAAAATGTCACCCTGAGCGTAGTCGAAGGGTCTCAAACATAGTTAAAGAAGTTACTACCTAAGCGCCACCTGGCCCATTCACTAAAAAGGTTTGCTAAACCTTTTCTTTACGCTCTGTCCTCTTTTTTTAGTGAGACTCTAAAAATTAATTTCAATTTTTAGCTAGTCGAACTAATCCCGCTCCCGATAGATATCAGGATTAGCGGGATCTCTTAATACTTTCATATTGTAGATTGTAGCATATAGCCACATATTCTTGGTCACGATTTAGTCACTTCAGTTTTATAAAGGGTAATTTTATGGCTAAGAAATACACTTAATTTGGAATTCCTATATTTATAAAGATTAATTAAGGATTTCTACTCATGATTAACTTCTTTAGAAAAACTAGAAAGAAACTAGCTGATGACAACAAACCAATGAAGTATATGAGATATGCTGTTGGGGAGATAGCATTAGTAATGGTTGGGATTTTGTTGGCTCTTCAGGTGAATAATTGGAATGAAAACCGAAAGGAAAATAAAATAGGACTAAATGCCTTAACAAAACTTAAAAAGGAGTTTATTGAAAATCAGAATCTGATTAATGTAGCAATAACTCTTCATGAGAAAACAGATTACGCAACTATCAGATTATTAGAATTAATCAGCCCCTATGCAACTCAACACAAAGTAGATTCTTTAGGTTATTATATTAATGACCTTATCTTCATACCCAAATACTCCCCAAAAAAAAGTGTATTGAGCTCCCTAATTTCTTCAGGTGATATTAATTTTATTAAAAATGAAGATATAATACATAAAATTACAGATTGGAATGGTCAATTAGAGGAGTATAACTATTGGATATCAATTAATAGTTCATTATCAATTGAGCTGATAATACCATACACAGTAAAGAATTATACAATGAAAAATATGAAATCTTCAGGAATATTTAAAGAGTGGGGTGACCATATTTCAAGTGAATTTGATATTGAACCGAATAAATTATTAACGAGTTTAGAATTTGAGAATTTAGTTGAGCAAAGAAGACTTGCTTGTAGAGGATTAACAATATATGCTAATAATCTCAAAATCGCTCAAACTGAGATCATTCAATTAATTAGCAAAGAACTGAGTTGAACTCCAATCAGATTTAGTTGTCACGTTATAGTCACGGATTAACATTTATCCCTTATATTTATAAAACGATAAACAAGGTTCTATGGCTGTTAATCTTAGGAAAAAGTACTTTGGTAAAAAAGAAGTGTCAAATATGAATAGAATGTATCAATTTATTAATTCAGAAAAATCCAGTTTGTTCAACAAGTTTTATACTTAAATTATATTATGAATAGTTTATATCTTCTGGCTGCATTAAGTTTATGCTGTAAGCTCAATCTGACCACCCATCTACCCAGAGAATCATCGAATTTCGAACAAACATTTGAAACCGTAAAATACAAGGGGTTTGTTTCTGCGATGGTCGATACAATTAAATATCCGCCTTGTAATGAAAATGAAATACCTCATTATAATGCGTACAAAGTGGGCACAGCGCCACAAATTGATGGTCGACTTGACGAGTCCGCCTGGCAGCTTGCGCCAACTTCACCCAAATTCAGGGATCTGATTAGCGGAGGGGAAACCATACATGACACGAAGGCAGCAGTGCTCTGGGATAATGAATATCTATACGTAGCCTACTGGATAGAAGAACCAAATGTTCAGGCTACCCTAACAGAACGGGATGCTTTGATTTACCAGAATAATGATGTAGAGTTTTTTATTGCCGGAGAAGATACCTATTACGAATTTGAGATTAATTCTTTTGGAACGATCTACGAGGTTTTTTTCATTTGGGAGGAATCATCCTCCTTTCAAAAAGGGGCTTATGATACAATACCTGCATTAAGTAGAGATCAACCGGGCAGAAGGCCTTTTCACGGAGTTGGCTACAAACCACATCCGCGAGGCTCTCGAATTGGGTATTGGAATTGGGACTTGCCGGGGTTAAAAAGTGCAGTTTACGTAGATGGTACAATTAATGACGACCGTGACAGAGATCGAGGCTGGACAGTAGAGCTTGCCATCCCTTGGTCAGGACTGGCAAATCTGGCCATTAGCGATAATCGAAGTCTTCCGCCTCAGGATCAGGATATCTGGCAGATGGATTTCTCGCGCTTTAATCAATACAAAGAGGCGCTTCCCGCTAATGATTCCGGAGGTTGGGTCTGGAGCCCACATGGCGTTTGGGATTCCCATGTGCCGGAATGCTTTACTTATATCCATTTTTCGAATATAAATGTTGACAACATAAATCAATAAAATATTCTACACACAATTTATTCCCAAGATATTTTACCGAAGCACTGTTTAACCCGTTTAACGGTGACTTACAAAAAAAGAATTATTGCTGATTAGAAATAAGGTTTGGCATTATTTTGTGTTTATAATTTTATCCTTTTACTTATCTTTTTGTTGAAATTCTTATCAAGCATGGATCCATAACTTTGCACTCAATTGAACCAATATTACTCCTTTTTGAATTAAATGTACATATGGATCTTTTTCATATTACTTAATTTTGATTTATAGAATAACATATTATTAATATTTAAAATCTATAGTTATGAGGGAAACAGAGTTAAAGAAGGAAGATATTTTGAAACATCTTATCATATATTTCTTTTTAGCATTTTTGATCCTGGGATGCCAAAAAAAACAAACAAAATCTATCGATACACCCTTAGAGGATTATTTTGAAAACAGCTCAATACCCTCAGCCGTTATGGGCACCATTGATGCAAATGGTAAAACAACCTGGACTCAATTTGGGCCTTCAATCTGGGAGGATTTAACTACAGCGGTGACTGAAGATAATATTTTTAGGATCTATTCAATGACAAAAGCCATTACTTCTGTTGCGGCCCTGCAGCTTGTTGAAAAAGGTCTTATTGGATTGGATGATCCATTAAATGAACTAATGCCTGAAATGGTGTCTATTCCAATATTAGGTGAAGATGGCAAATTATTTCATAGTGATGCGCTAATAACATTGAGACAATTATTAAACCATACTTCAGGCTTCGGGCTATTTTTATTTTCAGAAAAGCTATATAACTTCAAATCTGATAACTGGGAATTTGAAGATAAACCCAGACTTTTTCAACCGGGAACATCTTTTGCCTATGGTACCGGTTTAGACTGGGCGGGGAAGGTTATTGAAAAAATAAGCGGTCAGGATCTGGAAACTTATTTCAGAAAAAATATTACCGGACCCCTAATGATGAATAGTACTTGGTATAATGTGCCTAAAAACTTATCCGAGGAAATAGTAACTCTGGGCGGACGAGATTCTATTGGAAATATTAATGCATGGATGCGTATTCCACAAAAGCCCCAAACTGAATATAAGGGTGCAAGTGGTTTATTTGGCTCACCACATGATTATTTAAAGTTCTTGAACTGCATGCTTAACTATGGCAAATATGACGGAGGCCGAATATTAAAAAAAGAAAGCGTCCAACTTATGTTAAAAGATAATCTGCCAAAAGGAATTAAACCTCAAATTGATCAATTTGATAATGGCGGCTTTATCGGTTATACCGGAGGACAATTTGATCAAATGAATAATGATAGCTGGGGATTGGGTTGGTTTATTGAGACCGACAACAATGCTATTCGACCCGTTAATTCCGTGTATTGGTCCGGAGCAGCAAATTCTTACTATACATTGGATGTAGAGAACAAAATTGCAATCGTATATTTTTCTAATTATTTTCCGGCTAACGATAAAGAAGGCTATGACTTCTATAAATTATATGAAAAAGAAGTCTATACAGAAATTAAAAATAAATAAGATTGATTACAATCAGTCATTTAGTTAATACATATCATTGTTTTAAAGTTATGTAAATGATAGTTTTAATAAATATCAATTAATGCTAGATATATAAAAGTGTTAAAATATTTATTCAATAATTTAAAATCATAAGTATGAAAAACTTTGTAAACCTATTCCAGAATTTTGATTGGGAAGATGCTGATAATTATCCTGAAGGTACTAAGATAAAAGTACTCAGAGATGAAAACAGTTTTAGAACAATACTACTTAAATTACCTAAAGGGTTTAAGATGGGAGCACATTCTCATATCTCTACTGAGCAACATTTTGTCCTTAAAGGTCAATATTCCAGCGATGGTAAAAATTATCCGGAGGGATCATATCAAATATTTTCTTCAGGTGACGAACATGGCCCGTTTGTATCAGAAAATGGTGCGTTAATACTCGTAGTATGGGATCCTTTTGAGTAAAGATTGGAAAATTTTGAATACAGCAATGATAAATAATATAAACCTACTGAATTAGGGTTATAAAAAAAATATCACGGAATATTAATACGCTGTATTTTACACTAATCCATCTTTATTTATATGATCAAAGATTTGATTAAACCAACCAATATCTATTGTTTTAACCCGCTAAAAAGTGTAGTAGTGAATATATCAAGAAAACAAAGATATTGATCTGTCAAGAAGACAAAACACAGTTTGCTCAAAAAAAAATATTAAAACATGGAAAAATATTTATTGTTAGCTGTTTTTGGTATAGCAATGGCACATTTAGAGGGAGTTGTTGTTGTTTACCTGCGTAAAATATTTGGTATAAAAAATTCTCAAACCAACAATGATCTGCTGAAAGATTTCTCAAAACAGTATATTTTTATTGAACAAACCAGGGAAGTAGCTACCATAGTGATGCTTGTAATATTGGCTGTTTTGGTTGGAACAACATGGCTCGATCAAATAATAGTCTTTCTTTGGACCTTTGCTTTTTGGGATCTGTTTTACTATCTCTCACTGTATGTTTTGATCAAATGGCCAACTAAATTAACAACAATTGATGTTCTTTTTCTAATACCTAAACCATGGATAGCACCGGTATGGGTCCCAATTGGGATCTCATCGATCACGATCATAATTATTACTGTTCTTCTTCTGACTTCTGTTTTGTAAATCCGGACAAATTAATTGGAACTCAAAAAAGATATTTTAAATTAGAAAGAATCATATTACCTTAGTATTCACAAAAATGATTGTCATATCAAAATAAACCTGATAAACAAGATGAACATGTACTCCAACATAAAATTCCATTTTCGAACCATTTTAATTCTTGTTTACCTCGGATTTATAACATTGATATCCTGTAGTCAGGAACCTGTCAAAATAGTTGAGATCAGAGGCGTCTACGGAAATCCTAAACCATTTTGGGATAAAGATTTGAACCTCAAAAATCTTGGAATAAATGCCATTTTTGTACACAGTGGTTCAATCAACCATAAAATGATCGATAGGGCAAGGTCAGAAGGATCAAAGGTATTTGCTGAATTTGCCACCTTGAATGGTAAAAATTATGTGGACAAACACCCAGAGGCCTGGGCACTGAATGAGAAAGGTGAAAAAGTGACCGCTGCATCCTGGTTTATGGGCGTGTGTCCTACTGATCCCGGATTTCGTCAATATCGCTTAGATCAGCTTCGGGATCTGCTTTTGGAATATGATCTGGATGGGGTATGGATGGATTATGTACACTGGCATGCTCAATTTGAAGATCCTGAACCCATCCTTCCGGAAACTTGTTTCTGCAACCATTGCCTTGATACTTTTTCTAAAGTTTTCCGGTATAGAAATTCCAGACGGGACCATCTCAGAAAAAGCACTGTTCATACTTAATAACCACGATGATCCTTGGCGTGACTGGCGATGCCAGGTAATTTATAGCTGGGCTCATGAAATGAAAATTATCATCAAAAAAATTAGACCTGATGCACTGTTAGGCCTCTATCATTGCCCATGGAATGATGAGGAATTTAATGGCGCCAGACGACGTATTCTTGGACTGGATTATGATCTGCTAAAAGGGACTATTGATGTGTTTTCTCCAATGGTCTACCATTCAAGAATGGGAAGAGATCCGGATTGGGTCAAAGAGAATATAGATTGGTTTTGCAAGCGACTCTCGATAGGTGATAATTCCTTCCCAAAAGTATGGCCTATTGTTCAGGCATATAATGATCCGGAAATCATTAGCAATGAGGAATTTGAAACAGTTCTGAGAGGAGGCTTAGAAGGAAAGTCCAGCGGCGTAATGATGTTTACCAGTCATGCAGTAGCTGAAGAGGAAGGTAAAATTGGGGTAATGAAAAAGTTATATACTGAACTTAACAGAAAATCGACAAATTAGAAATGCCAGATATTTTCTAAAGTTGCTAAGAAAGAGATTACCGTAACGGCAGATCTGGAAAGTAAATGGATCATTAATGTTTTATCTATTTTTGATAATAAAAAATTAGTAAAAACCGGTCAACACTAATCAGGGACGTACAAACTCTCACTTCTTACTTCTTACTTCTTACTTCTTACTTCTTAAATTTATTATCAATTTTTAAACATTAAACCGAGATGTGATTTTTAATTTGAAATAAATAAAAATACTATCTTAGCTATTTATGATCAACCATAAATAATTATGAAAGATAAATTCAATTTATTCTTTAGACAAATTACGCTGATCGCTATTTTGTTAGCTCCATTTTTTTCATTTTCGCAAGCAAAACAAACAGGAATTGTAATCGATTCATCGATGGTTGTAAAACCAGAGGCTATACCTGTTCTTAAAATCATTCAGAAAATTGAGGAAACCAACGAAGCAATCAGGTTGTCAGATAAGAAAATTCTACCAAGCAGTAGCATAATTCAAATTGACTCTCTTTTACCCGGCTACATACAATTAGTCAAAAAACGGAAAAAACGAACAGATAATTTTATCAAATCAAATCCGAACCGTCAAAAAATAAATATTCTTATTAGGGAGTGGAATGCTGAACATTATAATCTGAACAATTGGGAATCTACAGTTAATGATTCTGAAAAAAGAAATTTAAGGTTGATCGAAGAAATTTCCTTTAAAGAAAAAACCTGGGAATTAACTTATCAGCATGCAATAGAAGAAAAAGTTCCACCGGAAATTTCAACTAGCATAAAAATTATTCTGAACAAGGTAAAAAAATCAAAAAAATCTTACGTTGATGCCAGCAATAAACTTCTAAGGCTAGAATCCAAAATTAATAAACAAAAAACGGTTATAAATAAGGCAATTGAAAACCTGAACGCTCTAAAATATTCAGAGACTTACGATTTATTTTACTTACGCCACGCCCCTCTTTGGAAAACTTCGCTTAAAACAGTTAGTAATAAGATCAAAAAAGATAAAATAGAGTCAGTTTCCGGAAATATTTCCCGAATTTTTTCATTTATTGAAACTAGCGAAAGCGATATTTATCTCTATGTGATTATAGTTGCCTTGCTTATTTCCTTGTTCTTATTACTAAAAAGATCTTATGTTAAATTTCCGTTTAACGAGGAGGATGGCGATCTTCAAAATGCCAAAGACATTGTGTTAAATCACTCTTTAGCCAGTATTATTTTCTTATCCTTAGTGTTTGCGAAATTATTTTTTTACAATGCACCTACACTATTCGGTGACTCCTTAATACTGTTAATACTCATTGCTTCCATCCCATTGTTGCAACCATACATGTACAATCGGTTTAAAAAAATAACCTACTTTGTAGTTTTATTCTTCATTTTAGATACGGCTAAAACTTATGTCTGGTTTAGCAGTGTTCAATATAGAATCTATCTTTTGGTGGAGGCTTTTATTGTGATCATTCTCTTATTCCGATTTACTTATCCTTATATTAAAACGAGGAAAATGAAAATAGGTAAATTCGGTCTGTTATTGATCCATGCAGTTCCTCTAATTTATTTATTAAGTATTATCTCGATCGTATCCAATGTACTCGGATATACCAATCTGACAGACCTCACCTTAAAAATAAATATACAGAGTAGTATAATTACGATCATATTTTACATAATTTTAATGATATTTGGGGGAGTATCTACCGGTTTAATTCACAGACATTTTAGTAAGAGGGAATCAGTTGATCCGGATCAAAAATTTGCAATTGAAAAAAAATCATTGGAAGTGCTCCGTGTATTCGCGTTTGTTTTCTGGATCCTGTTTTTTCTTCGAGGGGTGGATCTATTAACTCCTCTAACCGATTATTTTACGGATATTTTTACGGAACCCTATAACATGGGAACTATCACCTTCACAGTCGGTGCAATTTTGACCTTTATTTTAATTTTAACTGTTTCCTACCTTATCACACGTTTTATTTCATTCCTTTTTGATGATGGTGGCGTTTCTCTTAAATTTTTAAACGTACCAAAAGGAATTCCTGCTGCTATCTCTTTGGTGATCAGGTATTTCATTATTATATTCGGTATTGTTTTAGCCCTTTCGTCACTTGGTATCGATTTAAGTAAGTTTAATTTAATGGCAGGAGCGCTTGGATTGGGTATTGGATTTGGATTACAGGGTATTGTTTCCAATTTTATATCGGGTTTAATTTTAGTTTTTGAGAGACCGATCTTACCCGGTGATACAGTGGAAGTTAATAATTTGCTTGGAACGGTTAGCAGGATAGGCGTTCGCTCATCTACTATAAGCACTTTTGATGGTGCCGAAGTCGTAGTGCCTAACAATAATTTAATTTCCAACGACCTCATCAACTGGACTCTTTCCAACAATATAAAACGTGTTGAAATATTGATTGGTACAACCTATGGATCAGATCCGAACGAGATCCTTAAAATTCTTTCTGATGTTGCAAATGAATATAAAGATGCATTAAAGACCCCGGCACCAATGGCCTTGTTCAGTGAGTTTGGAGATAGCTCATTGAATTTTAAATTACGTTTTTGGGTACCCTATGAGATTGGTTTACAAGCAAAAAGTGAAGTTTCAATTAACGTTTATAACCGATTTAAAAAAATGGGTGTTGAAATTCCTTTCCCACAGCAAGATATTCATATCAAGGATCTGCCAAATCAATTTCAAGACGCAAAAATATTGCCCAAACCCACAAAGAATTCGGAAGCCTCTGCAAGAAAAAAAAAGCAATGAAAAAAAAATAAAGAACCACTTAAGGATGGTCCATCTTCAGAAGAAGACACGGAACAATCCTGAAGGTTTAAACTGAAATCACTGTCTTCTGTTCCTAAATCTAAATAATAATAAAGAGATGTCTTAGGAAGAATTAATCCAATGGTTAACCAATGGATCTTTATCATATTGGTGGACGAATTAGAGACACATTTAAAGAAGGTGCGAACAAAAATAAATTAACACTCCACAATCCTGTGAAAAATAAAATAGCACCTTCGGAAAAGAATACTGCCCATTCGTCCTAGGTCTGTCGGTTTTAACTTTGGAATAGCTTTTATTTGAATATTAATAATTCACAACTAAATTTTAACCTAAATCAAATAAAAATGAGAAAAATTCTACTACTCGGATTGATGGTTTTTACCATTATTTCCTATTCACAAAAGAAAAAAAACGGAACTGTTTACATTGATCATCCCGCTATCGATGCCGTAGAGGCAATGACAAAAGCCTTTGTTGAGGGCGACGCTGAAAAGGTAGGAAGTTTTTTAGCCGATGATTTTAAATATTGGGATGGTACAGATTCCAATAAAGATGCCAAGCCCGGAACCAAGGAAGGTGCTATGAAAAGGGTGAAATGGTGGAAAGAAAATGTAGATTATTTTAGTATAGAACGAACTAAGGAAGCTTACCCGGATGCCATTGAATATAAAGATGAGGACCAAAAAGATGTTGTTTGGGTGCAAACCTGGAATCATATAAAGGGAGTTCATAATAAGACAGGAGTCAAAATTGACATGCCGATTCATCGATTGTTAACTGTAAATAAAGACAATAAAATTACAATGATAATTGATTATAGTGATAGTGCAGTATGGCAAGAATTGCGACGAAGTTATGTGACCAGAGAAAATGGAACAATCTATAATCATCATGATAATATCAACAGCGTTAGAAGAATGATGGCTGCTCTTGAACACCATGACATGGATACTTTCTATAGTTTTTTTGATGAAAAGGCCACCTTCAGAAATATTCATATGCCGCCAGGAACAAAAGGCTTGACACTGGAAGAAGAGAAAGAAGGTATGAAAAAAATGATGGAAAATTTCGAGTTTACGAGTATCGACGTTCAGGGATATCCTGATTATTTAAATTACGAATTGGGAGATGGCAAGGTGGTGCAATCATGGTGGAAAGTAAGAATGACAAGAAAATCTGACAAGAAGAAAATCGTTTTACCCTTATTTTTAATTCATAACTTCAATGACGAGGGAAAAATTACCAGTGATATTGCCTACTACAGTCAAACCTTAATGCAACAAAAATAAATATCAAATTGAATAAAAAGAGCTGAGCTCTCTCTCAGCTCTTTTTTTATGAACTTACCCTAAATAGTACCTAGTCGGAAACA
>PVMK01174582.1_pt1 | contig 21286 bp, 17 predicted proteins | sample 1853481 | NCBI WGS metagenome assembly PVMK01 (sample SAMN08533507, study PRJNA380276) | Marine sediment metagenome, whole genome shotgun sequencing project.
CTAATTTTGGCATTGCATATTCTCTGATTACGCATAGGTTATGCATAAAAGTATAGCATAGGTAATGCCATATAAGTTTATATGATTTAAAAACCTATATAAACAAACAGATATAAGTGGTATATTGTTGATGTGTATTAGTGATTAAACGCATTCGTAATGCGTAGGTCAGAGGTTCGAATCCTCTTGTCGGCACCATATTCTATAAAGGTTATAGCGATTTTTTATTTCTTGTCTATATGAAAATGGCGCAATTTTGGCGCATTTCTCAGCGAAAAACAGAATAAAAACCGATGCGATCTCGTCAGTTTTTCGAGCGGGTTCAATAGGTAATTTTAGTTAATTGCCGAACGTCCGCTATCGGCTGCGATTTCAACCGGTCGACGCACCCCATGTATTAAATCTCTGTGCTGGTGTTTCGAAGTCTAACGTTTTTCTTCTCCCTACCTGCCCCAAAAACGGTTTAAAACCTTTATATCAATGGATTCGCTTATTTGCTCCGATGTCAGGGGCTGGGTTCTGTGACAAATAGAAGTGGAAATCGCCCCATCATCCTCCATGGTCGCATACACAAGATAGGTTTTTCCGGCTTCAAAATGATAGCCGCATAAACAGCACACGATGGATATTCGTGTAATGATACGATCGGAACTCACGCCCTTCCATGATTTCAGGACCTCAAACGTGGTTTCGTCTATTTCCGGATCGTATCCCTCCTTCTTTATGATTTCCTTTGAAGTTGCGATCCGGACAACCTTCTTCGCCTTGCCCAGGAATACCACATCCGCGCGTCCTACGGATACTTTGATGTCCGTCTCTACATCCTCTCTGGGTGGGGCACACGAACATGAGAAGACCTCGGCCGGGAAAGCAAGTAGTCCCATTAGAAGCAGACACGATCCCATTCGAGCGGGAAAGTTCATTACCTAATCCTCCCCCTCGCCATTAACAGCAATCCGGGTATATCCCCACGACCTCCCAGAATCTTGACTTTCAATCCGAAAAACCGCGCCGTCTTTAAACGCTTTTGAACGGGCAACAAACGAGATTCGGCCCGATGGTTCTGTCCGAATATCGCTTACCTGCAGCGCGCGATCAGCCTCAAAATCATAGTGGCGGCAATCCGACCGCCGGTCCCTTTCGGAGCACAGTGACTCGGTTTTTCTATTTGATCAATTAATTCAATCGGAAGCATCGTCGCGCCCAATGGCGAAAGGTTCCACAGGCATCAAACGAGACACCGATACCGCTCGTCACCACCGTCCGCTCATCCATTATCAGATACTTGTCCTTCACGTCGTTAACAACCTCTTGCGCGCTCTTCGACTCGAGTGCCGCGCCGGTACTCACTGTTCGCCAATCTTGATCCTGCTCTCTTCCGGCCTGGTTCCCCACCGTTTCGGATGAGCGGCATTGCACCGAATAAACCTCCCCGTTAAAGCTCAGAAAGAGATTCCGATAGTATCGAACCAGCTTGAGTGTCACCTCCGGCCCTTCGTAAAAGATCAGTTCGTCAAGTCTTCTTGTGCTGTCGCAGCCCGCAAGGAGCAGACCGGCTAGAAATACCAGCATTACATTCTTGGCCGCAGACATCTGTACGGTATTTTGATTCATGAGGTTCTATTCTCCTGATTGAATCCGGGGTCAGACCAAGATAAATTTATTGACAGAATTATAGTGAAATTGCCGCGTATAAGTGGAATTACAGCCCTTTTCCTAAAAACCCACATATATTGAGTAACCGATTTTCGCTGCTTTTCATTTGGCTCGTACAGATTTCACACCAAGATTTGGTATTGGAGACTGTAGTATCTCTGGGCCACCTCTATTTCAGGCCAACTCCCCTGCGGTGAGGATTTTCTTGTCTTGCGACTAGCCGCTTCTGGCCGTTTGCTGCTATAAGAAACGATGAAATCTCTACTTATCCTATAGCCGCTTTCTGTCTGATAAGCGGAACGTCGACTCCTGGAATAGTGAGTAGCTGCAAACGGCAGCCAATAGCAGCCCTTAAGGGAACCACCGAACCGTGCTTAACAAGCTAAACTGGAGAAAGTACGGGCAGAAAAGTATCTCTTAGAATAAGGCTCAAGTGGTGCCATATGCTCTGACGACGTACAGTCTTCACATGGCAGGGGCTTGTGGCTCCGAATACTGCCAGGCTAGCCTATTTAAGATAAGGGTCAATTCACAGATGTTACGCAAGCATTGTTTTCATGGGGATTCACACGGTGATGTTGGGCAAATGGCGACAGAATCTGCGCTGGCGATCAGGAAAACAAGTGCTGCTGCAGCAAGAATACCAAGGATGATCGTTCCGGCCTCACTGTTTCCTTTTTGCTCTTGTTCAACTTTGAGACTGGCCATGTCCTCATAACGAATAAATTCATCACTGCCGCCCAGCCCATCCGCATTGATTACCGTGACACGAAACTTCGCCGTTTTCTTATCCAGCGTCTCAACGTGTACCAGGCTGCCATAATCAACACCCCTGGGTGGTGAATTTTTCATGGCGTTTTCTACACTCACGGTTTGCAAGTTGGAACAGGCAGCAAGATTAAAAACCAGTAAAGCCAGCAAATAATGTTTGATAAATGTCATTAATCTCACCTAAAAAAACAGTCAGTTATTACGATATAACCATAACACGCAAATTCATGAATGCCCGGTGCCGGGTTAGGTGGTAATCGGGCGCTTGTTGATAGATTAAGGTGCACATTTCAACTTTGATCCAAATGCCTGAATTTCCCTACATGAACTTGAGTAAATTACCGACAAAAATAGCCAACCAGACGTTGGATACTAACCCTGCACCTCGATAGATCACTCGCCCCCTTAGTGAGTCCTACTGTCGGGGTGTTTTCATGTCAACTGATTGACCACCACAGTCAAGCGTCAATATCTCCTGAAACTTAACATCCTCCCCTCACAAATGGAGGGGCGGTCATGCACCGCAACAAAAACAACCATGTACTGGAATCAGGTCGCACTGGTTCATTGAAACTACTAATGCAGTTGACAGGCGTGATATTCCTTATCTTTGTCGTTGCCGAGCCATTGGTACTTAGTAATTGGTTTATAAGATAAGGATTTCCTGACACGCCACTACCGTTCCCAGTGATCCCCCATGTCATTTATACTGATGACAAGACAACTGGGCGTTAGCAATGGAACAGACAAAAAAATCATACCCATACCGGATTCGTAGTCTTGCTGAGGATATCGGTTGCGCTGAGACAATGAGCGAATACGATTTTATCGCCAATAGACTTAGAATGCTTGCCGATGAACTTGAAAAATGGCTGAAGCAAGAACGATTTGAGGCTACCTGACACTCCATGCCCTTATGATCGTAGCAGGCACATCACCGCTTATTTACATCGACCTCGGCAAGGATGAACCGTGGAAGAACCTGCAACGTCTTGATGACAATAAATGGATAGTATGTAATGAAGGACGAAGAAGACCAAGTCATCATAAGGGATTTTGATTCAAGGTATTTTGGTGCCCTTACATTTGTAAACGACAAGCAGTATGAATGGTTGGTTCGTCACGGCTATCCCACACCGGAAGAAATTCTGGCTGCGGAACAGATGAGTGATGAAGAACTCAAGGCACGAGCCGACTTTGGTAATGTGAAAGCGGCGATGTTTCTCTCGGAGCGTTATTTGGCCGAAGCGGTGGCACTGGCAGAACACCTTACGAACGCCGGAGAGCCATTAGGTGAGGACTATGCTCAATTGATTACTATGGCAGAGGAGTATGGCAGAGACTTCGCTCTTACTGGTTCGGCGTTTGCTGGCTACATGGAGGCCAACTTTCAATTGGAACGTTGGAGTCGGGACCCCGGTAGTAGTTTGAAAGGTCCTGTGGAGTTTGCCTTCAAAGGCTTCGCCTACGCAAAAAAAAGAGGCGACCATAAGGCTCAAGAACGGGCAGTCGAGTTAGCGCAGGCTGTTGGTGCAGATCTGAGGGTTTATTACAGATTTGGGGCATATCATAGATTTTTAGAAAACGTAGCGGGCGTTGGTTGTGGCCCAGAGGGTTGGGGCAGAGCTGAAATGATGCCATCTAACAAAGTGCGACCTTAGTTCAGAGTGTCAAAATCTCGACCTGGGTAGACAGATTATACTTTTATTTATCTATTTTTGGCCTGTGGTATTACAAAGTGTATGATTATTGAATAACGTAGTCTTTGGGGGAGGGTTATTCTTCTTCTGTGCTTAAGAGGGTTTCAACTATGCAAATCAGAGATATACTCCAGAATAAAGGGGCAGACGTAGTCGTCATTGGGTCTGGCCAGACCATCCACGATGCTATTGGCAGGCTTAATGAGCACGGTATCGGTGCCTTGATCGTTACGGGGGAAGATGCGGAAGTTGTCGGCATTATCACTGAACGGGACATCCTCAAGGAATGCGGGCAACATTGTGTCCGTCTGGAAGGGACCCCTGCACCGGAAGATGCCTCGTGTCCAACGCTTGTTGAAGATGCCATGACGCACAATCTCGTCATTGGTGTTCCCGATGATACTCTCGAATACGTCATGGGGATCATGACCAAGAACCATATCCGGCATCTGCCGATCATGGATGACAAATCCCTGGTAGGAATCATTTCAATCGGTGACGTGGTCAATGCTCACTTGAAAGAGAAGGAAGTCGAGAACCGCATGTTGAGGGACTACATCCACGGCTAGTCGCGCAGGATGTCATTTTCCAGCTTTTATCAACCAATTGGTGTTGCTCTTGCGGCACTTCTGCTCACTCAACCCGTTTTGGGCGATGGCCTGCCCAGGCCACCCGAAGACTATTTTGGAGACTTCGGCTATTGCGCCCTGATACTCAGCCGGAATCGGTATGACGAGGTACTGATCGAGGCAGGTCCGGCGCAGTGCCAGCAGGCTTTATCACCCTGTTCAACGTTCAAGATCCCGAACGCGCTGATCGGCCTGCAAACCGGTGTCGTGTCGGGCCCCGGTGATCTGAAAAAGTGGGATGGAAAGGAGCGGTCACGTGCCGCCAACAACAGGGACCATACATTGCAAAGCGCTATCAAGGAATCCATTGTGTGGTATTTCCAGGCCCTGGCGCGTGATGTGGGTGAAGATCGAATGGCCGACTGGCTGCAAAAACTGGATTACGGCAACCAGGATATCAGTGGCGGGGTCGACCGGTTCTGGCTGGCCAGCAGCCTTAGGATAGATGCTTACCAGCAGATGGAAATGATCAAGTCTCTGTGGCATGGCACGCTGCCGTTTAATCCTTCAAATCAGAAATATCTGCGGGACATGCTGGTGCAAGACAGCGATCTCATTGGTGTGCTGCATGGCAAAACGGGCAGTTGCCCGGGTGCGCCGGATCATGGCTGGTTTATTGGCTGGGTGGACTGGAGCAATCCGGCTAGAAGTGATCCATCAACAACTTTTTTTGTGGTCAACACAACCGGCACCCATGCCTGGGGCTCGGAAGCACGCAAGATTGCATTGAGGATTCTGAACGATTTGCAGTCGGGGTCGCCAGCACCATAATTAGTTACAGACTGGCAGTGGCGGGCCTGGTTATTTGCGCTCGAATAACGTCATGATGATTTGTCATCCACATCCGGTTGCGCCAGGTAGTGTTTATCTGCAGCACGATGGGCCGCCGTCAGGTGCCGGTTCCCCAAGCTTTGGTCCTGAAAACTGTGTCAGATCGTAGTCGGATAACCGGAAGCGGTTGTGATTGTATGTCATAGCTATCCTTCATTAACGATTGGCTTCGCAATGACTATACTGACATATATTTCATGCTCTTTTGTTATTCCAGCTTGCCTTCACGCCAGCAGTCGCATTATAGTTACTCTCAAAGTAGTTTAAGCTTAAACTTTAATTCCCAAAAGAGTAAAAATTATGCACAACACTTTTGAACACCCGTTACCGGATGACAAGGGCTATTTTGGAGAATACGGCGGTGCGTTTATCCCACCTGATTTGCAAGGCGTGATGGATGATATTACCAGCGAATACAAAAAAATAATCAAGGAAGAAAGCTTTCTGGAAGAGTTGGCTGCACTGTACAAGCACTATGTAGGACGCCCCAGTCCTATTTTTCATGCGAAGAGTTTATCCCGGAAATATGGCGCGGAAATATATTTGAAACGTGAAGACCTTAACCATACCGGCGCACACAAAATAAACCACTGCCTTGGTGAGGTTCTTCTTGCCAAAAAGATGGGTAAGAAAAAAGTCATTGCGGAAACAGGCGCCGGTCAACATGGCGTAGCGCTTGCGACTGCCGCCGCCTTGCTTGGCCTGGAATGCGATATTTATATGGGTGAAGTGGATATTGTCAAAGAACATCCCAACGTGGTCAGGATGCATATCCTGGGTGCCAAGGTCATACCGGCCACACATGGAAGAAGGACATTGAAAGAAGCGGTTGATGCTGCTTTTGAAGGCTATTTGAAAGACCCGATAACCCAACTGTATGCGATTGGTTCGGTGGTAGGTCCCCACCCGTTCCCGATGATGGTTCGTGATTTTCAATCCGTGGTCGGCAACGAGGCAAAAATACAATTCAAGGAAATGACGGGTGGCGCTCCTGATCATGTTGTTGCCTGCGTTGGTGGCGGCTCCAATGCAATGGGACTGTTCACTGCGTTTCTTGATGATGATGTCGAGCTTTACGGTGTGGAACCTGCCGGCAGAAGCCTGGAAGAAGTCGGCGAACATGCCGCTTCAATTTCAAAAGGAAAACCCGGCGTCATGCATGGCTTCAATTCTTACATGCTGATGGATGACGAAGGCGAACCGCAGGAGGTATATTCGGTTGCCAGTGGACTAGATTATCCCTCTGTTGGCCCCCAGCATGCCTACTTGAAAGATATCGGGCGGGTCAATTACGCATCAGTGAGCGATAAGGAATCTATTGACTCATTCTTCGAGTTATCGAGACTGGAGGGTATTATTCCTGCAGTTGAATCGGCCCATGCAGTCGCCTACGCAACCAAATTAGCTGCTGAAAAACCATCCTCATCGATCCTGGTTAATTTATCCGGCAGGGGCGACAAGGATATTGACTTTGTAGTTGATGAATACGGAAAAGACTACGGCATAAGTTAAATTGCAGCCGGGACAATAAGAATGAGCCGCCTGATTTCAATCAGTCTGTGCATTTTGCTACTGGCAGCTTGCGAAGCCCGCCTTGATCTTGCAGGCGTCAATGCCGAGCGATCTCAGCCAACCCATCGTTCAGACCTGTTGCAGGCCAGCGCCCGCCACCAGCAAACCGTGATCACGGTAGGCGGCATGGGTGCGGTGGTGAAATCAAGCGATGGCGGCGGCAACTGGTCACGTACGACCCTGCCGGGTAAACCCTTCCTGGTGGATATCACCGTCTGCCCCGATGGCGGCTTTCACGCTATTGACAAGACCGACGGTATCTGGTCCATCCAGCCCGATGGTAACTGGCTACAGCAGGCATTGCCTGAAATGACCGAACCACAGGCCATGACCTGCGACTCTGAAAATGTCATCTGGGTGACCGGTGGCTTCAGCACCATTGTGCATTCAGCCGATGCCGGGGCCAGTTGGGAAAGCTGGTCGCTTGATGAAGACCTCTACCTGACCACCATTCAGTTTGTTGACCCGCAGCATGGCATTGTGACCGGCGAATTCGGTACCGTCTTGCTGAGCGCAGACGGCGGTTTTAGCTGGGACCGGGCCGATGACCTGCCCGACAGTTTTTATCCGCAGGATGCATGGTTCAGAAGCCTGGACAGAGGCTGGGTCGTAGGTCTCAACGGCACTATCTGGGAAACCAATGATGCTGCTCAAAGCTGGCAGCAACTGGACAGTGGCAGTCGCATACCTCTGTACGGTATCACCGGTTTTGGCAATACCCTGGTTGCGGTCGGTGAGAATACGGCAATCCTGTATTACCGGTTGGGCGATTCAGCATGGAGCCAACTCGATGGCGCCCGGAAAACCCGCACTTATCTGCGCGGTATCATGCCGCTCAACGAAACCCAATTCATAACCGCCGGCGGTGGCGGTGCCCTGTTTACAATCACGTTACCGGAACATGTTGCATTGGCAAGCGGGGGCAGCCAATGAGCGGCTTCAGCAACGCCCTGAATCGATTTGTGGAGCTCATTTGGAAATTTCCAAAAAGCACGCTGATCATTATCTCTGCGATCACGGTGGTATTCCTTGTGCGGGTACCGATGGTGCGCATTGTGTCCGATTTTTCCGATCTGCTGCCGCAGGATCACCCCTATATTCAACTGCACAATGAAATCAGGGATACTTTCGGCGGTGCGAACAACATCATTGTTGCGGTTACAGTTGAAGAAGGTTCGATCTTCAGCAACGACATGCTGGACAGGATCCATCGCATCACGCTGGCCGTTGATGCACTGGAAGGCATCAACCATAACCTCGTCACCAGCCTGACACACCGAAACGTACGCAAGGTCTGGTTAAGTGGTGAGGGGACGGTGAAATCCTCAACCTACTATGACCCTTTGAAGGGCGGCTACAGCGCGGCCGAACTCGAAGGTATCAGGGAGGACGTGCTGGCGGATCCGCGTGTTTTCGGTCTGCTGGTTTCCCCGGACATGAAGTCCGCCCTGGTACGCGGCACCCTGAACGAAGGTGCGCTTGATTACGAAAAAGTGTTTCGGCAACTGCAATCCTTACGTGACCAGGAAACTGTTGGTGGCGTCAGGATATACGCGACCGGACAGCCCGTGCTGGTTGGCTGGGTGTCAAACTACGCAAACCAGATCATCACCATTTTCCTGCTGACCGTGGTCATCATGCTCGGTTTGTTGATCATGCATTTCCGCAGTTTTTACGGCATATTTCTGCCGGTGTCCGGTATCATTTTCACCTCGATCTGGGGGCTCGGCATGCTGTCCATGCTGGGCTATAACCTTGACCCGTTGATGCTGGTGGTGCCGTTTCTGATATCCGCCCGGGCGATGTCGCATGGCATCCAGCTGGTCGAGCGTTATTACCAGGAAATCAAGCAGGGGCATGATGGGCCCTACGCTGCCCACGTGGCGTTTACAAACCTTTTCAGACCCGGTTCACTGGGTGTTATCTCGGATGCAATCGGTCTGCTGCTGATCGCCGTCGGCTCCGTGCCGATCAATGACAAGCTGGCCGTCTATGCCTGCCTGTGGGCCCTGTCGGTCATCTTTACCGTGATTATTTCTATCCCCTGCATCCTGCAACTTTTACCGACACCCACGGTGCGACCGGCCGGTAGCAGCGCCATGGCCAAGCTGTTCAACAAGCTTGCAGAAATTGTAACCAGGCCACGCGCACCGGCCACGATTCTTGCGGTGTGCGCCCTGCTGTTTGTCGTTGCATTGGCCGCCAGTACCAAAGTGACCATCGGTGAGACCGAGCCCGGATCGCCTTTGCTGTACGCAGACCATGACTACAACGTATCTTCCAAGCTTATCAATGAAGCCTTTCCCGGTTCCGAGGAACTCTATGTCATCGGCCACACCGATGAACTGGGCGGCCTTAAACGCCCCGAGGTGGTCAAGGCGCTGGCCGACCTGCAGGCCTTCATGCTGACAGACCCCGACCTGGGTGGCACCAAGGGGTTACCTGACCTGATACGCGCGGTCAACCGGATCACTCACTACAATGATCCGCGCTGGAACGCCTTGCCCGATGATCCGCGACTGGTTGGCGGCCTGATGTTTCTCTACATGATGTCCAGTCCCATTCAGGGTGCCCTGCTCGAGTACCTGGATACCGACGAAACCAACGCGAATATCGTTTTTTACTACAAGGATCACCAGGGCACGACCATCCGTCGCGCGATCGAGATGATCAATCAATGGAAAGACCGCGAGGAGTCAAAAATTGACGGTTTTACATTGAAACTGGCCGGCGGCACCATCGGTGTCAATGCAGCCATCAATGATGCGGCATTCAAGACCAACCTGATCATCATTCCGCTGGTGTTCGCCCTGATATTCTTGTCCGTTGCCGCTTTTTATTCATCCTTCCACGCCGGTCTGATCATGCTGGTGGCCATGTCATTTGCAACCGTTCTGTCCTACGCCTACATGGGTCTCGTCGGTATTGGCATTAACGTGAACACGGTACCGATTATCGCGGTCGGTATCGGTGTAGGTATCGATTATTCCATCTACCTGATGGATCGTATCCGCTCGGAATACCACGCTGGTCAGGATCTTGACGGCGCGATCAAGATCGCACTGGAGAAGACCGGTAAAGCGATCGGGTTCACCGCGGTTACATTGATATGCGGTGTCATGATGTGGGTATTCGTATCTGATCTGAAATTCCAGGCCGACGCGGCAAAGCTGTTGATCGTCATGTTGGCCCTGAATGCAATGGCTTCCATCTTCCTGGTGCCAGCCTGGTTAAAAAAATTCACACCTGAGTTCATTACAAGACAAGTCCAACAGGAGAAATAAAGTGAATATTAAAAGCACAAGTCAATTCACTGCCATGAAGGTTGTTCTGGTATGTCTTGTCGCTACGCTATCGGCCACGTCCACGGCGTATGCACAGGACACCGAGTTTCGGGGTTTCATTGAGAATGCAACCTTTTACCGACAGCACGGGGTTGGCCTGACCAAGTCAAGAACCACACTGCAGTTGGAGTTATCCAAGGCATTCAGGCCCACAGGGCTTTTTTCCGAAGTTTCGGTCAGTGGCACTTTCCGCGGTAGCTACGATGCCGTTTATGACCTCAACGATGATGAGTTCGGAAAAAACTCAGGTCGCGCAGTGAGTTTTGCGGCGCCGGGCAATCCGGGTTTCTTCTCTTATCTGGTTGGCGGACCAGTACCCTTTCCGCCTTCTACGAATCCGGATTATGCAGGGCTCTTCCCACCACCATGGCTGACCGGTGCGATTCCCTTGCCAGGTGTTCCTGGCGGTACTCTGTTCGGACCGGGTAATCCGAATGAAGGCTTAGGACTGCTCGGAGAAGACGTACACAACTTCGAGAATGGCGGTGTGGTTATGGCCTACCCGACACGCCCCTGCAACATTGACAGTCGTGGTTGTCTCGATGGTTACATGGATAAAAGCCTGAACGAACTGCGCTATCGTGAGTTCAACAGTCGCTGGGATTTCATCCGGGAACTCTACCTGGATGCAACCATTGCATATGATAACGGTGACGAGCTTGGCTTCCGTATCGGTCGTCAGCAGGTCGTGTGGGGCAGAACGGATTTGTTCCGTGTGCTGGATGTCATCAACCCGGTCGATTTTTCACGTCACAATATCTTTGACGAGCTTGAGGATATCAGGATTCCAATGGGTATCCTCAACGTGGAATACCGCTCCGGACCCTCGGGTCCGTTTGAAGACCTGAACTTCCAGGGGATCTATAAATTCGAGAACTTCCGACCCAATGAGCTTGGCCAGGGCGGCGAGCCTTATGCAATCCTCGGTGCAGGCAACTTTTTCCGGGCAATGAATAACTGTTGGGATAATGGCTGTACCGTCTGGAACTTCCCGGCCCCGGGAATCGCCGTGGATTTCCCTACGCACGCAATTGGTATACGACAGGCCACCAAGCCTGACGCCAATGACTATGGATTCCGCGTTGAAGGTGTCATGAAAGGGGTTGGATTCTCCTTCAACGTGCTGCGTTACACGTCACAAATGCCCTCTTTGAGAGGTGGTATAGAAAGTGACAACCCATTCACGCCAGGCGTCGAGTCACAATTCCATCCATATGCACTGGCATTCGACATCGACTTCCCCCGCTTGACCATGATCGGTGCCTCAGCAGATCTTTATATTGAATCCATGAAGTCAGCCATTCGCATTGAAGTAGCTCATACTTCTGGTGAAGAGTTCCCGAACACACTCAGAGAAGAGTTGTTCTCGGAATCGGATGTCGTACGCTGGGTCATCGGTATTGACCGGCCGACTTTCATTCCGTTTTTGAATAAAAACCGGGCTTTCCTGCTGTCCTTGCAGGTCTTCGGCCAACATTTGCTCGATCATGAATTGCAAAGTGTTAATGCGCAGGGCGTGCCGACCTTTAACAAGGTCGGTATGGTCGACTGGAAGGATAACTACATTATGACCTTCCTGTTCCAGGGTAATTACATGAATGACAGGCTGACTCCGCAGATTCTCACCGCCTACGATTTTGGAGCAAACAGTGGTGTTGTATCCCCGTCAGTCGATTGGAAGATCAATAACAGCTGGCGTTTGATTGCCGCAATCAATCTGAAATTTGGTGACGGTGCCCGGGTATTTGACGACAACCGCGGGGCAAGCCCTTACCCACCGTTTTCCTGCCCGCCTCCCCTGGTCATAGCAGGCTCACCACTTTGCGGTATACCCTTCAGCAGCCTGGGACTGGCTGGATTCGAACCCATTGGACGCTTCCGCGCAGGTCCATTTGGCATGGCTATCAATGAAGATGAATATCAACTGACACTTCGGTATCGGTTCTAACAGGAGACCACCATGAAACATAGTTTATTAAAAATAGTGATCATCGGCATGGTCGGGTTTTCGCAGACCGTTGCTGCCGAATCTTTCACCGAGGAAGATATCAATAAATCCTTCCACCCTTACACGGACTGGACACCAACGGCGGATGGCTATTCACCGGGTGTTGTTATCGATCAGAATAATGCCGATCAATACCAGGCAATACTTGATGAGGCCCTGTTCAGGTTCGTCAAGGACGGCTGGGTAACCATCCGCACGGCGGAAACTACCGATTTTCCACTCAGTGAGGATTACATTGAGGCCACACGCCAACATGCCGCCGATGTGTCAGTGGCTGAAAACGGTACGCTGAATAACTTCGTCGCCGGCCGGGCGTTCCCCCAGGAACCACAGGCCAATGATCCACTGGTTGGTCAAAAACTGGTCTGGAATTATCAATACGGCTTCAACTCCGGCGACAGCGAAACCATCTATCCGTTCTGGTGGTCTTTCCGCAATGTAAAAACCGGCAAGATTGAGCGCCAATTGAAATTCGAATGGCATTTTATCAATCACAACCACCGCGTCACCTTTGATCCCAAACCGGCCTATGAAAATAACCCCGGTGAAATCTATCGCGGTATTTACGGTATCGTGAAAGAGCCTTTCGATCTGGCCAACACGCAGATCCTGATCCACCGTTACCAGGACGATACCAAGCGTGACAATGCCTGGCTCTACGTTGGCTTCCAGCGCCGAGTGCGGCGCCTGGCGGCAGGTCAGATCACCGATGCGTTCCTGGGCAGTGACCTGATGATCGAGGATTTCGAAGGCTACAACGGCCGGGTGACGGATTACACCTGGGAATATGCGGGTACCCGCAACCTGCTGATGCCTTTTTATTACCACAATGATATGGAACTGGCGGATGAGCCCAAAAAAGATCCTGACGGCTATCGGTTCATCGATGTAGAAGGGCAGGGTGGATGTTTCCCCAAGGTCACCTACCAATTGCGCAAGAGCTTTACACTGGTCGGCAGACCAAAAGATCCGAACCACCCGATCGGCAAACGCGTGATCAATCTCGATGCACAGACCATGACCATGGCCTCGCTGGTGACCTACGACCGTAAAGGAGATATGTGGAAGTGGTTCCCGATCGGCAAGGCGCATTCTGATCATCATTTGCCAATCAACAAGGGCAAAGGTGTTGCCCTGGATGATTTTGCAGTGGTCATCGACGTCCAGGCCAACCATTGCACCACGCTGCAGTTCAAGAGCCAGGTAACCGATGATGTCAATCAGCCAAAACTGTTTTCCGTGCAGAACCTGCGCAAGTCAGGCCGCTGATTGGATACAGCCTTGAACCAAAAGATCGTTCAGTACCTGACTTCGTATGAACAACCACAGGAAGTCTGTGTAACCGGCAACGATGCCATCGTTCGCGGTGCCATCGAGGCCGGTGTGGGTGGGGTGTTTTCCTACCCCGGAACACCATCCACGGAAATATCTGAGGCCTTTTCCCGTATCAGGCGTTTTCAGCTCAGCCAGGAGAATACGGAAGAGTGCTCCGAGCTGGCCGCAGCCCCCATTTACTTTGAATACAGCGTCAATGAAAAGGTCGCGCTGGAAAAGGCCATTGCTTTTGCCATCGGCAAGCGGTTCGCCCTTTGCTGTATGAAGAATGTTGGCCTGAACGTTGCCTCAGACGCCCTGATGACGATCCCATACCAGACCATTGCGGGCTCCCTGGTCATCGTGGTTTGTGATGACCCCGGTTGCCATTCTTCTTCCAACGAGCAGGATTCACGCCACTGGGGCAAGCACGCCTCGGTTCCGTTATTCGATCCGGCCACACCGGAAGAAGCCTTTGAGATGACACGCCAGGCTTTTGCCCTGTCAGAAAAAATCCGCTTGCCGGTGATCGTGCGCATGACCACGCGGGTGTCGCACTCACGGGGTTCCTTCGATTTTCAGAAAATTGCGGCCCAGGCTGCCCGGGGCACTTTTGAAAGATCACCGCGGCATATCAATATTCCGGCCAAAACGGCAACTGCACACCAGAACCTGCTGGATAAACTGAGCAGTGAAATCGTCATACCTTTCAATCATAAGTTCAACCGGATTACCCGCTCAAAAAAGAAATCGGAATACGGTGTCATTGTTTCCGGCGTCCCTTCGGCCTATTTTCTGGAACAGGCCAGCACCCACCAGTTGATCGATGACCTCAATATCCTGAAGATCGGTCTGATCAATCCCTTTCCCTGTGATGTGGTGCTGGATTTTCTTGAACTGGGGATTAAAAAAATCCTGGTCCTGGAAGAACTCGACCCCATCGTTGAAAATGCGGTGCGTATCGTTGCCCAGAAAAATGCCATCAACGTGGAAATATTCGGCAAGGATGATTATCGCTTAAGCCCGGTGGGTGAGTATTCACAGGATATCGTAAATCATGCCCTGGCTTTGTTTACCGGCAAAACCCTGGAAAACAAGATCACCCACCACTTGCCTGGCAGTGGCCAATTGGCAATGGACCTGCCCATTCGCCCCCCCAGCCTGTGCACCGGTTGCCCGCACCGGGCCACCTACTACGGTTTGAAACTGGCCCTGCCCCGGGAAAAAGACGAGGTCATCATGTGCGGTGATATCGGTTGCCTGGGATTGGGCGGACTGGCCCCGCTGAAAATGATGGACACGGTCAATCATATGGGTATGAGCGTTTCCATGGCACAGGGGCTGGATCGGGCACTGGGTAAATCATCGTCTGCCAAGATCATTGCGTTGCTGGGCGACGGTTCCTTTTTCCATTCAGCCATCCCATCCCTGCTCAACGCCGTATACACAAATGCTAATATGACGGTCATTGTTTTTGATAATCGCACCATCGCCATGACCGGTTGCCAGGACAACCCGGGCGCACGTGAAGAGACCCGTTCCCGGCACATTGATATCGAGGCGCTTATCAGGGGACTGGGTGTCGAGTACGTTGAATCCATCGACCCCTTCGAATTGAACAATACCTGTGAAAAGATCAAACAGGCTGTCGACTTCCAGGGTGTTTCGGTACTGGTATCAAAATCACCCTGTATCATGCTGGCCGGGCTCGACCCCAGGCCTGAGCAGAAAATTGTCGTTGACCAGGCCAAATGTAAAACCTGTGCCAATCACGAAGACCCGGCGCTTAACTGCTCACAGGTCTGTGATGTGGAATCAGGGCTGACAAGGGCCCGCGCCAAGAGCCTGGGCGAAAAACCCATCGAGGCCAGTGAACAACTTTGCCCGGCCAACATCTGTAACCACGGTTTTATCAGCGCCATCCAGGCTGAAAATTACAAGACCGCACTGGAAATCGTGCGCGACAAGATGCTTTTCGCCCACACCTGCGGCGAAATCTGCCATCGTCCCTGCGAGGGAGACCATGGGGATAAAATCCCGATCAGGTACCTGAAGAAATTTGTCGCGTCGCTCGATGATCATTTTTTTGATTTCTCACAGATTCTCGAACGCACCGCGAAGCAAGAGAAAAAAGATTTGCGGGTCGCCATCATTGGTGGCGGGCCGGCGGGATTAAGTTCGGCCTATGACCTGGTCCAGGCGGGTTACGACATCAGCATCTATGAGAGGGACTCAAAGGCAGGTGGGTTATTGACCCATGTGATCCCCAACTTCCGTCTTGATAAAACAAAATATGACCAGGAAATCGAACTGCTGGAGCAGCTCGGCGTTGACTTCCAGTACAACATGTCACTGGGCGAGTCCATACACTTGCCGGAGTTGGCTGATGAATTCGATGCCGTCATTATCGCCACGGGACTGGGTCAGGCCACCACGCTACCCATCATTGAAAGCAGCTTTGCGGATGACAGAAAATTCGAATCCACAGAATTCCTGCGTCTGTTCAACGCCGATGAAGTCACCATCAAACCTGGCGCCACGGTTATGGTTATTGGCGGCGGCAATTCGGCCATGGATGCCGCCCGCTCGGCTCAAAAATTGAACCCGGGTGGCTGGACGGTGATTTCTTGCCTGGAAGAAAAATCTGCCATGCCCGCTTTCCAGGAAGAAATCGCCCATGCTTACGATGCGGGTATCACCATCCTTGATGATAGCTGTGTTGAACGTGTCAACAGCCTCGGCAGTGGGCTATGCCAGGTTCATCTGAATCGCTACGGCAGCGGCGAAAGTCTGCACAGCATTGACGTTGATTATGTGATCACAGCCATTGGCCAACGTGCTGAAGACCTGTTGTCCGCAGGCGGGGCACCGGTAAAATGGGACTCAATGGGCAGAATTGCAGATGCTGCTGCCGGTATGCCGGATAATATTTTTATCGCCGGTGACCTGGTCGCAGACAATCATCAGAGCCTGATTGGCGCCATTGGCAGTGGTAAGAAGGCAGCCATTGCCGTGCGCAAGGTGCTCGAAAACTATGCTTATGATTACGAGGGTCAAGCGGCTCTGGATAAATTGACCGATGAGAACAGCGGACAACGCAGCTTCAGCACTTTGCTTGCCGATGCAGATATCAAAATTGATCCACAGCTTATTCACGAGAAAATAAAACCCTTCAACCTCCATCAGACCTGCGAACGTTGCAACCATTGCATTGATAATTTTGGCTGCCCCTCGTTGCACAAACTCGAAGGCCATGTGGTGATCGATCAGCAAAGTTGCATCCGTTGCGGCCTGTGTATTGACGTCTGTCCGAATGATGCGATCCACTGGACTGCAGAACTGGACATTGAGATGCTGGTGGCAGGATAAACGTGCCACAGCGAAAGAAACTGGTGCTGGCAAGCGTCGGTGGTCAGGGCGGGGTTTACCTGGTCAGGCTGCTGGTTCGGGCTGCAACCCTGGCCGGATTAAAGGTGGGCACCAGTGAAATTCACGGCCTTTCCCAGCGCGGCGGTTCAGTTACCGCCAGCCTGACCTTCGGCGAAAACACCTATGGTTTTGTCGATGAAGCCCAGGCTGATTACATGATCGGCCTGGAATCGCTCGAAGCCCAGCGCAATCTCAGGTACCTGCATCCCGACAGCTGCGCGATTATCGACTCTAAACAACTGATCCCCCACTCGGTGAGTTCCCAGCAGGCCAGCTACCCCGACACCGATGCTTTTGTCCGTTACCTGCAAGAGCACATCAGACAGGTCATCTATGTCAACGAGGAAACACAGGACATCGCACCCATTATGCGCAATCTCTACATACTGGGCAGAACCAGCGAGCTGGATAATTTCCCGGTTCCCGTCGACTGCATCCGCCAGGCCATAGAGAAAATGGCCCGGCCGGCATTGCTGGAAGCAAGCCGCGAAGCTTTTGCAAAAGGTGTTAATTTCTGTGCGGTGAAAGTGCAGGTTTAAACAGCTATCTCAGTCATCCGGCGCAATGGTCAGCCTGATACCGTCATGAATTGGCTGCAAAGGCAGCTGACAGCTTAGCCTGGAATTTTCCCTGGTGGTGTCAAACACGTCCAGCAGGTCCTGTTCATCGGGGTCTTTTTGCTGAAATTTATCCAGCCATTCCGTATCAATGTAAACGTGGCAGGTACCGCAGGAGCATAAGCCACCACAAATTGCGGCAGTGCCCCACTCGTATTGACGCAGCGCTTCCATCAGGCTGTCACCTAAACGGCCCTTGATTTCATGAACCTGGCCATCCAGGTCTTTTACCGAAATATTGATCAAAATAGTTCCTTTTAAATTAAAAAGCCTAAGGGGAGGTTTTCTACGGTCAGATAAGGTGGAATTATATTTGTTTATGCACTGAAATGGGCGTAAATTGCCTGAAATCTTTCAAATCAATGATGATGCCCAAAAGAGAAGTTTAAATGAGTGATTCAACCGGTAACCCAGCTGCTGTTATTGCATCGGCAGTACAAAAATATGCCGATATTCCCGGCGGGCTGATGCCGTTGCTGCATGAAGTCCAGATCAGTCTTGGCCATATCCCCAAAGACCGTGTTGCGGCCATCGCCAGTGGTATGGGTCTGTCCAGGGCTGAAGTGCATGGTGTCATCAGTTTCTATCACGATTTCCACGATCAGCCCAGGGGTCAGACGACGATACACCTGTGTCGTGCAGAGGCCTGCCAGGCGATGGGCTCGCGGCCACTCGAGGTGCATGTAAAAGCCCGCCTGGGTATTGATTTTGGGGGTACGACGGAAGATGGCCGGTTTTCACTGGAGCCGGTGTATTGCCTGGGCAATTGTGCATGTTCCCCTTCCATCCGTATTGGTGACGATGTGTTTGCACGTGTTGATGCGAGTCGTTTTGATGAAATATTGGACAACAGCTGAACATGATTAAAGTATTCATACCCGGCGATACCACTGCCTGTGCACTGGGTGCTGATGAGGTGGCCTCCGAAGTGCTGCGCCAGGCACAGGAAAAAGGTCTGGGCGTTGAAATAATCCGCAACGGATCCCGCGGTGCGTTCTGGCTGGAGCCACTGGTGGAAATCGAATCGGAAGATGGACGAATTGCATATGGACCGGTGATGCCCGGGGATGTTGCTGGTCTGTTTGCCGCCGGTTTTCCCGCTGATTGCGAACATCAACTAAAGCTGGGCAGCTTGGCGGATATTGAATGGCTGGCCCGTCAGGATCGCCTGACCTTTGCCCGTGCAGGTCTGACCGATCCGCTGAGTTTGGATGATTACAAAGAACACGGCGGTTATGAAGGCTTGAGCAAAGCGCTGGATATGTCGCCTGCCGACATTGTTGAAGCAGTTGCAGCCTCCGGTCTGCGAGGCAGGGGCGGGGCAGCGTTTCCGACTGGTATCAAGTGGCGCACGGTATTGAATACTCCCGCAGAGCAAAAATACGTCGCCGCCAATGCGGATGAAGGGGATTCCGGTACCTTCGCCGATCGTCTTTTAATGGAAGCCGACCCTTACCAACTGATTGAGGGCATGACCATCTGCGCCATGGCGGTGGGTGCAAGCGTGGGTTACATCTACCTGCGTTCTGAATATCCGAAAGCGCTGCAGGTTCTCAACCACGCCATCACGATGGCCGTCGATACAAATTTGCTGGGTGATGACATTGGTGGCAGTGGCCGCAATTTCCATATTCATATCCGGGTCGGCGCCGGCGCGTATATCTGTGGTGAAGAAACATCAATGCTCGAGAGCCTGGAAGGCAAACGCGGGCTGGTTCGCTTCAAACCGCCTCTGCCTGCCATTGAAGGCCTGTTCGGTAAACCGACGGTGGTGAATAACGTTTTAACCCTGGCAGCGGTGTCAACCGTGTTGGCAAAGGGTGCAGAACATTACCAGGATTACGGCAGTGGCCGCTCACGCGGCACCCTGACGGTGCAACTCGCCGGTAATATCCGCCGTGGCGGCCTGGTGGAAATACCCTTTGGTGCCAGCCTGCGCGAACTGGTCGAAGATTTTGGCGGCGGTACTGCCACTGGCAAACCGGTGCGTGCCATCCAGGTCGGGGGTCCGTTGGGTGCTTATCTGCCGGAATCACAGTGGGACACGCCGCTGGATTACGAGGCCTTTACCGCCGCAGGGGCGATGCTGGGCCACGGTGGGGTGGTGGTCTTTGATGACAGCGTGGATATGCTGGAGCAGGCCCGCTTTGCCATGGAGTTTTGCGCGGTTGAATCCTGCGGGAAATGCACACCTTGCCGCATTGGTTCGGTCCGGGGTGTAGAACTTCTTGATAAAATAGGTAAAAATGATAACAGGTCAGCCAACCTTGAACTGCTGGAAGAGCTGTGTGAAACACTGGATGCCGGATCTTTATGCGCGATGGGTGGTCTGACTCCAATGCCGGTGCGTAGTGCAATAAAGCACTTTCCTGAAGATTTTGCAGGTGGAGCGAAAAGCTAAATATCATGTCAGAAATTCAGCAACCATTGAACGACCTGGGCACGCCGGCACCGCGTGATGCGGTTGCACAAGTCAGCCTGCAAATCGACGGACAGCAGATACAGGTCGCGGAAGGGACCTCGGTTATGCGCGCGGCAGCCCTGCTGGGTATCAATGTCCCCAAACTCTGTGCTACTGACAGCCTCGAAGCCTTTGGTTCCTGCCGTATGTGCCTGGTGGAAATTGAGGGCCGTAACGGAACACCGGCATCGTGCACAACACTTGCGGAAGATGGCATGGTGGTCAGCACCCAAACCGGCAAGTTGGAAAAGCTGCGTATAAACATCCTCGAACTGTATATCTCGGATCATCCGCTCGACTGTGTGACCTGCCCGACCAACGGCGATTGCGAATTGCAGGATGTGGCCGCGGAACTGGGTGTTGAAGACACACGTTATGGATTACACGGGCTGAATCATCAGCAGGCGGCCAAGGATGAATCCAACCCGTATTTCACCTTCGATCCTTCGATGTGCATCGTCTGTTACCGCTGTGTGCGTGCCTGTGATGATATCCAGGGCACCTTTGCGCTGACGGTGGACGGCCGCGGATTCGAGTCCAAAATTAGTGCCGGGCAGATGGAATCCTTCATGGAGTCCGAATGCGTTTCCTGCGGTGCTTGCGTGAGCAGTTGCCCCACCAATGCGCTGGAAGAAAAATCGGTCATCAAGTTGGGCCTGCCGGAAAAAAGTACCGTTACGACCTGTGCCTACTGTGGTGTTGGTTGTACATTCAATGTCGAGACCCGGGGCGGTGAGGTGGTGCGGATGACACCGTGCAAGGATGGCAAAGCCAATGAAGGCCATGCTTGTGTCAAAGGACGGTTTGCCTTTGGCTATACCAATCACAAAGACCGCATCACCACACCGATGGTCCGCGACAGCATTGATGAACCCTGGCGTGAAGTCAGCTGGCAGGAAGCCATTGATTTCACCGCCCGGCGTTTTCGCCAGATCCAGGCTGAGTACGGCAGGG
>PVMK01142279.1_pt1 | contig 21278 bp, 15 predicted proteins | sample 1853481 | NCBI WGS metagenome assembly PVMK01 (sample SAMN08533507, study PRJNA380276) | Marine sediment metagenome, whole genome shotgun sequencing project.
ACTTCGAACCAGGTGGTCGGGGGTTCGAGTCCCTCAGGACGCGCTAGTTCTCCCTCCAGTCGAATCAGGCAGTTGGCGCATTTACTTTGGTGTCGCCGTTTTGATCTTTCGGGGGATGTCCCTTCTGGTAGCGATCGCCGGTCTCCATTCAGCGTGCCCACCATAACGCAGCAGATCGACCAGCACCAAAATGATGCCCAAGATCGCGCCCCCGCCAGCGCCGTAGAGAGCGAATCGGTGGATTTCCATGACGTCTATCAAGAGCAGTTCGAGAGGAACCGAATTCAAAGACTCGCCTGCTTGCACAAAGACGTATGCGAATTAGATAAATCGGGCTACTGCGCTCACGAGCGCTCTCACGAGGGCCGTGGACAAGATCACAGAGACGATATTCTTAGAGCGAGCCAGGTCCGCGCACTACACGGAAGTGTGCAATGTGCAGACTTGAACACGTCACCCCGTACCCCGGTTTCTGCCTAGGAGCTCGGCGACCAGCGAACGCGAACAACATAAGTGTCAGCCGCGCGCCGCAGACCATTCGGTAACGACCTCGGTCATCGCGTCGGTGATCGCCGATAGTTCGTCCTGCGAGACGATGAAAGGCGGCATCGTATAGACGACGTCGCCGAACGGCCGCAGCCAGATGCCGCGCTCTACGAACCGCTCGCGCAGTGCAGCGGTGTCCAGCGGCGGCTCCAACTGTACCGCGCCGACCGCCCCCTTGATCCGTACGTCGACGACCCCGGGCAGGCCGCGGCACGGCGCCAACGCCTTCTTCAGATGCGTCTCGATCGCCGCAACCTGCTCGAGCCGCGACTCACTCTCGAACAGGTCGAGCGAGGCATTGGCGGCGGCGCAGGAGAGCGGGTTGCCGGTGAAGGTCGGCCCGTGCATCAGCGCCTTCTCCGGGTCGTCCGAGAGGAAACTCTCGTAGACCTCGCGCGATGCGACGGTCGCCGCCAGGGCCATCGTGCCGCCGGTCAGTGACTTCGAGAGCGTGATGATGTCGGGCACGATCCCCGCCTGATCGCAGGCGAACAGGCTGCCGGTTCGGCCGAACGCGGTGGCGATCTCGTCCAGGATGAGCAGCACCCCATGCCGGCGGCAACATTCGGCGATCGCCGCCAACGTGTCCACCCCGTGCATCTTCATCCCACCGGCGCACTGCACCAGGGGCTCCATGATGACGGCCGCGACCCGGACTTTCTCGGCGGCGAGCAACCGGTCGAATTCGGCCATTCCGGCCTCGTTCCGCGGCAGGTCGGCAATAATCTGCCGGGGCACGAACCCGTCGAACGCCTGGTGCATGCCGTCTTCCGGGTCGGTGACGGACATCGCCATTGCCGTATCGCCGTGATAGCCGTGGCGAAAGCCGATGAATTTGGTTCGCCCCGCGACACCCCGATTGAGCCAGACTTGGACCGCCATCTTCATGGCGATCTCGACCGAGACCGAGCCGGATTCGGAAAAGAACACGTGGTCGAGGTCGCCCGGCAGCAGCGCCGCCAGTCGCTCGGCGAGCTGTATCGCCGGCTCATTGACCATCCCGCCCATCATAACGTGAGGCATCGCAGCCAGCTGTTCGCTCACCTTGTTGCGGATGTGCGGATGGTTGTAGCCGTGGCAAGCGGTCCACCAGGAAGAGACCGCGTCGATCAGCTCGCGCCCGTCCTCGAGAACGATCCGCACACCCTCGGTTCCCGCCACCGCGAGCGGTGGTGGCGCCGTCTGCATCTGTGTATAGGGCAGCCACAGGTGGCGCAGAGGATCGTTGGCCCGGTACGAGCCCCGCCGATCCTCGGCGCGCTCCTTAGCCATCCGAGGTCAAGGGCGACATGCCGAGGGTCATGAAGGGCTCCATCCCCAGCGCCATGATCCCGGTCACGAACTCGACCACACCGTCGATGTCCTTAGTCCTCTTCGACTCGCGCCACGCCGCCCCCATGCAGAACCGCGAGAGCTGGACCTTGTTCGGGCCGAAACGGCGGCGGTGGACGACCAGCGCCTGGAATAGCAGCTCCTTGAACGGCAGTTCGAGAAAGGCCGCGATCACGTCCCGCGTCCAGTCGTGGCCCAACCCGTCTGATGCAGGCGTTGTGTTTGCGGCCACCTTCCGGACCGGCGCTGGGATCGGTTCGGATGTTTCTGTCATGAGCGGTCGACGGCATATTCGGGCACCGGCCCCGCAAAGTCAATTGACAACGGGCACGAAGCGGCAAAGCATGCCGCATGACCTCGCTCGACGATTTCGCCTGCGCCAGGCTCGACCGGTTGGCGGCCCGCTCGCTCAAACGGACGCTGCCCGAGACCGACCGCTTTGCCGCGACCCGCGTGCACCGCGACGGACGCGAGATGATCTCATTCTGCTGCAACGACTACCTCAACCTGTCGCACCATCCCAAGGTCATCGAAGCCGCGGTCGCGGCGACCGAACGCTTCGGCGCAGGCGCCGGCGCCTCGCGCCTCGTCACCGGCAACTACGCGCTCTACGGCGAATTGGAGCGGCGCTTGGCGCGGCTCAAGGGAACCGAGACGGCCTGCGTCTTCGGCAGCGGCTACCTGACCAATGTCGGCGTCGTCCCCAGTCTCGTCGGAGAGCACGATCTGATCGTCGCCGACGCGCTCAGCCATGCCTGCCTCCATGCCGGCTCGCGCCTCAGCCGCGCGCGGCTGGAGATTTTCCGCCACAACGACCTCGACCATTGCCGGGAAATCCTCGAACGGCACCGGCAAAGTCACGAGCATTGCCTGATCCTGACCGACGGCGTGTTCAGCATGGACGGCGATCTCGCTCCTACGGATGCGTTGGCGAAGCTCGCCGCGGCGCATGACGCTTGGCTGATGACCGACGACGCCCACGGCATTGGCGTGGTCGGCAACGGCCGGGGTTCGACCTTCGTCGGCGGCGGCAAGGCCGACGTGCCGCTGCAAATGGGCACGCTGTCGAAGGCAGTCGGCGCGTATGGTGGCTATCTCTGCGCCAGCCGCCCGGTAATCGACCTGATCAAGACGCGGGCGCGCAGCCTGATCTATTCGACCGGTTTGCCGCCCGGCGCCGTCGCCGCCGCCATCGCCGCGCTGGAGATCATCGAAAGCGAGCCGGCGCTCGTCGCCCTGCCCCTCAAGAAAGCGCGGCGCTTCGCCCGCGCGCTGAACCTACAGGAACCCGAAAGCTGCATCGTGCCGCTGATCCTGGGCGAGGCGAAGGCGGCGCTCACGGCCAGCGCGAACCTTGCGAAGGCCGGGTACCTGGTCACCGCGATCCGACCGCCGACCGTGCCCGAGGGCACCGCGCGGTTGCGGTTCACCTTTACCGCGGGCCATGACGACACGGATGTCGATCGGCTCGCCGAGACGGTGAGCGCACTGGTTCTGGCGGCTGCATGAGGACACTGTTCGTCACCTCATCAGGCACCGAGATCGGCAAGACGCTAATCGTGACGATCCTGGCGCATCAGCTCCTTGACCGCGGAAAGAGCGTTCGCGCCCTCAAACCGGTGGTCACCGGCTTCACGCCCGAAACTGCCGCCAAAAGCGACACCGCGCTGATCCTGCAGAGCCTTGGAGACGCAGTGACGGCAGAGACGATCGAGGCCGTTTCACCCTGGCGTTTCGCCGAGCCCCTGTCGCCCGACATGGCGGCGGCGCGCGAGGGCAGGCGCATCGATCTCGACGCCGTCGTGGAATTCAGCCGCGACGCCGAAAGTGGCGACCAAGACGTGTTGTTGATCGAGGGTGTCGGCGGCGTGATGGCGCCACTGACGGAATCCGAGAGCGTGCTCGACTGGATGGCGGCGCTGGACGTACCGGTCCTGCTGATCGTCGGCAGTTACCTCGGGACGATCAGCCATACGCTGACCGCGCACGAGACCCTGAAGGGCCGGGGTTTGACACCGGACGCCGTGATCGTCAGCGAGTCGCCGGAAAGCCCGGTGCCGCCGGCCGAGACCAAGGCGACCCTGGCGCGCTTTCTGGACGACCTGCCGATCGTATTGTTGCCCCGACTTGTCGCCGGTGAAGCGATTTGGCGCGCCGCCCCCGATCTGTTGGGACCGCTCGGCCTGACGGAACTTTAGATCGGCCACGCTTGCTCGGGCGCGGGGCCGTGCATTCTGCCGTTCCTAGATAATCATCTCGACGTTAGAATTAAGCGGCTACCCGACTGGCTTCGAACCAGGTGGTCGGGAATTCGAATCTCTACGGGCGTGCCATAGATTCGATCGCTTAGAATTCCCTTACGTCCTTACCACTGCCTGGCTAGCCGTGCCGGAATTTTGCCGGAATCAGTCCAGCTCCGTTGTGCTCAGTCAGGCACTTACGTCCACGGGCGTCTCCAGTTAGTCTATTAAATACAACTACTTAAAAATGCCCAACTGCCTTCGGGAGGCAGGGGTCGGAGGTTCAAATCCTCTCACCCCGACCATTCGTCCCTCGCATATCGAAACTCTAAACCTGGACCAGTCAATGCGGGCACGTCACCCGGCTAGGACCGGCTGAGGCAGACAGCGAGGCGGCGGATCGCGGCGACGTCCCAGGCCGTCGCCGCGAGCACGGCCAGCCCGCCCAAGGCGGCGCCGGGCCAGGCGGGCAGCGGCGAAGACACCGGGCTGCCGGAGAGCTGGACGGCGGCGAGCGCGATCCAGACCAGGGCGCCGGCGGCAAGGCCCGTGCTGAGCAGTGCCGGGACGCCGGCACTGTGGTCGCCAAGCACGCGGCGGGCCAGCCACAGGCGGGTTTCGCGGGCCTCCGACGCGGCCGCCTCGGCGCTTTCGGGCAGGTCCTCCAGCATAGTGGCAGCCTCGCGTCGGGCCTGCGCCGCGCGCAGCAGCAGCAGGCCGAGCAGCAGCCCGAGCACGAGCGGGTAGAGGCCAATGAAGCTGGCTAGGTCGACGGGAATGACGCCGGCGCCGGAGAGCGCGGCGAGCTGCTTGCGCTGGGTCTCGAACTGCCGCTCCAGCTCGGCCTGGCGCTCTTGAAGCTGGTCGTGCAAGCCCTGCTGCAGTTCCAGGGCCTTGGCGATCGCATCCGCAGGCCCGGCGGCAGTCTCGCCGATCGCGTCGAACTGCGCCTGCACGCTGGCGATCACCGCGTCGGCGAAACGGAGCTTGCCGCCGACGGTCTGCCACCAATCACTGCCCAGCGCATCGTCCACCGTGGCGTTGTGGCGAATCTTGACGGCGGCCAGCGCCTCACGCTTCGTCTTCAGGCCATCCGCCGCGGCGCGGAGATCGGCAGCGCGGGCCTGTACGACCTCGCGCTCCGGCGCGCCGCCGGCCTGGATCGCCGCGGCGGCGGCGTCGGCCTGTCCGGCTGCGGCGCGGGTGGCCTGCGCGGCCTCGTCCAGGGCCTTCAGGTAGCGGGGACGGATGCGGCCGTCCCAGGCCTGCTGGGCGTGGGCATAGGCTGGCGCGACAATTGTCTCGCGGCCGTGCTCGACCATCCGCCGCCAGAGGTCCGGCGTGCCCTCGGCATAGGCCTGCAGCACGCCATAGCGCGCGGCGGAAACAGCCAGCGGCCCCGGCGTGTCCACCTGGCGCGTCGTTTCTCCTGGGATCAACCCCTGCCGGTCCATCTGACCGCCCAACGGCGCCTGCATTTGCGGCATCTGCATCTGCTGAATCGGCGGCATGTTCGAGGCTTCCAACTGTGGCACATAGCGACCGGGCCCGGTCCCCGCCGGGCCGTCCGCGGCAGAGGCGAAGCCCGCCAGGCCCTCGTCTCGCACCTGGCGCAGCTGTTCGCCCAGGAATGCGAAGCGGTCGATCATGTCAGTGGTCGTGCCGTCGAGCAGGGACTTCAGCGCAGCGCCGGCATCGCTGCCCGCCTTCTGCAGGCGTTCGATCTCGGGCCGCAGGTGGGCCAGGATCTCACCGTTGATCTTCATCGAGGCCTGCAGGCCTTCGAGCGCGCGCGCGGTACGCAGGTAGGGATGCACGGTGAGCAGGTGAATCAGTGCCAGCAAGCCGGCGACCAAGAGCAGCGTGCGCCGGGCGCGGCGGAACTCCGAATGCGAATCCTGCAGCGCCTCGCGCGCGATTTCCTCGATCTCGCTCATGCTCGCATGCCTTCCGCCGCAAGGGTACGGCGATTATTGTAAGACTGTAACCCATGCGGGCCTAGTCAACTGCGGGCGAATGAGGGCGGCGAATGGCGCAGGCGATCGTTGTGGCGGTGAGCCGGGACGGCGCCCTGGAACAACAGAAGGCGTATCGGCCCGAAGCCCCCCCGAATAATCGGACACATATCCAAAACGTAGCTTGGTCAGGCTATTTGGTACGGATTGGGGCTATGTGTTGCCGGTTCCAGAGGCATGCGGACGTTTCAAGGCGCTGCGTTAAGGCCCAGTGTGGCCTGCTGCCTTCGAATCAAGTAGTCAGGGGCTCGAGTCCCTCCAGGCGGAGCAGATTCCTAATCGCTTCGAGTTCGGTCCACTGTTCACCATCCCTTGGCATGCCGTGCCGGCATTTTGCCGGAATCAGTGCAGCCCCGTTATGCCCGGTCATGCACTTACGTCCACGGGCGCCTCCAGATAGCTTAATGAATACAGCTACTTAGAAATGCCCAGCTGCCTTCGGGAGGCAGGGGTCGGAGGTTCAAACCCTCTCACCCCGACCAAAAATTCCTTCAAGCAATCATACAGTTAGCGTCAGCTCACTAGAGCACCGCTTTTGTTGCCGGGATCGCGTTTGCCGGGATTTTGCCGGACATTGTCCAACACCTTTGAACTTGACGACGGACGGCGCTTCCGCGGAAGCGCCCGGTGTCGACTTTGTCCTACGTGCGACACGAGGTCGGTCTGAGAAGTTGTTCCCACACGGATGTCGCGAACCACCCGTGCCACCGGGTGAATCTATGGGCATGAATAAAGAGCTGCCCTGACAATGTAGCGAAGAACGGCGATAGTCGTTCGGGGTGCAAATCAACAGGCAAATGATATCAATAGCGCAATAGAAGCCCTGAAACTCAAGAGACCGGCTCTTATGGGATGGTCCTACGCCGGGTTCACTATCTCCGATTGCACTCGCAGGTACCGCGACCAAGCGACGAGCAGAGTATTTCTGTCCGTGTTCGAGGTGCACGGCAACAACCACTCCCTGGTCGGCCGCTTTCGGGCGCAATTGTCCTCGCTCCTGTACTAGCCGATATCGCGCTCGAGCACTTCGAGAAGCGTCGCCGCCTCTTCCAGGGCAGGCGTATGGTGTCCCTCTATGATGACGGCAAAGGACGGTTGCAGGACTGCGCGGGCGTTCACCGGATCGCCCTTGGCATGGAAAAATCTCGCGAGGCTCACCGCCGATTGCAATTTCGCCAGTCGCGCACCCTGCTTGTCGGCTGTCTCCAGAGATTCGCAAAAGCAGGCCTGTACCGTATCCCCATTGGACTTCGAGAGCATCAGCAGGAGCTCGCCTTTCAATCGCAATATCTCGGAAAACTGGAAGTGCGCGTTGTGCTCTTTGGCGGTTGAGAGCGCCCGTTCGACCTCCCGGAGTCCCTCGTCGGGCTTTCCTGCCTTCCCGAGGGCCTCGCCGAGCAATGCGACGAAATACGGTAATCCCATTTCCGCGCCGGTGGCGCTGGTTGCTGCGAGTCCTTCACGCATACGTGCAATGCCTTCGTCGAGCTCGCCGAGCTCGCTCAACGCCCAGCCAAGCTGAAACATTCCCTGGGAGTGTAGGAGCGGCAGGAGATACTCTTCGCATACGGCGATCTCTCGCTCCGCCCAGTCCCGCGCCGCGTGCGGCTCTCGGCGAAATAGATGCGCATAGCTGAACGCCCACTGGGCGAGCGCGGTGGTCAGTGGATGATTCAGCTGCTCGGCGAGATCCAGCGCCTGACGACATCCATCGAGTGCCTGATCGGGACGGCCGCAGAGGCACTGAATGAGGGCCGAGAAGCTGCGACAACATACTCCCGGGTCATGGCCGGAGTAAACAAATGTCAGCGCGTGATCTCGATCGCTTTCGTATAAATCAACCCCCTTGCCACAATGCAGTTCGGCGTTTGCGTAGTCTCCCATGAAAAAGCTGTTTGTCCAGAACAGGTGGTGAGTCTCGATGTGCACGCCGACATCTGCGGACCCGGCTGCGAGGTCGAAACAGCGATCCCCCAAATCGCGTGCGACCTGAGACTCGCCGCGGATCATGTGGTATTGACCCTGTCCGCGGAGCGCGATGAACAGCTCGCGCTCATCGCCGAGCTCTTCGCACAGCACGCGGGCACGCGTGTAGGCGTCCAATACCTCCTTGGCCGCCCAGCCCTTCGCGGCCATCATCGTAACACCCAGGGCTTTCTGATAGTCGAGCTCCTGCCGGAGCCGAACCTGCGAGTCGGGCAGCGATGCGATGAGCTCGAGCCCTCGCTCGAGATACTCGATAGCCTGCTGGTGGGCCGACCGCTGAATCGCCTTGCTCGCCGAGCGGAATAGATAATGAATGGCCTTGTCCCTCAGCTCGCCACCGAGCGCGTGGTGCGCGAGTCGCTCGACCTGCTCTTCGAGCCGGTTGGCATAGAGCGCTTCGATCAGGCCGACCAGCCGCACATGCGCTGCTCGACGACGCTCCTTGAGCACCGTCTCATACGCAACTTGATGGGTGAGCGCGTGTTTGAACGTGAATTCCGGATCTGACAGCAAACGCGTCTGATACAGAAACTCTGCGCTCTGCAGCGTGTCCAGAAGCTCGCCCAACGCCCCTTCCTCGACGTCGGCAATGGCCTCGAGGAGTTTGACCGGAACATCCTTTCCGATCACCGCCGCCGTTTGCAGCAGCTCTTTGGCGTTCGCAGGGAGCCGATCGATGCGCGCTGCGAGCACGACTTGCACCGTGGAAGGAATTTCGAAACTCTCGATGGGCTGGCCCAAACGGAACGCACCCTGCTTGCCTACAAGCGCACCGGTCTCGACCAGCGCGCGCACCGACTCTTCGACGAATAACGGCGTTCCCTCGGTTCGCTCGATCAAACGTCTGCGTAGTCGCTCGAGTTCGGGATTCTCGCCGAGCAGCACACTCAACAATCGATTCGAGTTCTCCGCGCCAAGCGGATTCAGGCGCAGTTGGGAGAAATAAGTCTTAACAAACCACTCGTGCCGGTACTCGGGCCGATGGGTAAACAACAAAACTACGCGGGACGCGCCCACGTTCTCGACCAAGTTCTCGAGCACCGCCTGAGTGCCGACGTCCGTCCAATGCAGATCCTCGACCACCACGATTATGGGTCGAGCATGACTATGACGGATCAACACGGCGTTGACGGCTTCCAGCGTACTCTGACGCCGCTGCGGGGGGCTGAGGGTCGACCAGTGTAAGTCGTCCACCGGAAGGTCCAGCAGCGCAAAAAGCGGAGGGAGCATCGCGTCCAGCGCTTCATCGATTGCGCGCACGCCGGCGCGCAGCTTCTCGGCTGCTTTCGACTGAGTATCGCGCTCGCCTATATCGAACCATGCACGCAATAGATTGGCGATCGGAAGGTAGGTGGCGCTCGTATCATGAGACGTGGTGCCGGTTTCGAGCACGGTCCAGCCGGCTATGGCCGGGGAATCGAGGAACTCGTGCACCAGCCGGGATTTTCCCATTCCCGGCTCACCCATGACTGTCGCTACCTGACCCGAGCCACTCGCGGCAAGTTCGAGCAGCTCGCCGAGTCGGGCCATCTCGGCGTCTCGCCCAATGAAACGTGTTAGCGCTCGCGCCGATCGGACCTCCCAGCGCGATCGCAGCGGCGACTTGGCTCGAAGCACGAACAACTCGATCGGAGCCGCGACACTCTCGAGCGACCTCTCCCCGAGCGCTGCAATCTCGACGAACCCTTCGGTGCGTCGATTGACATCGGCCGTGATCCCGATTTCGCCTGGATCGATGACCGCGCCGATGAGATCCGTGATTTGAGCGACGGGACCCACCGCATCGTAGTGTCTCGAGTGCTCGTCACCGATTGTCCGTACCACCGCCTCGCCGGAATGGATCGCCATTCGAATATCCAGCGCCGGGTTCGACGGAAAGTTGTCTCGCATGGCGAGCGCGGCGTAGCAGGCACGCACCGCGTGGTCCTCGTGCGCTTTAGGTGCACCGAACAAGGCGGTTACGCCGTCGCCACTGATGTGGCTGATCGTACCTCCGAAGCGCCCGATGGCATCGGCCATTGCCTCCAGGACGGGATCCACGCGCTCGAGCGTTGCTTCCGGGTCCGAACCATCGACGACCTCACGGATGCGCGCGCACAACACGGTGAGTTGTTTGCGCTCCGCAGGCAAAGCCGGAGATGGCTCGCTGCGCCGAGCCTCGACGGATGGTGTCGTGACCAGCGATACTGGCGAATCAGTTTCGCGACCAATTTCGGCGGCGAGCCTTTGGGACTGCTCAGCCGGTGCGATCCCGAGCTCGCGATCCAGGATGCGCGTGCACTCCTGATACTGTCGAAGTGCTGCTTCGCGACGGCCGGATCGCGAATACAACCGCATCAGAGCGCAGTGCGCCCATTCCTGCAGCGGATCCATTGACAGCAATCGCTCCGCAATCTGTATTCCCGGTTCGAGCCGCTCGTTTCTGGCGTAGTGACTAAGGAGGTCCGAGAACGCCTGCAGCGCGAGCTCTCGAAGTCTGCGCCGCTCGCTAACAGCCCAATTCTCGAAGTTCTCCTCACGCAAGCTAAAGCCGTCCAGCAGATCGCCACGATAGACCGCGATCGCCTGCTCCAGGGATTCGGGCGATCGTTCGGCGGCCAGGCGTTCGAACTGGTGGGCGTCGACCTGGATTGACTGCGCGTCGAGCCAGACCGCGTACGCGTCCGTATTGACGATCGCGCTCCCAGAGCTCGGCAAAACCCTGCGTAGACTCGAAAGCGTCTGACGCAGGCTCGCGCGGGCCTGCTCCTCCGCGCTCCGGTCCCACAGCGCAGTGGCGAGGTGCTCTCGCGAGCGGGTCAGACCCGGCGACAAGGCGAGGTAGGCCAGTAGAGCCTTGCTCTTGCGCGTCGAGAGCGCGAGGGGCGAATCGGCTCCAACCAGCTGGATCTCCAAGCCTCCGAGCACGTTGATTACGAGCCTGTTCATGGTGGAGGTCAGGAAGTGCGAAAACGCCGGGGGATTCTACACGCTAACACCTTTTCACGCATTTTTGACGCCACGATCCCCACAGTTTACGCGCCGATCACGCCCCCCAAGGATACTGCTACCCAGGTCGCAACGGTGTTTGCGGCCACCAATTTACCACCAGGTGAAATGTAACTACACCGAGGAGACTTGCGATGACTACTCAACAAGCGAAATCGACCACACGCGAATCGAGAACTACACGACCGGTGCCCGCCGGCACGGACGCCCGGCGTTGGGGCGATGGCGGACGCCGATCGGGGACTGGGCCCGAGTTGAGCCTGAGGGCTCGCGTCGCCGCGGCCGCTATAGAGTACGGAAAAGGCGTCGATCCGAAAACCGCCTACGAGCAAACCAAGAAGTGGTTCCGCTCCGGTGCAAGCGAGTGGGCCCGCCGGCTGTCCTAGATTCCGGGACCGCCGCGTGCCCCCCGTGCAAAGTCAGAACCCCGCTCCGGCGGGGTTCTTCTTTTCGCATGATCCCCTCTCCACGGACCGAGGTTCTCCTCGGTTCGATTACGCGGCGGTTTTCGCTATCCCACCGTAGGACATCGCGCGCCTCTTGCCGGGAATTTGCCGGAATCAGTCCAGCTCCGTTATGCTCAGTCAGGCCCTTGCATCCACGGGCGCCTCCAAATAGCTCAATAAATACAGCTACTTAGAAATACCTAACTGCCTTCGGGAGGCAGGGGCCGGAGGTTCAAATCCTCTCACCCCGACCAAATAACCCTCAAACAGCTGTGAATTCCGCCCGCGCTTCCGCGGAAGCGCCCATTGTCGACTTTGTCCTACTTCGGTTGTCGATTCTTGACGCCTGCCCCCGGCAAAATTCCGGCAGCGGTTCAGTCACTTCCTGTAATCGCTAAGTTTGGCAGGCCTCAGGTGCAGGAGCACTGCCTGGGGTCGGCACTGCTAGGCATTCACGGGCGGAGACAAATATTGGCGTCCTGAGTCCATATTGGTCGAGGTCGAGGTATGCTGTAAAGAGCCGTTGTACTTGCCTGCAGACGCGGCGTTATTATTCGTTACTTCTTGGGTTTTGCTCTGAACTTCATCATGCAGTGCCCACACTGTCAGTTCGACAACCGAGAAGGGCTTCGCTTCTGCGAAGACTGTGGGGCACCGCTCGGGTCAAGCTGTCCCAGCTGCGGTGCAGCAATCCCCCCCGATCGGAGGTTCTGCGGAGAGTGCGGCGCCGCGATGTCGCCTTCATCCACCTCCGGCGGGCAGGATTCCCTTTCGGCTGAGCGTCGACAACTAACGGTGATGTTCTGCGATCTGGTGGGCTCTACAGAGCTCGCCCGGAAGCTCGACCCTGAAGATTTACGGGACGTTACACGTGCATATCAGGATGCATGCACGGCTGCGCTCGAACAATTTGACGGATTCGTGGCCCGCTATATGGGCGACGGCGTATTGACCTACTTCGGTTATCCCAGGGCCCACGAGGACGACGCGGAGCGTGCCGTGCGTGCCGCATTCGGAGTCGTGAAGGCGGTGCAGGCCCTCCGCACCGTGGTCGACCCTGAGCGCCGTATCGACCTCGCCGTGCGAGTCGGAATCGCAACCGGTCCAACAGTCGTGGGAGATCTCGTCGGGGAAGGTGCGTCGCAGGAGAGCATCGTTGTGGGCGAAACGCCAAATCTAGCATCCAGGCTTCAGGAACTGGCCGGTCCCAACGAGATCATACTGGCACCCGGCACGCATCGCCTGGCTGGCGGCGCGTTCAGGTACGAAGACCTCGGGCTTCAAACTCTGAAGGGATTCGACGAGCCCGTTCGAACGTGGCGGGTACTCTCGGAGCTGTACGTCGAGAGTCGGTTCGAAGCGGCTCGCGGGCGACATCTGACTCCCCTTGTGGGGCGCGAAGAGGAGATCATGCTCCTCCATCGTCGTTGGGAGCGGGCCAGATCCGGAGAAGGACAGATTGCGCTCATATCCGGCGAGCCCGGAATAGGAAAATCTCGACTCACCGAAGCTCTGATCGATGAGGTGGCGGGCCAATCTCACGTTCGATTGCGATTTCAATGCTCCCCACATCACGTCAACAGCGCGCTTCATCCAGTGATCGATCAGCTCATGCAAGAGGCCGGTATCGAACCACAGGACAGTGAGGGAGAGAAGCTGGAGAAAATCCGGAGGTGGCTCGGCGGGTGGAGCGCTGACGTCGAGCGGGACTTACCTTACATTGCTTCACTACTGTCGATTGCCAGCGGAGAACTCGTCAGTCCTCGAGAGCTTCATCCACTTCAGCAACGTAAACAGACCCTCACCGTTCTCATGCGACGAATAACAGCCCTTTGTGGTCACCAACCTGTATTGTGTGTAATCGAGGATGCACACTGGATTGATCCGACCACTCTGGAATGGTTGGATCGACTCGTAGAACTTGCTGAGGAGCTTCCGATTCTCGTTGTCGTGACTTTTCGACCCGAGTTTGTTCCTGCCTGGATCGGTGCGGCGCATGCCACATTGTTGGCGATTACCCGGATCACGCGAGCCGACAGCCGCACCATGGTGGAGACAGTCGCGGGAGGCACCACTTTGCCCGAATCCGTGGTCACTGAAATAGTATCGAAGACAGACGGCATACCTCTGTTTGTTGAGGAGTTGACTCGCACCGTGATCGATCGCCGAGAAGCGCAGCTACTAACTCAATCGAGTGTGGGAGGTCAGGCCATTTCGGATTTCGAGATACCGACAACGCTTCACGATTCGCTGATGTCGCGGCTCGATCGCCTGGACTCAGCCAAGAAGCTCGTTCAAATCGGTGCCGTCATCGGAAGGGAATTTTCTCATGAATTGATCAGTGCAGTATCCGGAACGGACGAACGCTTTCTCGACGAGGCGTTGACAACGATTTGCGATTCGGGGCTTGTTGATTGTCGCGGAACGCCGCCTGACGCACGGTACACGTTCAAGCACGCGCTCGTGCAGGACACCGCATATCAATCCCTGTTGAAAAAGATGCGGAAAAAGTACCATCGGCGTATCGCGTCCGTGCTCGAAGAGCGATTTCCTGCGACGACTGTCAACGAGCCCGAGCTTCTTGCACATCATTACACGGAAGCCCAGGACGAGAAAAAGGCAATCGAATATTGGCAAGCTGCTGGCAAGCAGGCCATTGGTCTATCGGCCAACGAGGAGGCGGTCAGACAATTTGATCGAGCTCTCGCACTCCTGCCGGCACTCGAGAACGAATCCGAACAGGAGCTGTTGGAATGCGAGCTGCAACTGGCCCGTGGCGCAGCTCTCACGGGACTCAGGGGATATTCACATGAAGCGGTCCAAAAGACATATTCGCGAGCTGCACATTTGTGTGAGCGGACAAAACAACCGGAGCGGCTCTTTACTGCACTTCGCGGACTCTGGAACTGTCACAACATGCGCGCCGAGCTTGAAGATGGCCGGGGGCTCGCGACAAGGCTCATGTCATTGGCGGAGAGATCCGAGGATCGGACACGATTGCTGATCGCATGCCGGGTAATGGGAACGAGCCATATCACTCTAGGAGAGCTCGAAGCAGCAAATCACTATCACACGCGAGGGGTGGAGATTTACGAACGTGACATGCATCGCCCCTGTCTCCAGGAATACGGCGAGGACCCCGGTCTCTGGTGCTACGTATATGCTGCGTGGACCAGCGATTGGCTTGGCCATCGAGATCGGGGACTGCGACAGATTTCCACGGCCATCGAGCTGGCAGAGCAACTCCCGTCTAGATTTGTTCTCGCATACACGTTGGCCTGCGCCGCCCTTTTCTACCAGTATCGGCACGATCTGACTCGGACTCGCGAGTACGCCGAGCGCACGGCGGAAGTATCCAGAGAGCAGGGTGTCGCGCAACAACTAGCTTGGGCCGAGGTGCATTTGGGATGGGCCGCAGCTGCCGAGGGGACCCCGGAAGCCGGCATCGCACGGATCCGATCCGGTCTGGATTCCTGGCGTGCCATGGGTGGTCAAGCAGCGCTGCCTCACTTTCTCACGTTACTGGCTGACGCCTATCAAAAAGCAGATCGAGTAGACGAAGGTATCAGCGCGCTTGACGAGGCCGAGGAGATCGTCGCGCGTACGGCTCATCGCACGTACGAGGTAGAGATGCACCGGCAGCGAGCCGAGATTCTCAAGACTTTGGGAGACGGTGGAGTGGAGAAAGCGGAGAAGGCTTATCTCCGGGCCATTGAGGTCGCGCGCTGGCAGAAGGCACGCACGTTGGAGCTACGCGCGGCGATGGGTCTCTCGCACCTGCTACAAAGCCAGGATCGACTCCGGGAGGCGCATGAGCTGCTAACCCCAGTCTGCGAGACGTTCACTGACAGTCGGGACGATCCCGAGCTTAAGAAGGCCAGAGATTTTCTGCGCATAACTAGTTGACTCGATCCAAATTGCTTCATTCAAAGGTCTTATTGACCGAAGCGGCCAGGAGTCCAAAGAGGGGGTACGCCGATGCGCCAAGATAACCGTCGCAAAATTTTGCAGATTTGGATCCTTGGGGTGGTCCTATGCGTCGGCTCGACTAGTTCGGCCGGCGCGGAACAACGGGTCAAGTGGAAGATGCAAAGCGCCTTCGGCAGCGGCTTGTCCGTAGTTGGTGAAGTTGCGGCAAGATTCGAACGCGTAGTCGACGCGGTCTCCGATGGCACCTTCACGATCAAGTTTCACGAGCCCGGTGCACTCGTGCCGACCCTCGAAGGCTTCTCGGCGGTTAAAATGGGGTCCATCGATGCGATGTGGGGCGCCGCCGGCTTTCACGCCGGTAAGATCCCGGCCCTTTCCTGGTTCAGTGCGGTGCCCTTCGGACCGCGGGCGGGCGAGTATCTCGCCTGGCTCAAATACGGGGGCGGTAACGAGATTTATGACGAAATCTACGCCGAGCACGGTCTGAAAGGGTTTCAATGTGCAGTAATCGCCCCCGAAGCCTCCGGATGGTTTAGAAAGGAGATAACGTCGACCTCCGAGCTAAAGGGCTTGAAGATGCGTTTTTTCGGTCTCGGCGCCCAGGTCATGGCGAAGATGGGGGTATCCACCCAGCTCCTGTCGCCCGCCGACATCTATCCCGCACTCGAGCGCGGTGTCATCGATGCAACGGAATACTCGATGCCGTCCATGGATCTCGACCTCGGCTTTTACCAGGTGGCGAAACATTACTACTTTCCCGGGTGGCACCAGCAGTCGACCGTAGGCGAGCTGCTGGTGAATCGAAAACGGTGGCAGGCGCTATCTGAACATCATAAGGCAATCCTGGAAATTGCCTGTGGCGACAGCCTGAACTGGTCTTTCGTACGAAGTGAGGCCCTGCAGTACAAAGCCATGCTTACACTCAAAGAAAAAGGCGTGAAATTTCACCGCTGGCCTGACAATGTTCTCGAAGAATTCGAGGCCAGCTGGAATGAAGTGATTGCCGAGCAATCCGCCAAGGATCCACTCTTCAAACGCGTGCACGAGAATTATGCCGCCTTTCGGAGCCAGTACACGATATGGCGGAAGCACGGATATCTCGAGTGACTGAGACAAACTTGGCTCATATCCGACTGCCGAGTGTTCAAATTGCCAAGTTGCCGGGCTATCCACGCCACTGTGCACCGTCTTTCTCCCACGAGTGGAGTGCCGTGCCGGAATTTTGCCGGAATCACTCCAGCCCTGTTGTGCACAGTCATGCAATTACGTCCACGGGCGCCTCCAGATAGCTCAATAAACACAGCTAGTTAGAAATACCCAACTGCCTTCGGGAGGCAGGGGTCGGAGGTTCAAATCCTCTCACCCCGACCAATCGTTCCCTCGAGCAATCATACAGTTAGCGTCAGCTCACTAGAGCACTGCCTTTTTTTGCCGGAATCGCGTTTGCCGGGATTTTGCCGGAGTTTTTTCCGACAGCTTTGAACTTGATTACGGCCGGCGCTTCCGCGGAAGCGCCCATTGTCGACTTTGTCCTACAACGGTTATCGATTGTGGCACCGGCACAATCCCGGCAGTGGCTCAACCACTACCCTGACAGCCCGTCACTGCGAGGCTTCAAGTATTGGAGCACTGCCTGGGGTCAGCAGTGGTAGCAACGTCTGCGACCCATAATCGTCGTTTGCGGCTACAAAGAACGTCTCTGAGCGGAATGACAACACGTTACGGCAGGTTGAATATCAGAGCTTCAGCATCACTCGTGCCACACAGCCTAATGCTCTCAGAGGAGATCGCAGCCCCGTCGCCGGACTGCAATCCATCGGCATTTAGATTCATCTCGCCTCGCACGATATGTAGATACACGGTGCGATCGCTAGCGATAGCGATTTTGTGTTCGTCACCCGCCGCGAGCCGGATTCGCTCTAGCGTCGTATCTTGGGCGACGCGCAAAGATCCGTTCCGGCCGTCCGGAGAAGCTATCAGCTGCCGGCCTTGAACATCCGGAAACTTGTGCTGCTGGTAGCCGGGCTTAAGCCCTCTCTCAGAAGGCCGTATCCAGATCTGCAGAAACCGAAGCAGACCTGTATTCGATGAGTTGTACTCGCTGTGGGTAACGCCGGTGCCCGCCGTCATGACCTGAAACTCGCCGGCTTCGAGGCGCGTGATGTTATCCATACTATCCTTGTGTTCGATCGCACCTTCGAGGATGTAGCTAATGATCTCCATGTTCCTGTGCGGGTGCGTCTCGAATCCGGCGCCGGGCATTACAGTATCGTCGTTGATCACACGCAATACTGAAATGCCTTTGTTGCCAGGATCGTAATACTCGCCGAAAGAGAACGTGTGCCAGCTATCGAGCCAGGAAGTTTGACTGTGGCCGCGTTCGTGGCTGCGTCTTATGCTGATCATGGTGATCTCTAGGCTTGGGGCCGATCCAACGGACGGACGGCTGAACTCAGGCGGCCTGCTGCCCAACATTTCCCCTTCCGTGCGGGGTTGAATAGTCGATTTCTGGCCCCTTCGGCACAATTCCGCTTGGATTAACGGCAGCGTGACTCTGGTAGTAGTGCGCCTTGATGTAGTCGATATCGACCGTCTCGGCGATGCCGGGCACCTGATACAGGTCTTTGACATAGCCCCACAGGTTCGGATAGTCGCGCAAGCATCGGATGTTGCACTTGAAGTGACCGACGTAGACAGGGTCGAAACGCACCAGTGTCGTAAACAATCGCCAGTCCGCTTCTGTTCGTGTATTGCCGGTCAGGTAACGACGCGTTGCAAGCCGCTTCTCCAGTCGATCGAGGGCGTCGAAGAGCTGCATGACGGCCTCGTCATAGGCTTCCTGCGTGCTCGCAAAGCCCGCGCGGTAGACACCATTATTGACATTCGGGTAGATGTCCTCATTCAACGCGTCGATCTCGGGGCGCAGGGATTCGGGATAATAGTCGCCCGGCTTCGCGCCGAGGTCGTCGAATGCACCATTCAGCATGCGCAGGATCTCCGAAGACTCGTTCGATACGATCGTTTGGCGTTCCTTGTCCCACAGCACCGGGACCGTCACGCGGCCAGTGAACTCGGGATCGGCCTTCGTGTAAATCTCATGGAGGCGAGTCGTGTTGTTGATTGTGTCAGCCACGACACCAGGGCCTGGTTCGAACGTCCAGCCTTCAGAACCCATGAACGAGTTCACTACCGACATCGAAATCATATCTTCGAGCCCCTTAAGCCGACGCATGATTACTGTGCGATGTGCCCAGGGGCAGGCCAGCGAAACATACAAATGGTAGCGCCCCCGCTCTGCCTTGAAACCGATTTCGCCGGAAGGACCGGCGCTGCCGTCGGCCGTTATCCAATTGCGGAAGGCCGCGTTTTGACGTACGAATCGGCCGTTATGTGATTGAGTGTCGTACCAGACGTCGCGCCAGGTACCATCAACGAGTTTGCCCATGGTCGTTCTCCAATACCGTCGAAATTATGCTGAGCGGACCTTGTCGTTTTGGCGATTATCCAGCGCCAGCGCGCCGGAGCCATTCGCAACAAGAAACAGAAAGCCGCCTGCGATTGCGACGTTCTTCATGAACATGATGAATTGGGTCTGGTCGCCCAGGTTACCGTGAAATGCCACCGCCGTCGCGATGCTGAAACCAGCCAGCGCGAGTGCGACGATCCGCGTCTTGAAGCCGACGATAATCGCCAGCGCTGCACCGATTTCGAATGCGATCACGAGCGGCAACAGCGCGCCCGGCACACCCATTGCGGCCATATAGCCTTGCGTCGCCTCGTAGCCGGAAATCTTTGACACGCCGGATAGTAAGAAGATCGCCGCGATCAGGATGCGGCCGACGGCGTTGAAGTAGGGGATAGACGTTTGCATAACCTTTCTCCTCGAGTGATTGTCTGACAGTGGGCCCATTGTCGGCCAACATATAGTTCCGAAAAACCTGATTTGAATGAATTTATTGTTCGTGTAAACTGAACAATAATGAATCGCCTCCTGGAAATGGAGATCTTCGCCAAGGTCGTCGAAGCGGGCAGCATCAGCGCCGCCGCGGATCGAATGGACATGGCGAAGTCCGCCGTCAGCAAACGCCTGAGCGACCTTGAATCTCGCCTCGGCGCCACGTTGCTCACCCGAACCACCCGACGCCTGTCGCTGACTGGTGCCGGCAGCGAGTTCTACGAGCGCTGCAAACAAATCCTTCACGAGGTGGCCGATGCCGAGAACAGCGTCGCCGAGACGGATAGATCGATCACAGGCCGTATCCGGGTCGCCGTGCCGCTTTCATTCGGGCTCGAGCACGTGGGTCCGGCAATCAGCGATTTCATGCAAGTGCACCCGAATGTGGCGGTTGATCTGGATTTTAATGACCGGCAGGTCGATCTGGTGGAAGAAGGCTTTGATCTGGGAATTCGACTCGCAAAGCTTTCCGATTCCAGTTTGATCGCCAGGAAACTCACGCCCATTCGTCACGTTATCTGCGCCAGTCCGGCTTACTGGGATCAGCACGGCCGTCCGGAGCACCCGGATGACCTCAAACAACACGTGGCGCTACGCTATACGCTCGCTGCACAGCGAAGCTGGGGTTATCTGGCACCCGATGGAAACCGCGGCTCCGTCACAGTGCCGGGCCGGACGTCGGCAAACAATGGCACCTTCCTAGGCCAGGCGGCAGCAAACGGGGCCGGGGTGATTCGCATGCCCCTGTTTATCGTCTATCAGCTGATCGAGTCAGGGGAACTTGAGCCGGTGTTGTTGGACTATCGGTGGGGTGATATCCATGCCTGGGCCGTCTATCCGAAGACGCGGCATTTACCATATCGAGTCAGAGCCTTGATCGATAAGCTCACAGAAACTTTTGGCGAAGCTCCTTACTGGGAACGGTGTCTGAAGTAGCCTGTGGAGCCACTGCTTGATTAGCTCGGGGCGTTGATCATAGGTGCGTTACCGTGCGCTCGCTTTCACACCATGCCGGAATTTTGCCGGAACCAGTCCAGCCCCGTCATGCTCAGTCAGGCACATGCGTCCACGGGCGTCTCCAGATAGCTCAACGATTACAACTACTTAGAAATGCCCAGCTGCCTTCGGGAGGAAGGGGTCGGAGGTCAAATCCTCTCACCCCGACCAGTCACACTCAAGCAACCAATCAAGCGGCCAACGCTTCCGCGGAAGCGCCCATTGTCGACTTTGTCCTACACCTGACATCGATTCCTGACACCCGCTACCGGCAAATTCCCGGCAGCGGCTCAGCCACCTCCCCTGCAGTCACTGACTTTGTGAGACCTTAGGATAAGGAGCACTGTTTGGGGTCGGCAGTTCGCAGCGTCCCCTGCCCCAACCGCATCACCGACGAGAACGAGACAAAACAAGTCAAGCCATGCAAACAATCTGCGATTCGACGGGCCGGTGGTGCCACGTTTCAAATGGGAGCGCTCAGCATGCGCTGAATCTACCTGACTATTGCCCCCCCCTGAACCTGAAGCAAATACGCCACGGCCCATTGACCGTCATAGCCCACTGACCCTTTCGGTCCCCCTTGAGCTTGTGTAAACCGAGCGGGAGTTCAATCGCTCGAGCACTGCCTGGGCTCAGCAGTGCCGCCAACGTCTACAATCAACCCAGGCAGTGTGAAGTGGACCCGACGCGGCCGTTGGCACTGCCGTCAGGACAACTCTTCGAGCAGGGCCTTCGACTCCTTAAGGTCGGGAGTGTCGAAGCCTTCAGTGAACGATTCGTAAATTGGTGAGAGTAGCTCGAGAGCGCTGTCTCGAGCGCCGTGCTCATCAGCAAAACGAGCAAA
>PVMK01188682.1_pt1 | contig 21276 bp, 28 predicted proteins | sample 1853481 | NCBI WGS metagenome assembly PVMK01 (sample SAMN08533507, study PRJNA380276) | Marine sediment metagenome, whole genome shotgun sequencing project.
AAAGACAGAAATGCTCGGTTTCGTTCTCCTTGAAGTCGGGTTTTTTATTGGCAGGAAATATTTCTATTTACCCTGATTTATATCGCCATGGTTGGAAATACGGTTGGAAACTGAATCTTTAAAAAAGAAACAGGGACTTAGAAAGTTATCTAAGTCCCTGTTTTTATTTTGGTAGCGGGGGCAGGATTTGAACCTGCGACCTTCGGGTTATGAGCCCGACGAGCTACCAGACTGCTCCACCCCGCATCAATTATTTGGAAACTGAATATATAAGCAGGTATGAAAAATATGTCAAGGTTTTTTTGTTAAATTCAACACGGAAGCGATTAAAAACCGTATCCGTTTCTGCTCGGATCCGCCGGCGTTTTTCTCATTGCCGTATCGCAAAAGGAGCCGTTTGGTCCTGCTGGTGTGTCCTGATATTATTTCAATGGTCGATTTGGGGACTTTGAGGAATTTCGCCAGATATTGAATGCACATTTTATTGGCGGCACCATCCACGGGCGGCGCCGTAAGCTTGATTTTGAGGGCGTCCCCATGCTCCCCGACAATCATGTTTTTTGCAGACCGGGGCTGAAGGAAGACTTTGAGGACAATCCCCCGGTTGGTTTCCTTTAGAAATTGCATGGTTTGCCTTGATCTTACATACCTAAATTGAGCGATTGTCGAGTTTGTCGGAGGTGCAAGGCGCAGGGGGTGCCGCTGTAGTCGGCTACCGCAAGCGCCTTGCAACATATCAGATCCGGTAAACTCGGCAAGTCCGAAGGGTTTCCAATTCTCAAATAGAACCATCGGCAATATATAATGGCCTCAAGTCGTCTGCAGTTGTCTTCCTGCCATATCCTTCTGCGATATTTGAAGGAATGGACACGGCGGCCCTTCTGATCTGGGATGTCAGACCGTATCTCTCTTCTTTTGGGAATTTTTTGTTATTCTATAAAGATCCAAACAGAGTCTGCACGACTTTTGCCAAACTTTTAGATATCTGTAATTCTTAAGCATTTCACTCGAATCCTTGGACCCTTGACCCCTTGAATCCTTTCAAAATCATCAACTCTTTTGGAGATGATCCTAAAAATTTAAATTCCTGTCACTATTTGGAACGTTCTGTTTAGGATATATCAATCCGGCGTGCTACTTTTGATATTGTTGATAATGCGGGTGGACGAGATATTTTCTGTCACCGGAATCAGAACCACCCTGCCACCCAGTGCTTCGACCCGTTCGTGGCCAAAAACTTCTTTGGCGGCGAAGTTGCTTCCTTTGGTCAAAACGTTCGGCTGTACGATATCAATGAGCTTTTCCAGTTCATTGGAGGAAAAAACCACAACATAGTCCACCGAGTCCAGAGCACTCAGGATTCTGACCCGTTCTTTGGCCCGGATGACGGGGCGCCCCGATCCTTTCAGTTTTTTGACCGATTCATCATCATCGATGGCAACGATGAGGACATCTCCCATCTGCTTTGACTCAGAAAAAAGCTGAATGTGGCCCGCATGCAAAAGGTCGAAGCAACCGTTGGTCAATACTATCTGTGTTCTTTTTTTCTTGAGTTCTTTAATGAGCGCCGGAAGCTCAGACACATGTTTGAATTTGGCCGGCCGGCCGGGGTCATCCGATTTTAAGGTCGGAGCCAGTTCCTCCTTGGAAACCGTTGCGGTTCCGACCTTGCTCACAACGATTCCGGCGGCGGTGTTGGCTATAGTGACGGCGTTATGGATGGAAGCCCCTGATGCCATGGCGAGCCCAAAGACCGCCAGGACCGTATCCCCGGCACCGGATACATCGTAAACCTGCCGCGCCTCGGCTCTGACCCGGAAAGGTTCCCTGTTTTTATCGAATAGAACCATTCCCTCCTTGCCGCAGGTGATTAAAAGCTTGTCCAGGCCGACGGTCTCAAAAATTTTGTGGGCAGATTTTTTCAGGGTTGACTCATCGACGATTTCCACGCCCGAAGCCAGGGCGGCTTCTTTTTTGTTCGGGGTGAGGAGGGATGCGCCGGCATATTTCGAAAAATCGAGCCCTTTGGGATCGACGATACTCAATTTCTGGTGTTTTTGGGCCGACGCCATCAGTCTCGAAAGCAGTTTTTGGGTGATGAGCCCTTTGCCGTAGTCGGAAATCAACACCACATCCACTTGGGGCATTTTATCTTCTATGAATCGTGAAATTTTTTCCAGGGTGGTGTCGGATATGCCGGTATCTGTTTCTCTGTCGATTCTCAACACATGTTGATGGGATGCAATGATCCGGGTTTTCTGTGTGGTGAGCCTGGCAGGTTCTTCAACAATACCTGCGGTATCGACACCGAGTTCATTGAACTTTTCCCGTAAAAGCTGTCCGTTTCTGCCGGAACCGATCACCCCTGTCACTGAAACTTTTGCACCCAAAGCCACCGCATTGTTGACCACATTGCCGGCACCCCCCAGTGTATATCCCTCGTTTTTGATGGAAACCACCTGGACCGGTGCTTCGGGAGATATACGATGGACGTCGCCCCAGAGATATTCATCGAGCATTAAATCTCCCACAACAAGGAGATGACATTGGTCGAATTTTGAAATGTCAATCGGCATCGGCATTCTTTGATATAATATCCATTAAAAATTTAGGTGGTCTCACAAGACGGCTGTCCCGATCCACACATGCATGTTTTGTATATCCGTCGGCAAGCAATTTTTTGCCGTCTTCGGTGAATATTCGGTAGTCGAACTTCATTCCAGCCTTGATACGGGGATCTATGCACGTTTCGATGAGCAGGATATCGTCGTACCGGGAAGGGGCGTTAAACTTGCAGTGCACTTCGGATAACGGGAGGAAAAACCCCCTCGATTCGATGGAACTGTAAGGGATCCCCAAATGCCTGAACATCTCCGATCGGCCGATTTCGAACCATCGGAAATAGTTGGCATGATAGACATACCCCATTTTGTCGGTGTCGCCGTAAGTCACCCTGCATGTGGTTTTATGTTTAATCATGTTTTATTTTGCCCCGAAAAACCTGGTCCTCCCCCGCGAAGCGGGATCTCCGATGGGCCTTGCCTGTCCCGCATTGCGGGAGTCAGAGTTCTCTGGCTCTGCCTAAAAAATTGCTGCAAGAGTTTGAAGTGAACTAAAGTTTGAAGTGAGCTAAAGTTAAGGAATTCTACCAATTATATAAAATCAGCGGCTTCCGGCTCCGCTTCCAGCCCGTAGGGCTTACAGGCCGGAGGGTAGATCCTACAACTCGGAGAGAGCGAGCCGACTTCGCCATAGTAGCCTATGGCTACGACGGCTGAAAGCGACTCCATAACTTCCCCGTTTAATACGGGATAAATAGGCACTTTAGATCACTTTTAACTTGTCTGGCTTTCAGGGAAACAGCCCCTTCCTGGGGTAGCCCAAAGCCGGGCCCTCTTTACCCTGAACTGTTGGACAGTATATTTTCGATAATATCTTTAAGGGATTCGTAGTTGAAGGACACCGGAAACTCCGGATATTCGCTCTTCACGTTATCCGGCGGGTTGAAAAGGATGCCGTTGTCGGCTTCCTTGAGCATGGTAATGTCATTGTAAGAATCGCCCACAGCTATAATTTTGTACTTCAGGTTTTTTAAGGAAATCACCGCTTCACGCTTGCTGTCTTTCTGGCGCAGAACATATCCTGAAATAAAACCGTCGGGCTCTATGGATAAGGTATGGCAAAAGAGCGTCGGCCGTCCGAGTTTTTTCATCAAAGGTCCTGCAAACTGATCGAACGTATCAGAGAGAATGATAATCTGGGTGCGTGACCGGACCCAGTCCAGAAATTCCACAGCCCCTTCAAGGGGGTCCATGGTGGCGATAACCATTGTAATATCATCTATTTTAAGGCCGTTCTCTTCAAGAATAGCAAGCCGTCTTTTCATCAATACATCATAATCGGATATGTCGCGTGTGGTCAGTCGAAGTTCTTTAATTCCTGTTTTTTTAGCCACATTGATCCATATTTCCGGAACAAAAACACCTTCCAAGTCGAAACAAACAATATGCATTATACCTCACTGTCCTGTTTTAATTGGTTACACCTAAATCGAGCGATTTTTGAAACGCTTGGTTCAGGTTATAGAAACACCGGCTTTTCGGTTCGGTTTCCTTAATCCTTCTGATTCTCATCCTCGATTCGTATCAGAACCGGCTGGTCACTCACAACGTCGAGATCCAAAATCTCGGTCAAAGCCTTTTGCACATCCGCCTCCCTGGCCAAATGGGTGAGCATGACAATGGGGACCGCGCCGTTGGTTTTTCTCCCTTTTTGCTGTACGGACTTAATGCTGATTTCGTTGTCGCCCAGGATTCCGGAAATTTTTGACAGAACACCGGGGCGGTCGAGGGCCGAAAACCGGAAATAATAATGGATGAATATCTCATCGATCCGCTGAATCGGAATCTTACGGATTCGGTCCATCTGATAGGAAAGCAGCGGAATTCTGTTTTTAGCGCCCGCAAGAAGATTGCGTGCAATGTCAACGGTGTCTCCTACCACTGCGCTGGCTGTGGGCATCATGCCTGCGCCATATCCGTAAAGCATCATGTCGCCAACCGCATCGCCGGTAATTGTAACGGCATTGAGCACGCCGTTGACACCGGAAAGGGGATTGGCAAAAGGAATCATGGTGGGATGAACCCTTGCTTCGATGGCATCTCCCATGTTTTTGGTAATGGCCAAAAGTTTGATACGGTAGCCGAATTCCCGGGCAAACTCGATATCCATGGGGGTGATTTTGGAGATCCCTTCAATATAGATGTCCTGGAAGTTGATTTCCATGCCATAGGCAAGGGACGTCAAAATAGCCAGCTTGTGCGCCGTATCGATGCCTTCGATATCCAGCGTCGGATCCGCCTCGGCAAAACCGTTTTTTTGGGCTTCAGCAAGTACATCTTCAAAGCTGCTGCCGTCTTCGGCACTGCGTGACAAGATATAATTGCAGGTTCCGTTGAGGATTCCGGCCATGGATTGTATATGATTACCCACCAGAGACTCCCGCAGCGACTTGATGATCGGCATGCATCCGCCGACACTGGCTTCAAAGGCGAGGTCTACACCGTTTTCCATGGCCGTTCTGAACAGGGTGTTGCCATGGCCGGCGAGGAGGGCCTTGTTTGCGGTCACCACAGGTTTTCCGTTGTGGATGGCCCGTAAAATAAGATCTTTGGCAATTCCTTCCCCGCCGATCATTTCAACGACAATGTCGATACCTGGGATCATCCACCACTTTAAAAGCGTCGGAGATAAATACGCCGTCATCAAAGGGTATGCCGCGATCGGTTTTAAGGTCGATATCGGCGACGTATTTCAGGTTCAGAACAGCGCCGACCCGGGATGACAGAAGCTCTTTGTTTTTTATGAGAATTTTGGCAACTCCGGTGCCGATAATGCCGCAACCGAGGATCCCCACATTTATTATTTTCATCAAAAATTACTCCACAAAATTGTATAACCCTAACGTTACATGATTTTCCGGATACCCCGTATGGCCTGATTGATGCGCATTTTGTTCTCTATGAGGGCAAACCGCACGTATTCGTCACCGTATTCGCCAAATCCAAGGCCCGGTGAGACCGCTACCTGTGCCTCGTTAATCAGCATTTTAGAGAACTCCACGGATCCCATGTCGAGGAATTGATCCGGGATTTTGCTCCATACAAACATGGTTGCCTTGGGACTTTTAGTTTCCCAGCCCACCCGGTTAAGGCCGGCTATCAGGGCGTCTCTTCGCATTTTATAAGTGTCGCATATTTCTTTGACGCAATCCTGAGGTCCGTTCAGGGCGACGATGGCTGCAATCTGAATCGGTTGAAAAATGCCGTAATCCAGGTAACTTTTTATCCTGCGAAGGGCACCCACAATTTCAGGATTTCCCACACAGAAGCCCACCCGCCATCCGGGCATGCTGTAACTTTTGGAGAGGGAAAAAAATTCAACTCCCACATCTTTGGCGCCTTTAACCTGGAGAAAGCTGGGGGGCTCATAGCCGTCGAATGCCAGATCCGCATAAGCGAAGTCATGGACGATCAGGATGTTGTGCTCTTTGGCATAATCGACGATTTTTTCAAAGAACTCGATATCTACGACTTCCGTGGTAGGGTTGTGCGGATAGCTGATAATAAGAATCTTGGGTCTCGGCCAGGTCTGTCGGGTGGCATTCATCAGGTTTTCAAAAAAATCATTTCCCGGCCCCACGGGTATCCCCCTTACGTCGCCGCCGGAAATAATGGCGGAGTAGGGGTGGATGGGATAGGTCGGGTTGGGTGTGAACACCACGTCTCCGGGCCGGATTGTTACGAGGACAAGATGGGATATCCCTTCTTTGGCGCCGATGGTGACGATGGCCTCGGTATCCGGATCAATATCGACGTCGTACCGGCGTTTATACCAGCTTGAAACAGCCATTCTCAGTTTGGTAATGCCCATGGATGCGGAATATCGATGATTGTGCGGTTTTTGGGCGGCCTCGGTGAGTTTGTCCACGATGTGCTGTGGGGTTCCGAGGTCGGGATTTCCCATTCCGAGGTCGATAATGTCCTTTCCGGCATGTCTGGCATCCATTTTAATCTTGTTGACGGTTGCAAATACATACGGTGGAAGACGATCGAGCCTTGCAAAAGTATTCATAAGCACCTCTTTAAAATAAATGGTGTAAAGATCTCAACACACATCGTACCGTTGCGTCACTTTGCGATAAGCCGTTTCAAAACCTCCTGATCGCTGGCTTGTGCCTTTATTTACAATACAAACTATTTTATGTCAAAAAAATTGTTTTGACTTTTAACCCCACTCGGATTAATTTTTAATGTTCGGAGATTTTATCCCCCCGATTTTTATTTTTTTCAATGGATCGTCATTTTATTTGGGCGTGTTAAGAGTTGCCACGGTAAAGTTTATACGCCGCCATTTCAAAAAAATCAAATTGATAAGATGTTTGCAGAGGGATTCATATGACAAAATCACTGACGTATGCAAATGCCGGTGTAGATATTGACAAAGCAGACCGATTGGTCGAGCGCATAAAAAAAATTGCAAATCAGACTTCCCGGTCAGGTGTGATTTCGGAAATCGGGGGGTTCGGCGGCATGTTTTCACTCAACATCGCCGGCATGGAAAGTCCGGTTCTCGTAAGTTCCACCGATGGTGTCGGGACCAAGCTCAAGATCGCGATTATGATGGAAAAACACGATACCATCGGTATTGATCTTGTGGCCATGTGTGTGAACGACATCCTTGTTCAGGGTACGAAGCCGCTGTTTTTTCTCGATTATCTTTCCATGGGAAAGCTGGAGACCGACATCGCTACGGATGTCATCGCCGGAATCGGTGAAGGATGCCGCCAGGCCGGCTGTGCACTGATCGGCGGGGAGACCGCCGAGATGCCGGGATTCTATGGGGACAGTGAATATGACCTTGCCGGTTTTATCGTGGGGATTGTCGAAAACAGTAAAATTATCGATGGTTCGGAAATCCGTGTGGGGGATCAGCTCATCGGAATTGCATCCAGCGGGCTCCACAGCAATGGTTATTCCCTGGTACGCAAGATTTTCTTTGAAATTCTGAAAATGAAGATCGATACCTACGTCCCTGAATTCGGCCAGACCCTCGGTGAAGCGCTGCTGACGCCGACCCGGATATATTCGGATACCATTCACAGTGTTATCAAAGATCTGCCGATCTTCGGACTGGCCCATATCACCGGCGGCGGGATCACCGATAACATTGTTCGTGTTATTCCGGAAAGCTGTAACATCGTATTGGAAAAAAACAGCTGGGATGTACCCCCGGTGTTTACGTATCTAAAGGAAGCCGGCAATATATCGGAACACGAAATGATGCGTACATTCAACAACGGCATCGGCATGGTTGCCGTTGTACGTGAAAAGAGCACCCAGGAAATCCTGGATCGTCTTATCGCCATGAAGGAAAACGTCTTTATCATCGGAAAAGTCATCGAGGGAAAAGCGTCCGCCGACCGGGTGCAGTGGGTCTAATCCTATTTATAACAATGAAAAATCACCGTATGGACAAAAAACAGAGAGTAAAAAAGATCGGGAACCCCTTTTTGAAATTGATGGAATGGATCGGGGGCGCACAGAAGGGGAAACGTGTCTGCAGCAGTTGAACGGGAAAAAAGGCCGGCACCGGGCGTGTGTCGGGTAAGATAAAGCCGTTATGATCATCCTCGGTATTGAGACATCCTGCGATGAAACCGCTGCAGCAGTGGTTGTTGACGGCAAGCAGATATTGTCGTCCGTCGTTTTATCCCAAATCGAAGTTCACCATCCCTATGGCGGCGTGGTCCCCGAACTGGCTTCAAGGAAGCATATGGAAGCCATCGTACCGATAGTGGATGAAGCCCTCGGTTCTTCGGGCATTGATTCAAAAGCCCTCGATGCCGTTGCGGTGACCCAGGGCCCGGGACTTGTGGGCGCCTTGCTGGTGGGTTTTTGTTTTGCCAAGGCTTTTGCATATGCACTGGATGTCCCCTGGATGGGTGTCAGTCACCTCGAAGCCCATGTAAATTCGGTATTCTTGGAACCGGATCCGCCGGCGTTTCCGTTTGTGGCGCTTCTGGCGTCCGGCGGGCATACCGGCATCTACCATGTAACCTCCCACACAGACTTCGAACTCATGGGGCAGACCCGGGATGATGCTGCCGGAGAAGCCTTTGACAAAGTGTCCAAAATGCTGGGTCTCGGTTACCCGGGCGGCAGTGTGATCGACCGGCTTGCCAGGCAAGGGGATCCGAAAAATATCGCCTTCCCCCGATCGTTTCTGGATAAAACGATGTTCGATTTTAGTTTCAGCGGCCTTAAAACTGCGGTGCGACGATATATCGAGATCCATCCAGACGATTATCTTCAGCAGATTCCGGATATCGCAGCTGGATTTCAGGAAGCGGTGGTGGATGTTTTGTCCCACAAAATCGTTCATGCCGCCACGGTGAAAGGATGCGACCATATGGCCATCGTGGGGGGGGTCGCTGCAAACAACAGGCTGAGGGATAAAGTCCGGCACCATGCCGGTCTCAAAGGGTTGACGGTTCATATCCCTTCGGTTGCGCTTTGCGGTGACAATGCCGCCATGATTGCCGCAACCGGCTACCACTATTTAAAAAAAGGCATTGTGTCGGGCCTGGGTGATGACGTCTATTCAAGAATCAACGAAAAGCACTGAAAAAAACCAGCGAGGGATCTGTTCCTTTTCCTCCATTCCCGTTTTAGCCTCGATTTCCCCGGACCCCGACGATGCCCTTGACTCGATTCGAAAAAACGAATGATTTTCTGTGGATTTTGGACAGGTAAGATGTGGGAAGGTGTGAATTAAATATCGGGTAGAAGCTCGTCGAATTTTACGCCGATCCCTTGAGAATCGGCCCGGACCACCTTGCCGCCGACGGTGATGTCTTTTTCAGATTTGGGGATGTAAAAGGTCATGGTGATTTTCTGGTCCACATAAAAGTTGCCGTTGGTCTGGATAAAGACACCGCCATGACTGATATCTTGAATGAAATCCGTAAAAGTGACCCCGTCACTGGTGCACTCTGCAGGGATAAACGTGTCTTTTCGAAGATACTTCCTGAGTTCCAAGACTTTGGAGTTGTGCCAATTTTCCAGCTTTACCAGGAGGTTCTGTCTTTTTAATCGGGATAAATTGATAATCGACTTAGACAAATTTTTTCGATTTTCAGCCCCGGGCCTGCCGGGCGTCAAGACGGCCTGGAGTTCCTGCCTTTCGGCTTCGGACATGTAGGAAAGCATTTTAAACAGGCGGGCGTTGACTTCATAGATGCTGCTTTTATTTTCATCGGTACTCATGGAAGGCCTCCGATGCCGGACAACCTCTTGATTTGATTGGTGGGCCGTGTAGGAATCGAACCTACAACCTACTGATTAAGAGTTATCTGTAAATCCCAATCATTCCAACCCATTAAATCTTGCCTATGTGCATTTTGCACGTTCAATACCTTATTTTCATCTCTTTTTGGAGTGTTTTCTGGAAAATGGCTGTATAAATTTGAGTTGTGCTAACGGCTGACTATCCAAGTATCTCATAAACATAGCTCAAACCAATTCCGGAGTCAATCATTTGTGTAGCCGTGGTATGTCGAAGAGAAGGTATTGACCGAGCCCCTGGCAAGATCATAAGCCGCGACAGTATCATCGTCAATGTTGGCGTGCCTGGCGAAGAACGCATCTTTAAATCCGCTCAAAGTGACCTGTTTGTCACCATCAAACTGCACCAAGCGACCCCTTAAAGCCTCTTTTTTAATCAAAAGAATTCCTCGATGCTTTGCATCGGGGTTAGTAGGATAAAAATTCATTTTGAGACTTCGCAGCTCTGCTGCGGGGTGGTTCATTCATGCCCACAACAAACTTTATGTTTTTTTGGACAAATATTTCATGTTTGATTTGTATTAAGTCCAAAACTATGACCAACAGTTAAGGTATGTAAATATTTTCATAAAATTTAAGTAGTTTGCCTCATAAATCCAGATAATTATCAATCAATTGGCATATCTGACCTCACTCTGCGACAAGTGTAACCTTTTGATAATCCTTAACATTCTTATCCATCGATTGCAACTCAATGATTTTGCATGATATTTGCATAAACAAAGAAAAACACAAGTTTAGTGTTTATGAATATTTATACAGTAATTATTTTTTTAAAAAGATTTAAGTGGTGAGCTATCATATTTAGAGGATTGCTGCTGATGGAAGTAATCTTTAAAATATTGTTTGTCATTATATTAATAGCGTTCATTTTATGTCTGGGTGTTTTTATGGGCAGCTTATTTATTGCGTTTCAAAAAAACGAATTGCCGGATATTGAAGATGTTTAAGTTGATATCAACATTTGAAGGTATAGAAGAAAAAACCGCTACGAAGAACTTTGCCGGAAATAAAGATGGATCAAGAACCATTTTGGACAAGTATTACAGCGTACAGTTCTCCTTGAGTAAGATGGATCCGGCTTATCTATTCAAATTGCGAAACATCTCCGATAACGGCCTATGCATTTTGGTAAAACAAGATTCCACCGTGTTCAGACAACTGAAAGAAGGTGATATATTGGACATGGAATACAATCCAAAAGAATTTTCTGACTCCACCAGACTTTTAAAAACCAAGATCACCTCAAAAAATTGCTATGATCGCTTTAAAGGGCATTCTCTCGTCGAGCTTTCCATCATCGATAATTAGGATGGCGAGTTTTTATTACGGAGCTGATTCTTATGACTTGTGACAGATGTGGGAGAAAAACCAATCATATTTATATCACTGAAAACCATGAAAAAGAAACCATCTCCCAATAAAACCGAAGTCAAGATGCTTACGACCAGAGTGCCGAAAATTCTGATTGAAAGAGTTCAGGCCTTTTGTAATGAAAACGAAATGACTATCCAGGATTTTGTGAGCGATGCCATAATAGAAAAATTAGAGCTTGTTCATAAAGAAAGGAGAAAGAAACAACGACTGTAGACCATCCTATGGGTGTTTTCGATAAAGAGTTATGGAAGATAAGATATGTAAAAACTGTTGGTATTACACTCCTGCCCCTATCACTAAAGAAGATCTCGATGGTCCTGTATCGCGCGAAGATTTTCATTATTGTGAGATTTATGATGAGTTCCCCGTTGTAAAGCCTGAAGATATTTGTAAAAATTGGAAAAGTAAGAGATTGAATTTAATAAGCGCCACTAAAATCCTGTTCGGTTTTTAGCTATCATATCGTATTGGAGGAACCATGGAAATAGACACATCTTCATTAATTAATATTATTGTTGTTTTAATTATAGGATGTGGTGGGATTTGTAGTTTTCTCATTTGGCGTCACGATAGAACTAAAATTGCATTAGGGTTGCGTCGGAAATTACATCAAAATTTGATAGAACTTATGGGATTGAGTGAACTCTATACAGAAGTAAGGGATAATGCCCAAAATTTAAATGAGGTAAATCGTAAACTAAATTCCGTGAAGGATAGAATCGATATTGTACAAAAAGAAATTATGAAATTAGAAAAAAAATTGTCAAGAATAGAGAACAGGATGCCAGAGGAAATTGAACTAAAATATATTCCACCGCTACAACCAGATGAAGTTAACTCATTCTCGTCGGGGTTGTAGCTACCTTGGCGATCCTTAATTTCAATCCTTTTTGATGACATTTTGTGATTAAGTGAGGAATTTTTTTGATTGTCTGGGGTAGGGGATTAGTTTGGCAGGATGGGGATAATTTCTACTTTTTTGTTCCTTGCTATCGTAACTTTTATTGGATAAAATTGTCAGGGATCAATTCGCATAAAAAGTGCCTGTAAAAAATATTGTTTTAACGAGATTTGACGATAAAATGTTGACAGGGTTTAAAAGGGATTCAGATTTAACTTCTTTAAATGAGTGATAATGGATTGGTGGGCCGTCGGGGAATCGAACCCCGAACCTACTGATTAAGAGTCAGGTGCTCTGCCTAGTTGAGCTAACGGCCCACGGGTGTCGCTACTTTGGCAAGGAAACGATCTTATTATCAATTTCAAAAAAGATTGTCAAATTTTTTTTATGGAAATTCCCAATAAAATATTCACCCTTTGGATAAAAAAATCGGGCCAAGATATGCTTTACCGCCGCCACGGGGGGCGTTCCCGTTTTCGTTTTCTCTGTTTGGTCTTATTATGATCTTTATCCACGGCAGTCTGGCTGCTTTTTGCAATGTGTTTCGATGGTTGATGGACCGCCTTTTTATTCCTTAACGTCATTAAAAAACTTCCCGGGGTTTTTATCAATGTTTCTTTTTCAGGAGTTTCCCGCTCTACGGGCGCTTCCTTTGGTTTGGGCGGGGGAGGTCCTGTAAAACATCCGGGATCAATCGATTCGGCCAGGAAAAGCGGGTCTCCGGCTTCGTAAAATACGATTCCTCTATCCATGGATATTCCCGTCCGGACGGAAAGAAGTACAGGTTCCGGGTCTTTGCGTTTTCCCATCCTTTTGGCCATTTTTTGTTCCGATGACAAAATCACATGGCTGAACCCCATGGGAAATATCCCCTTTTCCAGAACAGGCAAATAGGCTTTTCTCCTGATACAGGTATAGAGAAGCTTGGGAAGACTTTGGGCCGGCCGAAAATCCGACAACTTATCACGATGTTTTGCCCGGATATAATTATCCTTAACTTCAATGGGCGGATTCGACAGGGTGGTCAGGATTTCATTGATATTGGATTTGCGTACACATCTTAATCCGTCTTCTTCGGAGACCGCCTGTAAGAATTCCTTGAGTTTTACGAATCCGTCGGGGTCCGGAACCAGGCCGAACTCGGCGGGGTTGCGGCCCAGGACGTAAGATATAAGTTTTGAAAGCTGTTTGAGGGATCTTTGTTGTGCCATTGATGAAAAAAGCCTGCTTGACCTGTTAAATCGTGTCTGGTATTTTCGGTGAAATAATAGGATAAAGTCAATATGTTTGTTTAACCTGAACTGAGCGTTCCAAATTTGAACTCCCCGCTGAATATGGAAGCATGGTGAAAATCCAGATCTTCGGGGCCGAATGAGATGAATTAAAAAAAAGAAAGGAAGATGAAGCCATGGATTGCAAAAAATCCCAAACTCTTTTTGATCTGGCACAGGATGTCATTCCCGGCGGCGTCAACAGCCCTGTCAGGGCTTGCAAAGCCGTTGGCACACAACCGCTTTTCATAAATCATGCGGACGGCTCCATGATTTATGACGAAGACGGAAATGTCTTCATCGACTATATCGGTTCCTGGGGGCCCATGATCCTGGGGCACAGGCATCCTGCGGTTATCAAAGCGGTGTCGTCGGTTTTGAAACGAGGGACCAGCTTTGGCGCCCCCACCGATCTTGAAATCAGACTGGCTGAAATGGTCGTCGATACGGTTCCGTCCATTGAGATGATCCGCATGGTGAATTCCGGGACTGAAGCGACCATGAGTGCAATCCGGCTTGCCCGCGGCTTTACGGGAAGAGACACCATCATCAAGTTCGACGGCTGTTATCACGGTCATGCCGATACCCTCCTTGTGGAAGCCGGCTCGGGGGTAGCTACATTGAGCATTCCCGGAAGCCCCGGTGTGCCGAAGTCCATTGTGTCCCATACATTGTCGCTGCCCTATAACGATATCGACCGTGTTACAAAGGTCATGGAAGAACGGGGCGAAAAGATTGCATGCATAATTGTCGAGCCCGTTGCAGGGAATATGGGTCTGGTGTTGCCTGTGGACGGTTTTCTACAGGCCTTAAGAGCCCTCACCGAAGAAAACGGCAGCCTGTTGATATTCGACGAGGTCATGACCGGGTTCAGGGTGGCCTACGGCGGCGCCCAGTCCGTCTATGATATTTCTCCTGATTTGACATGCCTGGGCAAAATCATCGGCGGCGGCCTGCCGGTGGGTGCTTATGGCGGCAGATGTGAAATCATGGAGCACATAGCGCCCCAGGGTCCGGTGTATCAGGCCGGCACCCTGTCCGGAAATCCGTTGGCCATGGCCGCAGGGATTGCAACCCTGAGTCAGCTCAACGAGCCGGGTTTCTACGAAGATTTAGATGAAAAGTCAGAACGTCTGGCCACCGGCCTTGAAAGGGCTGCTGAAAACGCGGGGATAAATGTTAGGGTCCACCGGGCCGGATCGATGCTGGGCTTCTTTTTTACAGACCGGGCTGTTAGGAACTTTGACGATGCCAAGACAAGCAATCTGAAAATGTTTTCCGATTATTACAAAGGGATGCTTGAAGAAGGCATTTATCTTGCACCGTCACAGTTCGAGGCCATTTTCGTGTCTGCCGCGCATCACACGGAGCATATCGACACCACCATAAAGGCGGCGGAGACGGTGCTCGATAGGTTGAATATAGGTGTAACTTAGACCATGTATTCGTAAATACGGTCACGTATTCATTCTATGTATGCAAAAGTTTAAAGTGCCTAAAGTGAACTAAAGTGCCTAAAGTTAAGGTATTCTATCAATTTTAATTATAATTGACGGCGCTGAAAGCGCTTTCCTCAACTTTAGCTCACTTCAAACTTCACACTTTTGGACTTCAGTTTATACGGGATAGTTTCCAGATAAAAATACGTCATCGTATTTATGAATTAGATCACTTAGGGTTCACCCTTGTCATCAGACGATATACACGGCTGTTTCCTGATTTTTACCATCCATATACGCCGGTAGAAGTGAAAGCTCGAAAGGAACAATGCGCCGCCGATGGCGGTATAGATGACGGCGAGAAAATATTTGGGAAATGGTGAGTAACGCAATGTGATGCCGAGGATCATCATAAAAATGATAATCAGATAACCTCTCCAGGCCTGGAAGGCGAAGATGCAGCATTTGTCTGTCAGGAGGCAGAGCCGGTCGATATTTTTCAGGGCGATTTTTGAAAAGCCGTATCGGTAGGCTGCCAGCGCAAAAACCAGGCCGAGAGATCCCAGGGGCAGGGCCCGGCTCCAGGAAACCGGCTTCAGCCAGATATATGCCAGACGGCAAAGAATGATTCCCACTCCAGTCCACATTAAACCGGCTATGACCATTAACCAGTATTTGGAGACCGCCGGTTTCCATTTTTCCATTGACAAGGCTTCACCCCCTGGTTCGAATTTCTTTTGTTCGGCCAACATCCCGGACAAAAAAAGACCATCAGTATCGTGACTAAATAAACGTTACCATGGATTGGCAACCGTCGTCAATTTCTGTAAAAAATCAAAAAAACAATTCCTTGACCGAATCTGTGAACCCGGGTAAATTGACCTCTAATTTGTTTTAGTATACTCCTAAATGACCACATACAAAGACTTTCGCTTAATTAAGCTTTAATCTCAAATATATACAAAGACTCCCCGTGTAATCGAGAAAGCGGAGCTGTATCCGGGCTTGCCGAATCTACTGCCTTTTAATCCCTAATCCCTGCTTGCCCAGTGAAATTCACGATAGTGAAGGGCAATGTTTATCCAGTTAGACTCGTCCGTTTTTTTGTTTAACCGGGGCCCATTTCACCGGGGACACCTGAACCCTATATTTCAAATGAAACGAAAAGGAACCAGCATAATCTTTGTCAATGATCAGCAGCGGGTCTTGCTGTTGTTAAGAGACGACAAACCCACTATCCCCTATCCGAATATGTGGGATATCCCCGGAGGACATGTGGATGCCGGGGAGACCCCCGAGGAGTGTATTGTCCGGGAGATGAAAGAGGAGATGGGCCTTACCCTCGATCAATTTAAACGGTTCTCTGTTTTGGAATTCGCCGACCGGGTAGAATATACGTTTTGGAAAAGGGCAGACCTGGATATCGAAAAAATAGATCTTCAGGAAGGGCAGCAATTAAAATGGTTCACGGAATTCGAAGCCAAGAATACAAAGCTGGCCTACGGGTTCAATGAAATCATCGATGATTTTTTTAAAAAAGCCCCGTTTCTTTTGCCTGATTAACGATATGAAAAAGCCCCGATTTAATTAGGTTCTGCATTAAGAAAAAAAGAAATTGACAGGCAATCGAGTCGTGGGTATACTTTAAGGAGGTGAAAGGTATGCCACAGGGGGGGTGATGGAAATGTCTAAAGTAACTGCAAAATATCAAGTAACCATTCCTATAAATGTTCGGAAGGAGTTGGGTATTGTTCCCGGGACCGAGGTCGATATTAAAAAAGAGGGAAAAAAATATGTCCTTATTGTTGACCCAATAAAAAAAGTCAGGGAAAAATGGTGTGGAAGGTTTAAAGGTGGACCTACAACAATGAAATATATGGATGAAGTCAGAGGAAAAGTGAATTGAGAGTCTGTGTAGATACCACTATCTTGCTTGATATTTTGAAAGATGAGTTTAAAAGCTTTCAGGACAAACTGTACACGGCTCTTGCAAAAAAAGAGAATCTGGTTTCACCCTCAGCGGTGTATGCGGAACTGATGCCGCAATTTAAAGGAGACAACAAACTGTTAGACGAGTTTTTGGAGGAACACAAAATTGCCATGGAACCGCTTGGCATCGGTTCTGTCATTGCCGCAGCTCAAGCATGGATGAAATATTTGAAACGAAAAAAAAGAGTAAAATGCCCTCAATGTGGCCTAAAGCTGAATCTCAAAAAGCATTTCTTATCGGACTTTTATATCGGAGGGTTCGCTTCGACAGAGTGCAGTGCCATTCTTACCCGAGACAGAGGTATATACACCAAGTATTTTCCCGAGTTAGTCGGATATGAAGATTGCCTCAGGGCAACATCCCGCTGATTGACCCGCCCATTCAGATAGTTAAATTCTCTAATCTTCAACAAAGATTTGAACGTACTGAATCCCCAATAACCGATTTCTCATAACCTGGACTACCCTCAAGTTTCAACGAAACAAGAAAGTAATAAAATATAAAGAAATCCCGGGAGTGATTGACGCTCAGCCCGTTGGGATTCATCGCGTTCATGCCACACCGAACGACCCATTTTTCGATGAACAATGGCACCTTTTAAAAATCAAGGCTCCTGCTGCCTGGGATATGGAGACCGGTAATTCCGAAATCATCGTTGCTATTTTAGACACCGGTGTTCGCTATTTCGCCAAAGACCTCGGCGGTGCCAATGCTTCATACAGCACTCCCACCGCTATTGCCGGCAATATGTGGATCAACCCAGAAGAAAAAAACGGTACCGAAGGACTAAATGATATCATCAATGTGGCGGCCACCGACGGCGACGACTGCAAGGCCGATTTTTCAAATTTTGGAACATGGGTGGATATTTCAGCCCCCGGCGTTGATATATTGAGCCTGTACCATGATAAATACGATCCTGAACAAGACTACGTTGCCTATATGAGCGGTACATCCATGGCGGCTCCTTTTGGAACGACATTTAACGCTTATCAAAGTTGTGATAACCCTTCTGATGCTGATGCTCCATCAAACGTAGAGTTTCCTTTTGGATTTTTTAGGTTTACGATAAATTGTATGAACGTTGGTAATACTGTAGATGTGAAACTGTATCTTCCTACAGGATCGACCTTTGATACCTATTATAAGTTTGGGCCAACTCCGAGCAATGGTACGGATCACTGGTATGAATTTCTTAATGACGGGCAAACCGGTGCGGAAATCAACGGAAATGTCATCACTCTTCATTTTGTTGATGGTAAAAGAGGAGATGACGATTTAAAAGATGACGACATTATCATTGATGTAGGCGGACCCGGTGTGTTTGAAAGTATAGGTGGCGGCGGCACAGCAGTTGCTGATACCTCCAGCGGCGGTGGCGGTGGCTGCTTCATAGCCACTGCGGCCTATGGATCGCCCATGCAGCCATATGTTAAGATTCTGCGCAAGTTCCGTGACCGATTTCTACTTGATAACATTGTTGGCAAGGCCTTTATCGATTTCTATTATAAATACTCACCGCCCATTGCGGATTTTATTGCCAAAAATGCCGACTTGCGCAAAATAGTTCGCATAAGCTTGCTGCCTGCTGTGGGAATAAGCTGGATGGCCCTTAAATTTGGCTTTATGCCGGCAATGTTACTTATGACCTTTTTCGGGATTGGCCTGGTCAATCTTGTAAGATACAGGAGACGGTTTAGAGATTAAACAACTACTATAAAATATCCAAAACAGGGTTTGAGTTGCTAATGAGTTCATAATTATTAGGACCTAAGGGCAAAAAGTTTTCTGACAGGATTAACAGGATTGACTTGATTTTTTTTCACGACTTCCGGATGAAGCCGTGAAAACACAATTCCGCTTCAGCGGAAAAAAGGCCGAGGGATGGTACTGGGGTCTAAAAAAAATAAGAGTGAAATTAGACACGTTCCGGGCAAACGTCTCTAAAGATGATGCGGTTCAAAAAACAAATATGATTTGACCATTTAGATGGCTTAATATAATATGAAAGGGTAAACATTTGCTAAAAGAGGATTCCAGAGGATAAAAATGATTATTCATCAGAACACACCCTTCCAAAAGGCTATTGATGCCGTAGAGTCGCTGCCTTTTGATGATCGTGAGGAACTTCTTGAGATTCTTAGAATGCGTATTGCCGAACACAGACGTGACGAAATTGCAGCCAATGCAAAGGCAACTTTGCAGGCGGTCAGGGAAAAGCGTGCAAAATTCGGAACCGTCGAAGATTTAAAAAAAGATCTCTTGGGAGATTGATGTACACGTTATCTTGGTCAAACGGATTTCGTCGCGGGTTTAAGAAAGCGACACGGAAAGATACGGGTTTACAGAAAAAGATATTCTCTGTTCTGGAAAAGCTTTCCAGAGAACCGTTTGATCCCGCACTTAAGACCCATAAGCTGCACGGAAAACTGATTGGACTTTGGGCCTGTCAGGTCGAGTATGATTGCCGTATTGTATTTGCCTTTGAAAAAGAACCGGATAACGAAAAAGATTTGATTGTTCTGGTGGATATTGGAAAACATGACGAGGTGTATTGAGCCACTTTTCTCAGTCTTGATCACACAGTCCTTAACCATTCACATTTCACATTTTTTTGCCCCATGCCCAATGCTCCACGCGTCTAAGCTTTACCCAGAACCCTGATCCCTATTTTCTATTTTCTATTTCCTGGCCCCTGATTCCAGATCCCTTGCCCTTGTTGGAGCATCGCGGAAATCCCGATTTGTCGGGGAACCCTGATCCCACATCTTTGCGCTAAATTAATTTTAAAATCTTGATTTTTTAACCATTTTCCATTACATAAACGCACTCATCCGCTTGAAGAAAATTACGGAATATCTCGATGAAAAATATATTTTTATATGTATTTTCAGAAGATTGTGAGAAGGGGCGCATGTAACTGTGAAAGCGGAGCTGTGCATCCCGCACTTAAGACCCATAAGCTGCACGGAAAACTGATTGGACTTTGGGCCTGTCAGGTCGAGTATGATTGCCGTATTGTATTTGCCTTTGAAAAAGAACCGGATAACGAAAAAGATTTGATTGTTCTGGTGGATATTGGAAAACATGACGAGGTGTATTGAGCCACTTTTCTCAGTCTTGATCACACAGTCCTTAACCATTCACATTTCACATTTTTTTGCCCCATGCCCAATGCTCCACGCGTCTAAGCTTTACCCAGAACCCTGATCCCTATTTTCTAATTTCTATTTCCTATTTCCTGGCCCCTGATTCCTGATCCCTTGCCCTTGTTGGAGCATCGCGGAAATCCCGATTTGTCGGGGATCCCTGATCCCACATCTTTGCGCTAAATTAATTTTAAAATCTTGATTTTTGAACCATTTTTCATTACATAAATGCTCTCATTCGCTTGACGGAAATTACGGATAATCTCAATGAAAAATATATTTTTACATGTATTTTCAGAAGATTGTGAGAAGGACCGCATGTAATTGTGAAAGCGGAGCTGTGCATGTTCTGCATCAACGTCCCCTATGACCCAAAGGCGAATATCTGGCATAACTTCATAATGTAACAACGTCCCCCATTACGCCCATTAATGCGTTCCCCATTAATGGACGTCCCAAAGAATTCCCTCGCAGGCTTTGACTCCGATTTTAGAAGAACGTCCCCAAAATCCAAAAGTTTTTCTTGACCTAAGCCCCAATTTTCATTATACTTTTTAGTAGATTGTTTTAACGTGACAAAATAAATAAAAGGTGAACACTATGGCTGTAGCATTACATGCGAAAACATACCCCCACATTGGATCTGACCCAGAAACTGCCGATGGAAAACCTATAATTGTTGGGACTCGAATTACTGTCAGATGTATTGCTGGATATTATCAGATGGGGATGAGCGCCGACGAGATCCTAACAACTTTGCCCCACTTAACGCCCTCGCAGGTCCATTCAGCTTTGGCTTATTATTTTGACCATCAAGACGAAATTGATACAGATCTATCTGAATCTTCAGATGTAGAGTTCTGGAAATCACAAGTTGCTCCGCGCCCTAATCAGAAAGCTCCGAACGTATGAAAATCGAGTTATTTTTGGACGAAGATGTACATTCAGGGTTGGCACATGCCTTGCGTAAAAGAGGATATGATGCCATTCATGCTCAGGAACTGGATCGGAAAGGACGGTCGGATTCAGATCAGCTTCAATTTGCCATTCAGCAAGAACGATGTCTTTTTACTTTCAATGTGAAAGATTTTGTGATTCTCCATAATCAACATGCAAAAAGTCGCCAAGAACACTGGGGAATCATTGTTTCAAAACAACTTCCATTCACTGAAGCGATGTCGAAATTGTTAGGCCTGCTTCAACGGTATTCCAAAAAAACAATGAAGAATCATTTAGAGTTTTTG
>PVMK01146851.1_pt1 | contig 21273 bp, 27 predicted proteins | sample 1853481 | NCBI WGS metagenome assembly PVMK01 (sample SAMN08533507, study PRJNA380276) | Marine sediment metagenome, whole genome shotgun sequencing project.
TGAACTGAATCTTTGAAGGTGCTCGAAAAATTTAGGATTAGCGAACGGAAGGTGCAAATTCTTGTGATGATGGGTTTATAGCCGTTATGTTGTTAGTTTTATTATGTTGTGAGATTTAATTTTCTTCATTTAATTCTTCTTATCTTATTCCGTTAAAATAATAAAAAATCCATTTGATTCTTCTAATTCCCTTTCCATTCAGCTTCTTTCTTGATATTTTATTTGTGGCCGGCAGAAGGTGGTACTCAGAGAAGAAAAAGCATTACCTGCTGTAGTCCTCAAAAACCCCATCATAAGGGCCTCAGAGCGAAAGGAGAAGTAATTAGGATGCTATCTGAACGCTTGAGGGAAAGAAAAAAGTTAGCACTGTTAAGATGGCCTTTAAGGAAGCTACTGGCGATTTGAAGTCCAACCATAGGGGTGCCCATGCAGTCACGGGTTATGTTGCGTTCGCCGGTTACAATTTTGTAACATGCCTCATAAGCAGCTGAATATATTATCGATATGAATTTACATGGCTTTCATCAATAAATATTATAATTTCAATTGGATAGGTGGACTCGCAACATAATAGCCGAAATCCACAATTCAGCCAAAGTGTGGGTTGCGTATACCTAATATACAATTGGATATTATAATTTTAGCAATGTTATTTAGACTGACTGAGGGCGCATGTATATAAGTGAAAATTATAATTGTGACTTTTGCGGCAAAGCGTATACTTCCGGTTGATCGATGAGCAAGTAAAAATTACTAAGACCACCCAAATAATCTTTATCAACTCCATACAGATAAGCTCTTGTTTCCCCCTGTTCGTGGAGCTGCTTGACTCGGGCTTTTGCTCTTGGGATAAGTTCTCTGACCAAGCCGAATTGAATTGAATCTGTCGGGCAGGTTTTGGCACATGCCGGGATCAATCCACTTTTTAGGCGCTCATAGCACAGATTGCATTTACGGGCGATTCTTAGGTCCGGATCTCCCTCGATTACTCCAAAAGGACACGCACCCGCACACGCAAAGTAGCCTTTGCACAATTCCCGTTGGATTACAACGGTATCAAACTCTGTACGTATAATGGCATCCTCCGGGCACGCATCAATACAGGGGGCCTGCGCACAGTGCTTGCAGGCATCGCTCATCATGAGCCACCGCGCTTCACTGCGCTCTTCATTAAACTGCTCAATGAATTTAACATGGCGCCAGTGGAAGCCGTCCAGATTTAAGGTGTTATCGTAACCGTAACCATACATTCGGCTAACACCGCTGGGTGTTGCCAATAACCGATTCCACTGTTTGCAGGCTACCTCACAGGCTTTACAACCAATACAAACCGTGGTGTCAGTGAAAAATCCCATACGTTCGGTCATTGTGCTTTCTCCACATTGCAGACAAAGGCTTTGGCTTCGTGAATACTTACGTTCGGATCACCGACCAGTGCAGTGAGCTGGTTGACTACATCACCGACAACAACACCCTGCCAGCCCCAGTGCCACGGCATGCCGACATGATGTACGCGTCTGCCGTTGATTAAAAATGGTCGCATACGGCCGGTTACAAGAGCCCTGGCCTGAATCCGACCCCGAGGCGTTGTGATCCGCACCCGTTGATTATTGTATATCCCTTTTTCCCCGGCAAGCTCGGGACTAATCTCAATAAACAGCTCGGGCATAAGCTCGGTGAGCCACGGATTCCAACGGCTCATGGCTCCGGCAAGAAAATGCTCTGTTAGCCGAAACGTTGTCATCACATAGGGAAAGCGCTTGTCGGCAATTTCTGCAAGTCGCTTATCATCATGCTTCCAATACTTCAAAACCGGATTGTTCTGCTGGTTATAGAGTAGATTCTCTACCGGAGACTCGACAGGTTCATAATGCGTCGGCAGCGGTCCGTCCACCAATCCATTTGGCGTAAAAAGCCATCCGGCTCCATCCGACTTCATTATAAAGGGATGGCAGCCGGAATGGCCTTCAAGTCCAATACCTTCTGGATCAGCCGACGCATCCGGTCGTTTATTAATGGCGAAGTCCGGCGTATCGTAACCGGTCCATTTTTTGCCGTCCCACCAGATCCACTTTTTTCGCTCGCTCCACGGTCGTCCATCCAAGTCGGCGGAAGCGCGGTTGTACAGCACCCGTCGATTGGCCGGCCAGGCCCATCCCCAATTTAAATGAGCACCGATCACCCCCGGCGGATCGGGCTCCCTACGCTTGGCCAGATTGCGATCCGGTGACGGGAAAACACCACAGTAAATCCAAGATGCGCATGCTGTTGACCCATCATCTTTTAATTCCGCAAATCCTGTAAGATGCTGATCTGGATTGTTACTGTGAAATCCATTTATTTCTTTGAGAACCTTTTCAACGTCAGGCTCTCCGAGAGTATTCTCTGGAACAACTGGATCATAGTCCCATAAGAGATTCCGGATCCCTTGATCGCTTGGCAGGGGACTGTGAGTGTATAATTTTTTCAGACGTAAGCCCAGCTGGTAAGTAAACCAGGCATCTGACCGGCAATCGCCCGGCGGGTCCGCTGCTTTGAAGTGCCACTGCAGCATGCGCTGGGTGTTTGTAAAGCTGCCTTCTAATTCAGCGACTTGGGCAGATGGAAAGAAGAATACCTCGGTCTGAATCTCCTCTGGTTTAATGTCTTTGCTTACGATCTCTGGAGCTTTATTCCAAAAAGATGCCGTTTCCGTGATGAAGTTGTCCTTTACCACCAGCCATTGGAGGTTTCGCAATCCCTGACGTTCCAGGCTTGCGTTTATCGAGGTGGCCGGATTCTGGCCGATACAGAGCATGCCCTTAACATGTTCCTCTGTCATGGCAACAAACATGGGCATATGCGAATGATCCCCGCTAATCTTTGGATGCCAGCTGTAGCCGAAATCGTTTTCCGGTGTGGCTGCCGCTCCGTACATGGATTTCAGGTAAGATACCAAAAACTTCGGCATATTCGCCCAGTATCCGGTAGCGCTTGCCTCTGAGGCAAGATAAGCACGAAGAGAACTGTGATCCTTGAGTGCCGATGGTGCCGGCATATATCCATGGATACTGTGGTACAGTGTCGGTATATCACTGGATCCCTGGATGGAGGCATGACCGCGCAGCGCCATTATACCGCCTCCGGGTCTCCCGATGTTTCCGAGCAGGAGCTGAAGAAGGGCGCAGCAACCAATAATTTGGGAGCCATATGTGTGTTGTGTCAATCCAACAGCGTATGCCCAGGAAGTCGTGCGGCCGCGGCCCGAATTTTCCAAAACAGTACGGGCAACTTCGAGGAAGGTCTCTATTGGACATCCGGTAACTTTGTTCACCATCTCGGGTGTGTAGCGGCTAAAGTGCCGCCTGACGAGTTGAATAACTGTGTGGGGATGCATCAATTTCTCGTCTTTAAGCACCGGAGGCATTTTCAGGGAACGGATCAATTCCGCCAATGCCATATCCTCTAATGACAATTTGCTTTTCAGGTTTTTGCTTTGACGCGTATATTGCCATGAAGTGTTGTCATAACGGCTATTTGAACCGTTATATGGCCATTTATCCTCTTTGTCTGAGTACTGCATGAATCCGGAAAAAATGCCATCAAGATCTTCCGTATCACGGAATTCTTCGTTTATAATCGATGCCGCGTTGGTATAATTCACCAGGTATTGCTGGAAAAAGGGATCAGTGTTCCACCGTTGGTCACTTAAAACATAGTTGATAATGCCTCCTAGAAATGCAATATCCGAACCGGCTCGAATCGAAGCGTAAATGTCTGCCTTAGCACTTGTGCGTGTAAAACGAGGGTCTACGTGGATGATTTTGGCACCGCTCAGCTTTGCCTTCATCGCCCAGCGAAAAGCTACTGGATGACACTCGGCCATGTTTGATCCCTGGATAACGATGCAATCAGAGTACTCCAAATTGCGAGGATAAATCGTTGCAGCGCCTCGACCAAGCCTCGCCCCAAGACCGGGGACGCTTGAGCTGTGTCAGATGCGGGCCTGGTTCTCAATGGCCACCACTCCCAATCCTCTCATCAGCTTTTGCTGGAGGTGGTTCCATTCGTTATCCAGTGTTGCGCCTCCAAGTGCAAAGATGGCCGTTGTATGATTAACCAGTGATCCATCTTCCAAGCGTTCGACAAACGTCTCATCGCGTGTCTTTTTAACCAGTTCAGCTACGCGATTCATTGCCCAATCAAGGGTTACCTCATCCCAATTCTTTGCACCAGGCTTTCGATGAAGCACGCGGCTGGCGCGATTGCGATTATAGTGCAGCTGCAATGTTGCAGCTCCTTTGGGGCACAGACAGCCCTCGCTGTGGGGACTTTGAAGATCACCTTCGATATTTACGATTCGACCATTGATCGTGTAAACAATGATGGCGCAACCTACTGAACAGAAGGGACAAACGCTGGGCGTAGGTTTAGCTTTATCCAGACGAAATTCTTTAGGTTTCATTGGTACTCCTGTCTGGTTGGACATGCATTGTGAGAAATCGCATTTTATGTTTTTTGAAACACTTAGACGAATGATCCTATCGCTGTTGATGGAAGGCTTTCGTCAGATACTAATTCAAGCAACAGAAAGCCGCAATAGATGATGAAAAGAACAGATTCTTTGCAGATAGTGATCTTAAATTAAATACAGGTGTTGAGCCTTGGTGAGTCAATATAATACATTATTGCCTGTTGCGTTGTCAAAGGCACGCAAATCGGCCTCCATTCTGTTTCCATATGGATTTGTTCAGCTAATCTCACAAATATTCCGCTTTACAAATGTTTATCATAGCGTGCCTGAGTCGAAAATTTGGAGGGCCTGGAAATTTGTTAACTGTGCTGATGCAAAGTGCAAATTATCGTGATGATAGATTCAAAGCCACGATCTCCAATGGTTATGATGTATGGATTTAAAAACCTGCTTTGTGCAATCGGCATTGAGCCCAAGTCTTTTTTGGAATTTTGCATCCATGTTTAAACAAAAAGACCGGAAATATCATCCGGTCTTCTGCTATCTATCACTAAAAGCATTTTTGTCATCAGCAACTTTCAAATCGGCAATTGGACATGTCCGGACCGTCACAGCAGTATGTTCCGACAACACAACCGCAACCGTCTACGACATGGTAACAGCAAGATTTTGCTGCAGACTTATCGCTTTTTTTCTTTTTATCTTTGTTGTCCATGTTTTCACCTCATCATTATTCCGCATCTTTTTCCTGCTAGGAAGCATTTTGATGCAGACAAATCTTCGTTCGTTAATCAAGCACAGGATTCATCAACCACGTTTGGGGAACTAAAGGAAAACGACCTGTAGGTTCTGGTTAAACATACGGGCTCCTTCCATTGTCCCCATGGCTGAGGTGTCTTGATCGTTGGTGTTTCTTTGTTCTTTTTTTATCATTCCCATTGGTGATACTCCTACTCGCCCTACACTAATTTTTCAAGGGCTAAGTGTCTCACCTTCATTGGCACAGAGAGTTTCTGAATTATGTTGAAGTCTATAATAATTTCATATGCAATGTTCTATTCGATGGTCACTTTATGTCCATGCAAGGTGTCCTTAAAAGGAACGGTAATTTTCAATAGTCCAGAATCAAATTTTGCCTTCGCTCCCTCACCCATAACCTCATGAGCAAGCATATAGCAATTTTCATATCGAAAATCCTCGGCTTCGGCTTTAATACAAAAACCCTTATCACCCACGTCAAGATCAACGCTTTCTTTTGACGCTCCAGCCATATCCACCCGTATCTCCAAACCAGTATCATCGCCATTGTGATTGACATTGATAATAGGGACAACAACTCGTTTTTCCTCTTGGGCCATTTTACCCACCCCCTTTCTTGGTGAGCAAGATTGTAATATTCACAACGATGTTCATTTTAACTTCTCTTGTTAAAACCTATTCTGACTCTGCCAAAATGCTGGCTTCCTAAGGTGCCGTTATTTTCTCCAGTGCATCTCTTTTCTTAAATTTATTTGAGGATGAGCGATTGGAAAGATGCATGTACACCCGAGAAACCTTTTAATTGCCGCCAACACTTCCTTTTTATAAAATGACCGTTGGAGGCTTTTAGCCATCGCATGGTGTATTAATGTGTGTTGAGGGTTGGCGGCAATACATTTATAATAAGCACGAATTATGAAAGAACCAAAGATTTTTCAGATGTCCTACTTGTCCCTGCATTAAGATACAGAGTTAGATGACTTTATGTCTAATAATAAAAACGTAGAGCTATCAATGCTCCTGACATACATATATATTGTGGTAGATTATTCTTTCTGGAAACCTGGCACACCTTGCCAGCATCCCATGTTGGCATCAAATTGCAGCTTATGCCTATTGTGGATTGTATAATGACAAATATACAAAATTTCAGCCTTTCGGAAATTGTATGTTGCGTGCCTTAAGGTGTAATTTGGCGAGGCTCTTAATTTGTTGGATGTTCTAACGTAATATGAAATTTTGGGAAATTGCAGATGTACGGTTGTAGAAAAAAACGTTTGAATACCGGAGCGTTCTTTTGACAACCACTATAAAACGCATATGTCATTCCCAAGTAGATATCGGCATCGCGGTTAGGTATAAAAAAACGGCCTGGCTGCCCTTATACAAGGGACAGTCAGGCCGCTTCCTTAAAAGCTTCCCTTTTCCTTCTTTCCTATTTGCAGTGACCATTCTGCATCGCCCACTGCAATCCGTCACAATCACCGAGGTCGCAGGCCCGCCTGAAATCTTTACAGGATTCAGCGGTCTTTTGCAGCTGGAAATAAGCCAGACCCCGATTAAGGTGGGCCTTTGAGTATCTGGGCTTGAGCTGAAGGCTTTTATTAAAATCAGCCTTTGCTTTTTGGTATTGATCCAGCGCGTAGTAAGCATTGCCGCGATTGTTAAACGCCTCGGCATATTGCGGTTTCATCCGGATGGCCTGGCTAAAGTCTTTAATGGCCTGCTGCTGAAGCTCTAAATTGTAAAATGCCAGTCCCCTGTTGTTGTAGGCTTCGGCCATCTTCGGGTTGGCTGCAATGACCTTATCCCAGTAGCCTTTGGCTTTGTTTGAATCCGTGTATTGCCCATCTTTCCACAGGGCCAGGGCGGCGGCATTCCAGTCCGTATCTTTTGCGCCAGCTGATTTTTTAAGCGTCCGTTTGGGAAGTTTTATGGGCGCACCTTTGTTTTTAAATCTGGAGTTTATAGCCGTTTTCTGGTCCTGCTTCATCAGCAATGCAGGATCCCCTGTCAGATCACCGATCATTTTATACATCTGGCCCATCATTGCGGCACCAAATACACCCACGAGCACAAGCGGCGTCAGCTGAATGACCGTCCACAATATCATGAGTTTGGTCATTGCCAGGCTTTTGTGCTTGATCCAGCCCCAGATAAATGTCCATAAACCGCAGGTGATAATACCGATAATGCCCTGCAGCACCCCGCCGTGTTTAAATTGTTTAATCAGAACGATGATAAAAACAATCAAACTGATGAGCGTCAACAGCGGGAGCAAAATACCTATACCCATGTCTAACATAGTTTACCTCATTGTTGTTTTTATTTAATGCAATACTTGATGAATTCGACTTTTTACGGATTTATCAAATTTATTATTCGTAAAATCCAGTAGGCCAGGATACCTAGAATTAGCAGCCCGACGATTCCAGTGAGCCTTTCAAAAGCCGTTATCTGATAAGCAATTTTTTGTTGGAGCCCGGCCGGCAGGATGCTGCCGACTACCAGGAAAATCCCGACGCCAAAAAATATGGGCGCAAATGCGTGCAAATCAATTGCGGCTTTCCAGTGCCCCTGAGCGAACAGAACCATCGCCCGTGTCAGGCCGCATCCGGGACAGACCACACCCAGTGTTGATTTGACCGGGCATTGCCATGCTATTGTCCCTGCTGCGGTTAATGCAAACTGCACAACCGTTACAGCGGCCAGCAGGACGATGATCCATCGGTTCTGCAGCAAGGGCCCCAGGACGGGTGTCAAATAATCCGCCCTTGACGCGCGTCATGTTGACGGAATCGGCCGTCATTGAGGGTCTTGCCTTACCGGTTAAACTGCTGCTGGTCGTCATTTACTTTCCGGCGATAATTGCGAAACGGCGTTAAGTTCAGTTATCTTAATTATCGGCATCTATCTGAAAATCTTTATTTCAAATCTGCATTTTCTCAATTGCACTTTGCCGATCATACCATCGCATCTTCCGACAATGGTGACATGCATCCCTTTTTGCTTTCTCAAGACTTCGAGCTTGTACGCCTTGTCGAAAAGACATTGAATGCCGCCACTTTTGCGTTCCGTTTGCAGCGTGACAAAAATTTTCCCACCATGTCTTTGCCAATAGCTTCTATCCGGCCGCTCACTGTAATAAATTTGCCTTTAAACTGCTCATCTGCAGTCGTCTGGTCGGCGGTGTATGCTTTCTCAAGCTCAACCGCGGTCATTGACATAACCGCTTGAATATTATCCAGACGGCTCCGGTCACGAATCATTTGTGTTATTTTGGGGTAAATCTGCAAGACAACGATGGCAGCTATGATGAGAACAACTATTTTAGCGGTGCTATATTTTCTGACAGCCGCTCCGCAGTGAGGGCAGCGTTTTTCCTTGGGATCAAATTCCTTATTGCATTTTGGACATCGCATGATTTTCATGATTCAATAAAATACCGTTCGACAACGGTGGCGCGGGATGGCTTTATACTGCGGTTGCCGGCCGCGATTCCAAAGCAAAAAATCAAGCCCCATGGACGTCATTTTATGCCCGGATACATTTAACGCATTTTTTAAAAGTTCGACGGCATGCAAGGCGCAGGCCCTGATCTCAATTTCCTCTGCCGAGCCGGCGGGAATCAACTTTTCCGCATCGATTCGTGAGATTAACGCTTCTGTGTAAAGTAAAATATTATCCACCCGCAGTACATGCGGAACCAGATTATCCGCGAAAATGGTTAGATTCTGCAGATCGTCAAAGCGCCCCAGCCCCTGGCCCTCAAATGCCAGAGACAGATCCGCAGCGGCCAGCTGGGCGCGTTTATAAAACGGGACTTCAACCGCATCATATAATTCAACATCATAGAAGTAAGGCATGCCAATAAGCAGTTGCATCAAGCGTTCAGCAGAAGCGCCGGCGGCTTCAATCAACTCGGTGAAGCTGCCGTTAAAGTCTTGCTGCAGGTACCAGCCAAGATCGTTTAACGCTTTGGCAAAAAGCCGCATGAGCTCGCCAATGGGCTTGTTGTCAGGATTCTGTTCGAAAATCTGCGTGCAATCTTCAGGGGTCAGCCGGGTTAGTTCCAGAGCCGAAAGCGGCCCTTTTTTTTTAAAGCGGTCATTGAGACAGCCGGCCACGGTAAAATACCCTGACATGCCCGGGCGTTTTTGCAGGTGCGGAAAGTAACCCGAGCCAAAATTAATGCTGTCCAGTGTCAGGAAGAAGGCGGCCGTATCATCATTTTGACCCAGGTAATGGCTTTCATAATCATGCCCGGGCTGGATGGCGCTTTCAAGGCATAAAGATTCAGCATAAGCAGGGATTAAATCATAATTAATTTGAATGTAGGCCGCACGTTCTGCCACTGCCTTGCAGCCGGCTCGCACCTTTTTCAGTAAACGAAGTCCCATCTAAATTATTTTTGTAAACAGAACCTTATGGTCACCCGGCCGGTTGTAATCTCGTGTTACCGGGCGGCCGTCAATTTCATCATCACCCGGTTCAAGCTGAAATCCAATTCGTTCGTGAAATTCAACCGAGCCCCTGTTCACCGGAGATGTGCATGCCCGTACAATATTGCGGCCATGGTTTCGACAGATTTCAAAAAAGCGCTCATACAATGTCGTTCCGATACCCTTTTTGCGAAAGTCTGGATGGACACCCATGAAATGAACATGTGCTTCATTTTTAAGCGCTGGTGAAATAAAGCCGATTAAAAAGCCGATCATCTCACCTTCTTTTTCGATCACAAAAGAGGTATCGTTAAAATGATTCAAAAACAGTTTCGGCAGTATGGCGGTAAGGTCGCGCCCGCCCCACCAATTCTGCAAGGCGGTAATAATTTTATCATGATCGGCAGGTTCGGCCTTTCGAATCTTGATATCTTTTTCGGTCATCTCGCAATCCTCTCGGGCAAATGATGACAGTTAAATTTGTCCAATCGCGCCATTGACCGGTCGTGAAGCCGGTAAAAAAGGGGCACGACCACCATGGCACCCACCAGTGCCAGAAACATATCCCATTGAGCGTCCCAGATATCGCCCTGTGAACCTAAAAAAGCCATGCCGACATCAGATGCCACAATCAGCGCGATCCACCACTCCAGTAGTTCCCAGAAAGCCGCGATGGCAAGCACGATGCTAAAGACAATAAAATAAAACCAGCCGCCCCTTTGCAGCGGTGTGACCCGCAGAAGGATCTCCCGGATGATGAAAACCGGAAACACGCCCAGAGCAATGTGTCCCACACGATCATAGTGGTTGCGGCCAAATCCGAAAACCTCCATGGCCCAGTTACCCAGGGGTGTTTTGGCATAGGTGTAATAGCCGCCGTAGATCAAAATAAACATATGAAAAAACACACACCAGTAAACCATGTGCGACATCGGGAAGCGGCGATAAAGCACAATGAGCACGGCGATGCCGGCGAGTCCGGGGCCCACCTCCAGCAGCCAGCTGAATCGTCCCGCCGGGGGCGCTATCACGGTAGCAATACAGACGAGGATGACGATGCCCAGGAGGATCAACGGTGTGCGGTAATATGAAAATGGTACCGCTGTCATTTACTCCCCTTTTCGCCGGAATCATATTTTAACCAATGCTCGGGGTCGGATTGGGGAAGGGCTTTGCCGGTCTCCAGGTAATGGTTCATGGTGGCTTCCCAGAATTTCATATCTTTAACGAAGTTTTCCTCTGTAAAGTTCTCGATAAACGTATTGCCCTCCTCGGTCAGTGCGGTGATGGTATAGGTGATGTGGACGCGGGATGTATGCTCGCCGCCGTCTTCGATGCGAACCGTCACATCGGCCACTCTTGAATCAGGTGTGATGCGGGCAAAATCGGTCTCACAGGCGGCATCATCTCTTTTGGTGATTAGCCAGATGGTGTCTTTTTCACCGGCACTTTTGGAGGTAAACACGCATTTTTCCTCAGCAAAACCGGAATGCGAAAAAATCAGATTATAATCCCAGCCATCCAGCCATTCGGCTTCTTTGACCGGGCAGATCAAAGAATGGACCACTGACGGCTGCGCATGAATGGTCTGAACATAATTTCGGGTGATTCTTTTTGCCTTAAAACCACTAAATTTTGATGACTTCATGGGTTTCTCCAGATTCAGGAACATTAATGGCGCGCTATATGGAATAATGATCTTAATTTATGGCATGGTTATATTTAAAATTTCCGGCAAGCTTTTGATAACCGTAACCTCATTTTTCGAAAACCTTTTTCCGGGAAAATCTTCAGCGTGGTACGCCATCTGAAAATCCAATGCATCCCTGTCAGTGGGGTTAACCGGTCGGGCAATGAATATCGGATGGATTCCGGCGGCGATGGCCCCGGCAACATCTTCATCCGTATCCCCGACATAAACCGCTTCATCCTGTGAAATCCCGGTCTGCTCAAGCGCAAAAGAAAAAATGGCGGGATCGGGCTTTTTAACCCCCACTTCACTGGATATGATAACGGTGTCAAAAAAGTTTTCCAATCCATTATGGCTTAAGATGCGCCGGACATGCGGGGGATGATCAAAATTGCTCACCAGGCCTATCTTTTTATTCTGTTTTAAAGCCGTGAGAACCGGGACGGCTTCAGGATCGATAAAAATATGCTTTTGCCAGGCTTCCGCAACCGTATCTGCGATATGACTGAGTTCTGCTTTACCCAATTCATGGTTGAGTCGACCGCATAAGGAATCAATACGGCGCTCAAGGGCGCTTAAATTATCTTCGTTGCCGGCGGGTTCAGCGGTGCTGAAAAACCCATCGCATTCTTGCGAAAAGGTCTCCATGGGAATATTTAAACCCTGTTTTTTTAGCAAATCATAAAACGTCGACAGCCAGTCAGACCCAGGCCTGCTTCATATTGCCGTAAACCAGTAAGGTTCCGTATAGATCAAAAAAAATTCCCTGTATGCTCATTTCTTCTCTATCTATTGATAATTGACCAGATCTCTTCAAAATGTTGATCCTGGGCCAATTTAATTTCGACCATCATGCATCCTTGCAGCATGCTGTTTATCTGATGTTCATAGCGATCGCGTCGCATCAGTCGCCGCCAGGGGGCTTGTCCCAGTGACTACTGAAGCCTGCTTCCATCTAAGGCGCTTGACATGACATCCAGGGAAGTTTCGTTAAATTCTTTGCCCGTAGACCGATGGCACATTCATCTTGAATAACATACAGCTTTAAGCGCCCCTCTTTTAATGTCCAGGTATAAGAACCCGTCACTTCCATACAGCAGGGATCATTAAATAACTGCACCCGGTTTCCGTCAACAACAAAAGACCCGATACTTCGCCAGCCGGTCAATTCATGGAAGATCCGAAAAATACCGTTGTCTAAATTCAGCCTCCAGATTCCCCCTTCCGGCGCGTAATCCGGACAGCGCCGGCAAGGAACCGGCGGTGTCTTTTTGGGGTCGAACTTGGTAAAGGTCCCATCCAATAAGGTGTTCACCTCAGGCGGAAGCGGGGCTGTATGGGGAAACGGGGTTTTCTGAAGCAGTTCGGCCCAAATGATAGAAGTTGAACTGCCTTGTCCGGAGGGGGGTGCAGGCTCAGATTCTTTCCGGGCGGCCCCAGAGCAGTATAATGTGGCCAGCACCCCCAAAAAGGCCAGAGCAACATGTAAAGCGGATGATTTCAATTTGAATTGCTGGAAACTGATTCTGTAGATTATTCCGATTTAAAGCCTTCCGTCCATAGGGGCACGCCGATGAACAAATACCACAGTTGGGTCCCTTTTAAAATTTGAAGCGCTCAATTTAGCAAAAAGTCTATTATCAACTTGTTGACGGTTTCCGGTTTTTGAAACACGATTCCGTGACCGACACCTTCCACCGGCTTAAACGTCAGCCGGGGAACAAAGGATCGTATGTTGCTGACCATTGGTTTGGTGACCCCGGTCTCCTCGGTTCCCCAGATCAGCAATACATCCCGCTTCTGCCTGCCAACGATCTGATAGGCATCACGGTAGTCTCCCACTGCGTCATTTCTGAGCATTGATAAAATCGATTGCTGGAAACCTTTGTAAGTGGTTTGTTCCACAAAAAGCCGGGTATATTTTTCGGATTCCGGATGATTTCCAATCAGGGAAGCAAAACGATTTACAATGACGCGGATGCCGGCTAAGCGGGCCAAAAATTCGCCGAGGACCGGTATGCCAAAGTAAGACGGAACTTTATAATCGTTGATCAAGGGTGAAATCAATATCAGTTTATCCACCCGGTCTGGATATCGGGCGGTGAAATTAACAGCGGTTGCGCCGCCAAGCGAAAGGCCGATTAGATCAAAGGGCTCGATTAAGCCCAGCTTGTCCGCCAGTTCCCGTAATTGTCTTAGATACAGCTCCTGGTCATAGGTTGCATCGGGACCTGTCGGAATACCCCCGGCCAAACTGGTCATAGTTGAGCACTCTAAAACCGGCTTTCGTCAACGCCGGAATCTGTTTGTCCCAGGTCCACATGGGAATCGTTGCTCCATGCACCAGAACCACCACCTTTGCATTCTGCGGGCCTTCCAATTTGTAGTGCGCCATCCCATCAGAAAGTTTGATGTAGGGGCCGCCTAACTTTGCGCGAGCCGCTTCATTCAGCACGTTGACTTCAGGATCCAGTATCAGATAAATTCCGATTGCTACCACAAATAAACCGATTAAAAATGCCGCCAGCCATTTCCATTTCATGCTGCTCTCCCATGCCTGGGCTTGAATCTGTCCATTTTTAAGTTCATACCTTAGCGTATCGGTTGGTCAACCGCCACATCCAGCGACGAAAGCTTACCAGCGATTTCCCGTCGTATCTCCAACGACTTGTTAGGTGCCTTTTATTTATAGAAATGCCCATCCTATTGTTATTAGGATCGCTGATGAAGTAAAAATTATTGGGCACATCCTAAAAGGCATGAAGTTTATTCTGAAGCCTGTGAATAATGATATGATCGCTAGAATCAATAGGCATGCTGATGACATAAGATAAATTGTTGTTGAAATTATATTTATTGGATTAATTAATGTTATCGTGGCTACTAATATGCCGATAAAGATCAGAGCTATACCTTCGATCAACCATTCCATTGTTATGATACTTTTATTGTCGTTGCTAATATCACCAAATCCTCGAACAACAGACTTTGTAGGAAAAAGATGGGCAATACCCCAAATTAAAGGCAAGGCGGATCCTATATAAATTATCACTTTTCCATTCATTGTTTTAGGCCCCTGACGTCCGCAAATAAGCTGCGTGCCAAAAGCATTCCGGACCTGCACGGCCTTTACGGTAAACCGCCAGGCTTTTTCACGTCAGCTTCATTTGCATTGTTATGAAGTGTTTGAGATGTTGCCGGCAGATCTTTTAGGTAAACAAGAACAAGCAATGCAAAGAATCCAAATATGAATCCTAAGATCAACCAGGTCCAAATATTCCGATTCTTGCGCTTGGCCTCTATCCAGCAGTACCAAACGATTCCAAGGCCAACGATTAATCCAAAAGGATTTAAGATTCCAATACCTTCAGATCTAATTGAATTAATTATCGCACCACTTGCACAGCCAGACAGAACTAATGTAAGTAGAATAAGTTCGATGGCGTTATAATTGTATCTATTTTTCATAAATCCAAAGCAAATTGTATAGCCTCACTCACTTGTTCCAGTTTATCTGCAGACAGTGTTGTTATAAGCGATCCAATCTTTCCTTTGGATACCGTCTGTATATGGTCGAAGTTTATTGCGCAGTCTTTTGTCATCCCGTCTTGTTTGGTGAGGAATATTTCGCTGGGTATATCCCGAACCGTCGAGGTAATGGGAGCCACAGTGACTTCTCCAAGGTATTCCAATATATAATCGCGGGTTAAAATCAACACCGGCCGTTTTTTATCCGGAGCTTTGAATTTGTACCATCTGATTTCACCCCTCTTCATTCATCCCCCCAATTCTGCTCTTTTTCCCAAACACTGAACTCCTCTCTGTTGACGGGATGAACCGAGTAGCCTTGGCGGTGCTTCAATTCAAGACGGCGAAGGTTGTATTCTTTGACCGCCTGCCGCAACGCATCTCGCGTAAATGCGGATCGTGTTGTATGAAGTTCATTTGCTATGGCGTCGACCTTTTTTACGAGATCATCATCCAGCGTCATTTGTATAGTGCGCATAATATACTCCTATAATATGGATACTTATAGCTATATTTTATCAACATAATCGTGTGTGTCAATATGAAAAATAATTCTGGGTGATATGATGAAATGGAGAGATAACGACCAAGCTCACCTGCCGTTATGAAGCGTAACGGAATAGCGGTCAGGTGGTGGGTCTTGTTAGCGCCGGATGGTTCTGACCAATCAATGCCAGCAGTCCAACTCATATCTTTCGCAAACGCGGAATCCACATTGGCACTTCCCGCATGTACTTCTCATAATCCTCGCCAAAGCGCACAAGAAGCAGTCTTTCCTCGTATCGCGAGATGTAATGCAGGAATCCGATCGCAATAACCCACACCACTGCAGCAGCCAGCGATATGCTCAGCATCAGAAGACCAAGATAAAGCAGAATCTCGCTCAGATATACTGGATGGCGAACGACGCCGAACACGCTCTTCCTGATTACGCCAGGGGTTTCTCTCTTTTCACCGAATACGATAGACAGACCCTTTCTTGCCAGAATGCCCGACAATACAAGCAAAACGACTCCAAAAGGTATTCTAACGCCTTGTGGTACATAGTGATTGAGGAAAGTAGTGTACTTTAAGAAGAATGTGTCGAGTATCCACGTCGCAGCAAATAGGCATGCCAGTATTATCTGTCCAGCATCGCCGACTGTATGTTCTCCAGTAAGATCATCCCGCTGGTTCTGTTCTTCCCTATTTGTTTGTTTTCGAGCCATATTACCTCCTTATTCCACCTCCTGTTTCGTGATGGAATGCGCGCTAACGGTTGCGGATAACCAGCGGGCCTGAGGCCTTTAAAGCTAGCATGGCCCTTAACGATAAACCCCGCGAATTTTTTCCAGCCGGTCCCGGCCGATGGGAATGCGCCGGTTGACCGGCGGGTCGAGGCGAAGGTCCCAATCCCGGGAGCTGCGAGGGGTGAGCGCCCGGACCCGATTTATATTATTAAACCCGTAAGTCTTTTTAAAAGAACGTCTTCAATGTTTTGGCGTGAATCCAGCACCGCTAAAACGTATACGATATTTTCGGATATTCGATAAACGATTCTCCAGGGAGGGTTAATTAATTCACGATATTGCAATATGCCGTTATCGCGAAGTTCGGGGACGATGCGGCCTCTTTCAGGAAGGGTATAAAGGCTTGACGCTGTTTGCCTTAAATTTCTTAGTATTTTTAGTGCGTTTGATGGGCTTTCCGTGGCGATATATTCAATGATATGTTTCAAATCGTTTTCAGCAACATTGGACCACATTACTTTATATTTTTTGTTCATTCCAATTTTTCTTTCAGCATATTTTCAATATTCTCGAATACTTCCTGCTGAGATTTTAATTTTCCTTCACGGATTTCTTCTTCGCCCTGGGAAATGAGTTTCAATATTCCGATCGCATTGCGCATATTTTCATAGCTTTCAGGATCTTGCAGTATGGCTCTGGGTTCACCGTTTTGAGTAATGATAACCGGACGATGGGTTTTGTTAATTTGCTTCAACAAATCAGCTGCTCTTGATTTAAGATAGGTAACCGGTTTTATATCTTGTGAAATTTTCATTGTTTCACCTCCGGTCTGTTTATAGTACCAAATATAGACCGATGTCAAGGTCAAAATTTAATCTTATCCTACTTTGGAATCTTTTAGGTGGGCTGATTCTTAATTATTAAAATTTCGTCTTTTTTCTTCGAGGCGCTGATCAAGACGTTTGAGCATTTCGATGGTTTTTTCCAGTTTCTGGTTGGTTTCTTCGAGCTTGCGGTTTTTGTTTCGGAGTCTGATTTCTTCGCGGGTTAATTTGCGGTTGGTTTGTTTAAATGCCAGTTTTGTTTTATTTGATTTCTCAAGCTGTTTTTGCACCTGGGTAATTTCTTTGGAAAGACGGTTGATTTCTTTTAATGACGCCAGCCAGTTCAGCGTTTCACCATCGACGGGAGATTCTTCCAGAATAATATAGGCTTCAAGGTGTTTAAGGGCCAAGTGGTAATTTCGGTGGCGATTATTGTGATCGGAGTAAAGCTGCGCAAGCTTCAGATACGCATTTTTTGCTTCGGTGGATTTTGAATTTTGACGAATAACATGTTCCAGCTCGATAATTTCTCTGGCGTATTTATCATCGGCAACCGGTTGGCTGGCTGGGTCTGAAGTTTCTTTGCCGGAATTCATCATATGAGAACAGCCGCTGAATGCAACAACCAGTGCGATGACAACCATGAGATCAATTTTCGTCCTTAATTTGGGCATCTATTTTCCTTTTGAGCCCCGCTTGCGATCCTGCAGGCTGATCAATTTGCGTTCCTTTTTGCCTTTGCGTTTAATGTCCCCACGCTGATCCGTCATGACGGTACTGCCGGCCACTGTTTTGGCGTGTTCTTTCATTTCCGCCGCTACTTCACCGTACTGGATGTGATTATTAAATTTGCGTTTTATATTGGTTACCACAGCAATGGACAGGGTGGCTAACGGGAATTTAACTTCCTGACCCTGGCGATTTTCGCCGACGATATGGCCGCGTTTTTGGTCTTTCTCATCGTAAAATCCGGGAATGGTCTTATCAAAGGTATCAATGACCGATTGGCAGATCCGTGGATACAGATCCGGGGTGGTGATGAGCACATAATCATCCCCGCCGATGTGGCCGATAAAATCATCATCGTGTCCGTATTTGGCAACCGCTTCACTGATCATACCGGCGGTGGCCTGGATAACATCGTGCCTTTGGCATATCCGTAGTGATCGTTATAGGCTTTAAAGTTGTCGATATCCATCAGGCAAAAAGCAATGGGTGCCTTGGCGGCCATGCGCTTTTTTATTACATTTTCTATGGCAATGCCGCCGGGCAGACGCGTCAGGGGACTGGTGTCCAGATACATTTCCTCGAGCTGCTTTAAGCGTTTGGCCATGGTGACAAATGCCTGGGCCAGATCGCCCAGCTCATCTTTGTTACGGATATCGGGCCGATGATCGAATTTGCCTTCGGAGATCATACTGGTGGCGTATTTCAGTTTTTTTATTGCGCCGGAAATATTTCGGGTGATGACAAAGGCCGCTGTCACCGAAAACAACAAGCCCAGACCGCATAGCACTGCCGAGGCTTTAAAAGCGATGCTGCCGATGGTTGCGGTTAATCCGGTTTTTTCATTCTGATCCCGCAGGGCATTGGCCGCCATACCTTTGATGACCGCAATAATTCTTTCCTGCTGGGCTTTGATCCTATTTTCAAACTCCAGGGCAGCGATTGAAGACGGGTCGGCAACCCCTCTCAGGGCTTCAGCCAGCGTATGATTGTATTCGGAGTGGAGGCTGACAATCTGATCGATGGGATACTCGATCTGCCCGGGCAGGTAACGGATGTGTTCAGTCAGCTCTTTAAATTCTTTTTCCTTATCCCAGAACAGTTTTAAAACATCGGAGGTCTTTAAAATAAGGTAGCGCTGGGCATACAGCTCCTGGGCCAGGATGACGTCAATCATTTTTCCCGACGTGTTGATGACCGGCAGGTCCGTATTTAAGATACTATTGTTAATTTCATTGAGCCGGTCCAGATTTGCCAGCGCATAAACGGATATGCCGACCAGCAGGACGAGCAGCACGCTGTATCCCAGCATGAGCTTTCGGGCGATTTTAAGATGGTAAAAATGGGCAACGACAAATCCGATCAGGCGATCGATGATTTTCCATTCCGTCTGTTTTGTTTTGTTGCGGCCGGCCATTGATACACCCTGTTTTTGTCTCGACGGACTGTAAAATCCGGTTTGAGCTTGCACGAATCTATGGTTGTTATCGGCCGGGTTGGAGCGAACTTGAGGAAAAATTAGCAAGGGAAACGAATTTCTATTTTACTGGGGTGACATTCAGCTTCTGGCCGGGATAGATGGACGCTTTAGAATCCAGCTTATTATACTGGCGCAATTGCTCCACAGAAAGATTGTAGCGGCGGCTGATGCGATAAAGGTTTTCGCCCTGCTTGACGGTGTGAATTTTGGCTTTGGTTTCTTTTTTAGGCTCCGGGGCTGCTGTAGCGCCTTCGGTCTTCAGAGTGGCTTCGGAGACCGGTTTAGGTGGGGTGGCCCTGAGCTGATTTGCCATGTTATTGATGCGGGCCGTCATATTGGCTTCTAACAGGTCAAGGCGTTCGGTCAGCAGGATCAGCTGGTTTCCCGAGCCGCCGGTTTGGGATAATCCACCTTCACCTGCGATGGACCCCAGACGGCTTTCCAATTGCTCCAGCCTGGATTCCAGCGCCAGCAGCTGGGCTTTTTCGGCCAGGCTATAGGTTCTTGCAATTAGCACAACGCTTAGAATAATCAAAATCAAAAAACCGCCGATGGCGATGTAAATGTGTTTAAAGGCCCGCCCGCCGGAAGCATCGCTGCCGGACCCGTGGTAAAGATCTTCACGGGATTCCAATGCGTCGCTGTCCGGGTGGCTGCTGCTCAACACAAAATCTTTGTCACTGCCATTTTCGAATTGACCCATTTTCCCGATCCTTCGTTTTTGCGGTGCGTTTATAGGGCTGCGGTCGGCTTTAGCCCTCCTGGCATGATTAAACGTCTCAGAATTTCTACAACTGAATGAAAATACAGGATATTTTTTAAGACATGAGTTTTTACCTCAATCATGGAATACTGGAACAGTGGAACGATGGAATAGTGGGTTTTCAAAGGATATTATCCATTTTAAACTTTATCGTCAAGACCCATTTTTCCAACATTCCAGCATTCCACCATTCCAATTGGGGCGAAGCCCCAAACTTGTTTTATTTAAGTTAAAATGCAACAAAAAAATAATTAAAAAACCTGAATGCTATCCAGGTTTTTTATACTCATCTGAGTTCTTTAAGCGCCAGCGGGCAAACAGCAACATTGCCAGCAGGGTCAGCAGAAAATACCCCGGAAACCAGGCGATGGATTTGATGAATATCAGGTTTTCCAGTTGAGCCCCGGCCGTCTGCGGTTGCGTCACGCCGATCTGCAACCTTAACTGCGCCAGCAACAGGGAATACAACACGCCGATTAACCCGTATGCCAGGTTAAACGACAGCCCCTTGAAGCTTAATACCGTGGCCCGCTGATGCGAGCTGGCGATGCGGTTAAGGTATTGGCTCTGAAAAAAATTCTGCAGGTATATAACGCCGACCAAAAGGATGACCGGCAGCAATCCGATAATCGGCCAGAAAAAAGTCATACCGATCAGCCCGATCATGGTCAGTGCGGCCATGACCCCCAGGTTAAATCCGGGAGAATGCTTTTGCACCATGCCCCGGGCAACCCGCGGCGCAATCAAACCCAGAATCGCCAGTCCCGATCCGATCAAACCGAATGTCGCCTCGGGCAGATCGATCAGGCGGTAATACTGACTGTTTAAAGTAATGATCATCCGAATGCAGTTGTCGAACAGCAGACCGGCCAGAATAATGACCAGCGCAAACGGCGTTTTTAGGATCCATTTTGCGGCCGTCAGAGTCAGTTTAAACGCTCCGGCAATGGATGTGCCTCTGCCGGCTTTTGTCTGATAGTTTTGATGGCCGGTTTCACGCATGCGTAATGCGGTCAGCAACGTCAGGATGGCCATCAGCAGCGTCAGAAAGGGGGGGATGCGCAGGGTCATGCCCTGGTTGAGGTGAACGTTGAACCCCAGCCAATCGACGATGCGTTGCATCAGGTCCGGATCGTAAACGGCCGCCCCGAAGCTCATGGCGATAATAAAGGCAATGGACTGAACCCGCATCTGTATTTCCAGAACCCGCGGCCAATCTTTGATATCGCCTTCATCTTTGAGGGTATCGTAGGCAATGGCTTCATCTGCACCGCTGGCGGCAGCTTCGGCTGCACCGCTTAAAACCCGATTGACCAGAAATATGGCAAACAATAACTCCGGGTTGCCCCGCGGTGCAAAACACAACAGAACCATTTCGA
>PVMK01127913.1_pt1 | contig 21271 bp, 17 predicted proteins | sample 1853481 | NCBI WGS metagenome assembly PVMK01 (sample SAMN08533507, study PRJNA380276) | Marine sediment metagenome, whole genome shotgun sequencing project.
ATAATGTCATGTTTTGACATTGAACATACTCACGCGTGAAAGACAAAAACGTGAAGTTTTTATTATTGAATAATTTAAGAAATTAATTAGTCGAAATGTATAGGTAATACTGACATGTTGATGCAGAAAATTCGAAATTGGACTACCGGCTGGGTTGCATGGGTCATCCTGGGTGCAGTGATGATCACCTTCGCGGTATGGGGAGTTAATTTTGCCGGTGGAGGTTCAGAACCAGTGGTCGCATCGGTGAATGGTGAAAATATTAATCTAAGGCAATTTCAACAAGCATACAGCAACTTCCGTGAGCAAATGCAAAAATACACTGGGAAGTCTCTTGCGCCCGCTGAAGAAGAAATATTAAAAAAACAGACCCTGGACAAATTAATTCAGGATGAAGTAATAAACCAGGCTGCGGTTCATAGTGGCCTGCAAATTAGTAATGCAACAATCAGAAAAACAGTCAGAGATATTGATGTATTTAGTGGTGAGAATGGATTCGATCGAGCTATCTATGAAAGGAGTGTAATGCAGCTGGGGATGACATCAGCTACTTTTGAGCATCAATTACGTCTGGAACTGATGGCAAATCAATTACAGGGCGCGGTGATAAACAGTGCGTTTGTATCGGAAAAAGAAGCGGTCTGGTTGACCAGAATTAGTAAGCAAACCAGAGATCTTTCCTATGTGATTTTGCCCGCAGACGAAATTAAAGATTCAATTGATATAAGTGATGATGCAATTGGGGAATATTACAGTAAAACCAGCCAGGGATTAACAGAACCAGATCAGGTCAAGGTCGCCTATCTTGAATTATCTGTAGAAAAGTTGGCCGAAGGGATACAGGTGGTTGAGGAAGATTTACTTACTTATTATGACAATAATAAAGACAAATATGATGTCAAGGAGCAACGGAAAGTTAATGTGATTGATATAAAACTTTCACCTGAGGCTGATGATGCGGAGGTTGAAGTTGCAAGGAATAAGGCTGAAAAACTACGTGAATTAGTTGCCTCAGGAATTTCATTCACAGAGGTTGCCGAAAAGCATGATGATGGGTTAAAACCGGAAATACTGGTCAGTGAGCATGGTTTTCTTGCCAGAGGTGTTTTGCCTGAAGAAGTTGATGAAATAGTGTTTGCCCTGGATCAAGGTGAGCTCAGTGTCGTTGAAAGGACAGACAGAGGCTTGCATATTTTTAGAGTTGAAGGCATCAAAGGTGGTGCCAGGAATACATTCGAGAATTCCAGGGAAGTTATTGAAAAAGATTACAAAACATCAGAAGCAGAATACAAATATTTTGATCTCGCTGATAAACTGGTGACGCTGGCTTATGAGCACGCTGATTCCCTGGAAGTCGCATCTGAGGAGATTGGTATTGAGATTCAGGAAAGTGACTTCTTTAGTCGAAACAGTGCTACTGGCATATTGGCCGGGCCAAAAGTGCTCACTGCGAGTTTTAATCAGGAAGCAATAAAATCTGGTCAAAATAGTGATGCGATTGAATTGAATAATAATCATCTTGTGGTTTTACAAGTGCTGGAATATTTACCTGCCAAGAAGAAATCGCTTGATGTTGTAAAAGAACAAATCACACAGATACTCAAGTCTGAGCAAGCAGGTAAAATTCAACAGGAAAAGGGCCAGGAAATTCTGCAACAGCTTGAGCAGGGCTCAGATCTTTCTCAGGTGGCAGAGACACTTGGCTTTGAGTGGAAACAGGCAGATGCTGTAACTCGTGATGATGTATCAGTGAACAGAAAGATATTAAGAACTGCATTTAAACTGGGGAAGCCAGCAGAAAATAGCTTCACATTTGCAGGAACAGAGATTGGCAAAGAAGATTACGCTGTGGTTGCAGTTTCGGAAATTGGCTATCCACATTCATTGCTGGACGAAGATATTGATAAAACCAAGGCAATGTTACTTCAATCGAAGGCCAATGATGAGTGGTCATCGGTAGTTGATGCCTTAATGGATAAGGCGAGTACCAGCATTAATTCAAGCAACCTTTAGGTCCCTATTAATTGTACAGTTCAATTTAATCAGGTATCACTCTTTCAATAATCGCTGCGCCGGTACTGTCGCCCCAGACGTTGACAGTGGTTCGGAACCGATCTAGCAACCAGTCAACGGCCAATAACATGCCTATCCCTTCCAGAGGCAGGTTCACGGCAGTCAAAACGATGACCATGGTGACAAGGCCTGCCTGAGGGATGCCGGCAGCACCGATAGCGGCAAGCGTTGCCGTGATAAAAATAATCATCTGTTCCGTTACACCCATGCTATATCCATAAGCCTGAGCAATAAACATGACAGCCACGGCTTCATATAATGCCGTGCCATCCATGTTGACTGTGGCACCCAGTGGCAAGACAAACTTGACCGCACGTTTGTCGACACCAGCTTCAATCGCACATTCCATTGTAATCGGCAGAGTTGCGGAAGAACTGGCTGTGCCAAACGCGGTCAACAGCGCACGCATCATCTGTTTTAAATACGCCATGCCGTGATTACTAAACAGTCGTAGAATGCCAAATAAGAGTAGAGCGTGTATAAATAAACCGAGTATTACGGCAACACAATACCAGCCGACTGAAGTAATTTCGTTCCAGAAGGCCTGACCACCACCTGCAGCACCCAGTCGAGCAGCAATCAGGGCGAATATTCCAACAGGTGCCAGATACATGAGCCAGATAACCAGCTTCATCATGACTTCATTGAGCCCATCAAAAAAACGTATGACAGGGGTACCTATTTCACCAATCGTTGTTAAGGCTGCCGCAAAGATAAGGGAGAAGACTATTACCGGTAGTAATAGATTCTCGGCGGCGGCGGCCAACAGGTTTGGATGAACCAGTGAAAGAATAATATCTGTAAAGCCGATACCTGTTTTTTCAGAGACTTTCTCTGGAACGACATTACTCAGTTCTGCAATACCACTGCCGGGCTGAATAAGATTGACAATGACCAGACCTATTAGAACGGCCAGTGCGGTGGTAGAGGCATAATAAAGGATAGTCAGACCACCAATCCTGCCTAGTTTGCGGATATCCCCCATTGATGTCACGCCAGTGATGATTGCGGCGACTATCAATGGAACAATAGTCATCTTCAGGGCATTGAGGAACAGTGTGCCTAGCCACTCAACGGACAACATGGCTTCACCAAAATACCAGCCTGAGAATATACCACCCACAGCACCGGCGAGGATTGCCCAAAGCAGGGCGTTATTAGCTTGAAGTGACATTAATCTAGAATTATTAGCTCATGCCTATAGAGTTATATCCGCAATCGACATAGGTGATTTCACCAGTGATTGCAGAAGCCAGATCTGAACACAGAAATGCAGCTACATTACCGACTTCATCGATGGTGACATTCCGGCGTAGTGGCGAAGCTTCTTCGACATGATGCAGAAAGTCTCTCAAACCACTGATGCCCGATGCAGCCAATGTTCTGATTGGGCCTGCTGAGACAGCATTGACGCGAATATTCTCAGGCCCAAGGCTGGAGGCCATATATCGCACATTGGCTTCGAGACTGGCCTTGGCAACCCCCATCACATTGTAGTTAGGCATGGAGCGTACGGCACCTATATAAGTCAAAGTCAGCATGGCGCCATTCCTTCCTGCCATCATCGGTCTGGCAGCCTTGCCCAGGGCAGCGAAACTGTACGAGCTGATGTCATGGGCCATTAGAAAGCCTTCACGGGTAACACTGTCCATATAGCCACCTTCAAGCTGCTCTCTGGGTGCAAAAGCTGCCGAATGAACCAGGATATCAAGGCTATCCCAGTGTTTTGCCAGGTCTTCATAGACTTTATCGATTTGTTCATCGCTGCCGACATCACAGGGCATGGTGATTTCTGAACCTAGTTCAGCCGAAAATTTTTCAACGCGACCCTTTAATTTGTCGTTTTGATAGGTAAATGCCAATTCTGCACCTTCACGATGCATCGCCTTGGCAATTCCCCAGGCGATTGAACGATTGCTGGCAACCCCGACAATTAAAGCGCGCTTACCTTTTAAAAAACTCATAGTTGAAATCCCATGGTTATAATTCTCTAGACTATTTAACGGAACCTGATTCCTGGCAGGCCCTCAAAGTTTACAGAAATTGGGGTGACCTGAGAAATACTATTCTGGAAAACACACCCAAAACATAGGCTGAATAATACTATATTGAATGCATTATAGTATGATCCTGTTTACTCAGGACAAGTTTTCAAACTCAGGACATGAACTTTTAAATATGCCGGACAGAAAAACAATCATTTTTCACATTTCATTTTGAAACTGGATTAAATGTATATTGTTCATCGAATATTTTTGTTGCTTGCGTGCAGCCTGATTTCAGCCTGTTCAGATTCATCATTGAATAATCCGTATCCAGCCGCAGAAAGTGGCAGCAATATTTATTACGATACATTTTCAGAAAGGCCCAAGCACCTTGATCCTGCACGGTCATATAGCTCGAACGAATATATCTTCCTTGGGCAAATCTACGAATCACCCCTGCAATATCATTTTCTAAAGCGCCCTTACCAACTAATACCTTTGACGGCAACTGAAATGCCTGTTCCTGTTTATCAGGACAGCGAAGGAAATATCATCAACGAAAATGCACCATCGGAAGAAATAGCCAGGATAATTTACCGCATAACGATTAAACCGGGAGTGTTGTATCAACCGCATCCAGCACTTGCTATGGGAAAAACAGGGGATTACATTTATCACCATCTTGCAGAGAGTGATCTGGAAGGTGTCCATACACTCGCCGATTTCGAAGAAACGGGTACCAGAGTATTAACCGCCGCAGATTATGTTTACCAGATCAAGCGCATGGCACACCCAAAGATACACTCGCCCATTGCAGGTTTAATGGGCCAGTACATTCTTGGTTTATCTGAACTCAGTGATGAGCTTGAAGAGAAATATAAAGAGTCGAATGCAGAGAAAGTAACTTATATTGATTTACGGGAATATGATCTTGAGGGAGCCAGGGTCATTGATGAAACAAGCTATGAAATTATCCTGAAAGAAAAATATCCTCAATTTCTATACTGGCTTTCCATGTCATTTTTCGCGCCCATGCCCTGGGAGGCGGATCTATTTTATTCACAGGCCGGGATGTCTGATCGGAATATCACGCTGAACTGGTACCCGATCGGCACGGGCCCGTTCATGTTAACCGAGAATAATCCGAATCGCCGAATGGTGCTCGACAGGAATCCGAATTTTCGAGGTGAGGCCTTTCCAGAAACAGGCGAAGAAAATGATTTGGCACTTGGTTTACTGGAAGATGCTGGAAAAACCATGCCCTTTGTTGACAAGGCAATCTTCAGTCTGGAAAAGGAATCGATTCCTACATGGAACAAATTTCTACAGGGTTATTACGACACTTCGGGCATCGCCTCTGACAGTTTTGACCAGGCAGTGCAATTTAACACCCAGGGTGAAGCGGCCTTGACTAAAGAGATGCAAGACAAAGAAATCCAGTTACTGACAGCAGTAACTACTTCGACCCACTATACCGGCTTTAACATGCGCGATGAAATTGTTGGTGGAGCAAGTGAACGCGCTACAAAATTAAGACAGGCCATTGCCATTGCCGTGGATTTTGAGGAATTTATCAGCATCTTTGCCAATGGTCGTGGTGTCTCGGCGCAGGGGCCGATCCCCCCGGGGATCTTCGGGCACAAGGCAGGTGAAGCTGGGCTCAATCCTTATGTTTATGACTGGGTCAATGGCAAGGCTCGTCGTAAATCAATTGAAGTTGCGAAACAGCTGATGGTCGAGGCTGGATATCCCGGCGGCAGGGATGTCGAAACCGGGCAGGGCCTGGTGCTTTACCTGGACACACCTGCAGCAGGCCCGGGTAGCAAGGCGAATTTTGACTGGTTACGAAAACAATTTAACAAGCTGGACATTACCCTGGTGATCCGGGCGACAGATTACAATCGTTTTCAGGACAAAATGTTAAAAGGCACTGCACAGATATACCAATGGGGATGGAATGCAGATTATCCGGATCCGGAAAATTTTATGTTCCTGCTTTATGGACCCAATGCCAAGTATGGCATCAATGGCGAGAATGCCTCCAATTACAGGAACGAGGAGTTTGATCAACTGTTTGACCAAATGAAAAATATCAGTAATGGGGAAGAACGGCAGTTGATTATTGATCGGATGGTTGAAATCGCACGAAGAGATTCACCCTGGTTGTGGGGATATCATCCCGTTGCATTTTCCTTACATCACAATTGGTATAAAAATGCCAAGCCAAACCTGATGGCTAATAACAAATTAAAATATAAACGTATCGATCCAGTTACACGCCAGGCACAGCGTGAGGCATGGAACCAGCCTGTCTGGTGGCCTGTACTTTTAGTCATAATTATCTTGTGTCTGAGTATTGTCCCGGCGATTCGTTATCATAAACGCAGAGAGAGGTCGGCGGCATTATGACGGCATATATTATTCGTCGGTTTTTTTATGCTATTCCCATTTTAATCGGCGTCAATGTGATTACCTTTCTTTTATTCTTTGTGGTGAATACACCAGATGATATGGCGCGTATGCATCTTGGTCAGAAGCGTGTGACGGAACAGGCGATAGAAAAATGGAAGCACGAACGTGGTTACGATAAGCCCGTACTCTGGAATTCGGCAGCAGATGGCAGTGATAAAGTTACCAATACGATCTTCTTTCAAAACTCGGTTCGTTTATTTGTATTTGATTTTGGTCGTTCCGATAGCGGTCGGGACATTAGTTACGATATCAGTCAGCGTATGTGGCCCAGCCTTTCGATTTCACTACCAGGTCTTTTCCTTGGCCTTTTAACCTACATCGCCTTTGGTCTGACACTATCTTTTTTTCGCGCAAGCTATCTTGATATATGGGGAGTTGTGATCTGTGTGATGATGATGTCCATCTCAGGTTTGTTTTATATCATTGGCGGACAATTTATTATCGGTAAATTATTTCACCTGGTGCCTATTTCCGGATATGACACCGGGCTCGATTCGATAAAGTTTATTATTTTGCCGGTACTGGTTGGTTTGGTTGGTGGTATCGGTTCCAGTACACGCTGGTATCGCACCATATTCCTTGAAGAAATGAATAAAGACTATGTCCGCACCGCGAGGGCAAAAGGTTTATCAGAAAGCATGGTGCTTTATCGTCATGTGTTAAGGAATGGAATGATCCCAATTCTTACCGGTGTGGTTGTTATATTGCCATTGCTATTTATGGGCTCATTAATAACTGAATCATTCTTCTCTATTCCGGGCCTGGGCAGCTATACCATCGACGCCATCAGTAGCCAGGATTTTGCCATCGTCAGATCCATGGTCTTTTTAGGCTCTGTGCTTTATATCATTGGTCTGTTGCTGACGGATATTTCTTACACACTGGTTGATCCTCGTGTCAGGTTGCAATAAGTGATGCCAGTATTATTCATTACAGATTCGCTTATATTATTACTGCTGATAATGGTGTCCAGTTTTGTCTGGTATGCACGTGGGCAGGAACATCTCCGGGCACCATGGAGAATAGTCGCAAGAAACCCAATGGCCATGGCATCCGCAGTAATATTATTTTTCTATCTTATGATTGGCTTAAGCGATTCCCTTCATTTTCATCCGCGACTTCAGAGCCTGGATGACCAACAGGCACAGGTTTCAAAACAGGTAATTTATTCAACAGAAGTATTTAGTTTGCTTGATGTTGCAATCACTCATTTGCGAGAGCAGGATGAAAAAACCTATTCTGCTCCCTTTGCCTCACATGCTTATTCCAAAGAAGCGATTGAACTGGCGGACGGTTCGACAACACGTGAATATCCCCGCCTGAATCATGGTGGTGCTCATCTGTCTGATCCTGAGCAAGAGAGAATGACTGATATTATCCTGAAGTCACTCATGGGATTATTTTATGGTTTGATAATCTGGGGTCTTGTTTCAGCGGCCATTATTTTCACTGTTAAGGGTCGTAGAAACAGCTCATTTAAGGATGTCTTGCATAGTATGCTCAAGCAGGGTGACGTTCCGTGGAAGGTTATTCATCTCACCCTGGGTGTTGTACTTGTTACCCTGACTGTCGCACTGACGCTTTCAAATTATTATCATATTCTTGGCACGGACAAGATTGGGCAGGATGTCTTTTACCAGGCACTGAAGAGCGTCAGGACCGGCCTGGTCATTGGCACATTGACGACACTGGTGATGTTACCCTTTGCCGTATTAATGGGCCTGATGGCGGGCTATTTTCGTGGTTGGATTGATGATGTGATCCAATATCTCTATACCACGCTCAGTTCTATCCCCGGTGTTTTATTGATTGCGGCCGCGATCTTGATGTTGCAGGTCTATATGGCAAATCATGCGGATGATTTTGTCAGCCTGGAGCAACGTGCAGACATGCGTCTGTTATTTCTCTGTATCATTTTGGGGATCACCAGCTGGACAGGGCTTTGCCGAATGCTCAGGGGCGAAACCATGAAGCTGAGAGAGGTCGATTATGTCCAGGCTGCGCAGGCCTTTGGTGTGGGTGATTTCACCATCATACTGCGGCATTTATTACCGAATGTGATGCATATAGTTATGATTTCAATCGTACTGGATTTCAGTGGCCTGGTATTGGCCGAGGCCGTGCTGTCCTATATCAATATCGGTGTCGATCCCAGCATGCATAGTTGGGGCAATATGATCAATAGTGCCCGTCTGGAAATGGCGCGGGAACCCATTGTCTGGTGGTCATTAGCAGCTGCATTCGTTTTTATGTTTGTTCTGGTACTGGCCGCCAATCTATTTTCTGATGCAGTGCGTGATGCCTTCGATCCGAGGATACGTGGTTCGTAGAAAAATGCGCCATAGGCGTCCCGAACGTATGAGAGGGATCTTACTGGAATCTCTCCTTATCTATTAGATCTGGATTTATGGTTGCTAATATTACTCGCTGTGAGCTTGAATTATTTCGTTTGAAAGCGTGACATAGCGCCAAAAACCGGTCTAGACTCGCCAGTAATAAAAAACGAGCGCTCGCTCTTAAAATAGATTATGATGCCCACATATCGATGGCATGTAGCTGTTAAAAAGTCTAGGCTCGGTCGTGCCAGGAGTTGAATTCTTCAGGATTCAGGATGATCGATAATTTTCAGAGTTGAAGCAGGGGTTGGAGAGCTAATCATGGCAACAAAAAAATCGAGTCGGGCAGTTTATATTGTTGATGGTAGTCGTACGCCATTTCTAAAAGCAAGAGGTGTTCCCGGGCCTTTCACGGCTTCTGATTTGGCAGTTAATTCAGGTCGTCAATTACTCAGCAGACAACCATTTGATCCAGCAGAATTCGATGAAGTCATTCTTGGTTGCATCATGCCAGGCTTTGATGAGGCAAATATTGCACGCGTGGTGTCACTCAGACTCGGCTGTGGCAAGCTGGTGCCTGCATGGACGGTACAGCGAAACTGCGCATCAGGTATGCAGTCAATTGATAGTGCTGCGCAAAACATTGTCATGGGACGATCAGACCTGGTTCTGGCAGGTGGCACCGAGGCAATGAGCTATGCACCCCTGATATTTAGTAACGCCATGGCCACCTGGTTTGGAAATTTTTCATCAGCAAGAGATGTCGGTAGTAAATTAAAAATATTGGCCAGGTTTCGTCCTGCCATGTTAACCCCAGTAATCGCATTGCTTAAGGGATTGTCTGATCCAGTCGTAGGACTATCCATGGGTCAAACCGCAGAAATTATAGCGCACCGTTTTTCTGTCACACGTGAGGCAATGGATGCCTATGCCGTGCAAAGTCATCAACGTCTGACCGCGGCCATGGAACAGGGCCGCCTATCTGAGATCGAAGTGCTGTATGACAGCCAGGGTAAATTTTACGATCATGACGATGGCGTAAGGGCAGATGCCAATGTTGAAAAACTGGCAACATTAAAGCCAGTATTCGATAGAGAGTTTGGTCTGGTCACATCAGCAAACAGCTCACAAATCACGGATGGTGCAGCCTGGGTGATTCTGGCCAGCGAAGATGCTGTTAAGAAACATCAATTACCGGTGCTGGCAAGGGTGGTTGATAGTGAATGGGCCGGTCTTGAACCGAGTCAAATGGGATTGGGTCCTGCACACGCCATGTCGCCCATTTTAAAACGCAACAAACTTAAAATTGAAGATATAGATTACTGGGAGATCAACGAGGCATTCGCCGCTCAGGTTCTGGCATGTATTGAAGCCTGGAAGGACAGCCAATATTGTCGAACAGAGTTACACACACGTTCAGCGATTGGTGAAATTGATCAGGCCAAATTGAACGTGGATGGTGGTGGTGTCGCCCTTGGTCACCCTGTGGGTGCCAGTGGTGCCAGAATCGTACTGCATCTTTGCCACTTACTTGAACAAAATAATGTAAACAGGGGTCTGGCCTCATTATGTATCGGCGGCGGCCAGGGTGGTGCGATGTTGCTAGAACGAGATAGCGCATAGTTCAATATCGAATTTTGCTTTGAGGAAATAATTAATGTCAAAAACCAAGTTAAATAAACAGTGGAAAAACTGGCATCTTGAAACTGACGAAGACGAGATTGCCTGGCTACATTTCGACAAGGCTGACAGTGGCGCCAACGTTTTTTCTGCAGACGTGTTCGAAGAGTTCTTTGTAATCCTGGATCAACTCGCAGAAATGAAACCAAAGGGTTTGATCATCCTTTCGGACAAGGAAAGTGGTTTTATCGCCGGTGCAAATATCGAAGAGTTTACGCAACTTGAGAGTAAGGAAGATGCGCTTGAACTAATCCGGGTCGGGCAGTCGGCCTTTGACAAACTCGAGGCTTTACCTTTTCCAAGCTTGAGTTTGATTAATGGTTTTTGTCTGGGTGGTGGCATGGAGATGGCGTTGGCATGTGATTACCGTATTGCCCTGGATGATCCGAAGACACGATTAGGGCTGCCTGAAGTACTGCTGGGGATCCATCCCGGCTGGGGTGGAACCATGCGGTTGCCTCGTTTAATAGGTGCGCCAGCGGCCATGGATCTGATGTTAAGTGGACGAACAGTGAATGCGCGTGCCGCAAAGAAGATGGGCATTGTCGACAAAATAACTGCGCAAAGGCATCTGAAGCGGGCGGCGAAGATGTTGATATTAAGGCGTCCGGAAAAAAGACAAGCAGGCAAACTTGTATCGCTGGCTAATTCCGCTGTTGCCAGACCTCTTTTGGCAAAGTACCTGCGTAAGCAGGTCGCCAAGCGTGCACCGGAAGCAAATTACCCGGCACCTTATGCGCTGATCAATTTGTGGGAAAAATATGGTGGTGATGAGCGCGGCATGCTCATGGAAGAAGCTGTCTCAGTTGCAAGATTGATGTCTGAAGGTACGGCACAAAATCTGGTCCGGGTCTATTTCTTGCAAGAACGGCTTAAATCTCTGGGCAAGGGTGTTGATTTTCAACCGCAGCATGTTCATGTGATTGGTGCAGGGGTCATGGGTGGTGATATTGCAGCCTGGTGTGCATTTAAAGGCATGAGGGTGACATTACAGGATCGGGAACCTAAATTTATTGCTCCGGCGATCAAACGTGCCCATGCATTATTCAAGAAACGCCTGAAGGTGCCTTATCTGGTTCAGGCGGCCAAAGACAGGTTGGTTCCTGACCATAAGGGTCTTGGTGTTAAGCATGCTGATGTCGTCATTGAAGCAATCATTGAAAATAAGGAAGCAAAACAGGCACTATTCAGTCAGATAGAACCTTTATTAAAATCGGAGACTATCCTTGCAACAAACACTTCAAGCATCCCGCTGGATGAATTGAGCGAAACACTGAAACAACCAGACAGATTAGTAGGGATACATTTCTTTAATCCAGTTGCCAAGATGCAGTTGGTAGAAATCGTCGAAGGCAATAACACTTCAGAGGAAAATAAAAACAAGGCAGCAAAATTTTGTCGTTGTATTGACCGTTTACCGTTACCTGTGAAAAGTTCTCCGGGATTCCTGGTGAATCGGATTTTAATGCCCTATCTGATGGAAGCGGTTAAATTATTGGAGGAAGGTGTTCCAGGCCATGTTATTGATAAAGCGGCAACCGATTTTGGTATGCCCATGGGCCCGATTTATTTAGCTGATACAGTCGGACTCGATATTTGTTTGTCTGTGGCTGAAATTTTAGGTGCAGCCCTGGGTTTAAATGTTCCAGAGGCATTACGTAAAAAAGTTGAAGCAGGAGAGCTCGGTGTAAAAAGTGGACAGGGATTTTATCACTATCAAAATGGCAAACAGGTGAAAAGTAAAACTGCTGCCGATAGCTCTGGCCTGCACACTGACGATATTACCGACAGACTTGTATTACAGATGTTGAATGAAGCCATCGCCTGTTTGCGAGAAGGTGTAATTGAAGACCAGGATATGCTTGATGTCGGCATGATCTTTGGGAGCGGGTTCGCTCCGTTTCTGGGTGGCCCAATGCATTACATGGAACAAAGAGGTCGGCAGGTCATTATCGATCGATTAAAGGAGCTGGAAGGTAAATACGGAAATCAGTTTGCTGCGGATGCGGGTTGGAAAACTGTTAGATAGGAGACTGTCCGAGAATAGAGAGCCTACTGTGGAAAAGCTGATTTTGGCCAGGTTTTCCCCTGATTTTCGTTAAAGAGCCCTGCTATTCTCCTCAAATTATGAAAAAACCTGACACAAAACAACTCTCCCTCGCTACGGCTTCTATTCTTGGACAGGCTCCCAGGGTGATGATTTTAAAGTACTGGCATAAGGAGCCTATGCGTGCCTGACGAAACCATTTATACATCAGATCCATCAATTGAAGTAAATATCCATGCCTCGGCGATTTCGTCAGAGATTGCCGTAACCATCCCGGGCTTATTCAGAGAGCGGGTCAAGCGATCCCCCGAGGCCATTGCCTATCGTTATTATGATCATGGGGAATCCATCTGGAAAGAATCAACATGGCAAGAGATGGGTATTGAAGTTGCGCGTTGGCAGGCAGCCTTACAAAAAGAATCACTGGATAAAGGTGATCGTGTTGCAATCATGGCAAACAACTGTCGTGAATGGGTGATTTTTGATCAAGCTGCCCTGGGATTGGGTCTGGTTCTTGTACCACTTTATACCCAGGATCGTGCAGACAATGCTACCTATATACTGAAGGATTGTGATGCAAGATTATTAGTTATTGGTGATCAGGATCAATGGTCAAACCTAAGTCAGAATCCTCATGCTTTGGATACCGTCAAGCGTGTCGTCTCGATCGAAGAGTTTGACGTAGCTAATGAAGCAAAATTTATTAGCTTGCGAAACTGGTTAAGCACGAAAAAAAATGGATTGATCAGCGAAGAATGTGACGACGATGAGTTGGCAACTATTGTTTACACATCAGGCACCACGGGTAAACCAAAGGGTGTCATGCTGAGTCATCGTAATATCATCAGTAATGCCTACAGTGGTTTAAGAAGTGTCTACATAACTGAGGAAGATCTGTTTCTTTCCTTTTTGCCGCTTTCCCATACCCTGGAACGATCAATAGGTTATTACCTGCCGATGATGGCAGGGAGCAACAGTTGCCTTTGCCCGAAGTATTCCTGACCTTGCTGAAGACTTATTGACGATCAAACCAACCTGCATGATTTCAGTACCAAGAATATACGAACGTATTTATGCAAAGATAAAAGAAGGCCTTGCGAAGAAGTCAATAATAACAAGATGGTTATTTAACTTCACGGTTGAAACAGGCTGGAAACGTTTCCAATATAATCAGGGAAGGGCAGGGTATTCATTCTCAATATTACTTTGGCCATTACTTAACTTCCTGATTGCCAGAAAATTACAAGGTCGATTCGGTGGCAGAATGAAGGGCTCAATATGTGGTGGTGCACCCCTGGCCCCGAGTATCTCAAGAATTTTTAACGCACTGGGGGTTATCATTATACAAGGCTATGGTCTGACCGAGACCAGCCCTGTTATCACTGTTAATCGGATCAAGCATAATATACCGGCGAGTATTGGACTGGTATATCCGGAGATAGAAGTCCGTATCGGTGACAATGATGAATTACTGGCCAGGGGTGATAACGTCATGATGGGCTACTGGAATTGTCCAGAAGAAACCAGCAAAATAATCGTTGATGGCTGGTTGCATAGCGGAGACAAGGCAAGGATTGAAGATGGTTATGTATATCTTACCGGAAGGTTGAAAGAAATTATTGTGATGGCCAATGGTGAAAAGGTTTCGCCGGCGGATATGGAAATGGCAATCGCACAAGATGCATTATTCGAGCAGGTCATCATCATCGGTGAAGCAAGACCCTATTTAACTGTGATTGCAGTATTAGAAAAAGAACTGTGGAAACGTTATGCAAAGAAAAAAGGTTTTGCAGAAAATGATTACACCAAACCCGAAGTTGAAGAGATTTTATTAAAAAGAATTTCTCGTAATCTGAATAATTTCCCGGGCTATGCGCAAATTAGAAGAATGACATGCACACTGGAGCCCTGGACCATAGAACAGGGACTTCTGACACCAACACTGAAGATAAAAAGATCCAGGGTTACGGAAAAGTTTCAGCAACAAATTGACTCAATGTATGAGGGACACACTGTATGATCAGGAAATGCACAACCTTACCCGATAAACAACCGGCTATTCGTGTTGCGGCAATGCCTGCGGACATTAATTCTGCAGGGACGATTTTTGGTGGGTGGATAATGTCACAGGTAGACATTGCCGGGAGTATAGCCGCGCTGGAGCGTGCCAGAGGCAGAGTGGTGACTGTTGCGGTAAATTCATTTGAATTCCATCAGCCAGTGTTTCCAGGTGATTTGATCAGTTGTTATTCTGAAGTAATCAAAGTGGGCCGAACTTCACTTACCATCAAGGTCGAAGTTTATGCGCAAAGGAATCCGGGCAACCTGGAAACAATCAAGGTCACCGAGGCAGAGCTGACCTTCGTTGCCCTGGATGAAAACAGGAAGCCACGTAACATCCCTCCCAAACTTGATAGCGAAGCTATGTAAACCTGTACATATTTCAGACCTGACGCTATTGGCCGTATAATACCAGCCATGAGTTCACCATTACTTAAGGTAGTCAATCTAAAAACTTCATTTGGTCATGGTGAGCAAACTGAGTTTGCTGTTGATGATGTGAGTTTTTCAATCAATCGTGGCGAGACCTTCGCACTACTCGGAGAGTCGGGCAGTGGTAAATCAATCACTGCCTTATCAATAATGCGTTTGTTACCCGCTGCAGCACGTATCAATCAAGGTAATATTTTTCTCGAGGATAAAGATCTGCTTGCCTTGCCCGAGTTCGCAATGCGAGACATTCGTGGCAGGCGTATTGCCATGATATTCCAGGAGCCACAGACATCACTGAATCCCGTACTCACAGTAGGCCAGCAGATCGGTGAAGTATTGAAACGGCATAAAAATATGCGCGGGGTTGAACAGCGTCATCGTACGATTGAATTGCTCGAATCTGTGGGCATCCCCGAATCTGAAAGACGTATTAGTGAATATCCGCACCAGTTCTCTGGCGGCATGAAGCAAAGAATAATGATTGCCATTGCCTTGGCGGGCGAACCCGATCTATTGATTGCTGATGAGCCAACAACAGCCCTGGATGTCACCATACAGGCCCAGGTACTGGATCTGCTGCGAGACTTACAAAAAGATACGGGTATGGCCATTTTGTTTATCACACATGATTTGGCGGTGGCCTCTGAAATGGCAGATGATGTCGCCGTGATGCGTTATGGCAAGATCGTTGAACAGAATTCCAGAGAATCATTTTACGCACACCCAACTCACCCATATTCAAGGGAGTTGTTCGACGCACTGCCCAGCCGATCTAAAAGAGAGGCTGAGGCAGAACCCGTGCAAACAATGACGGCAAGTGATGACACAGATGCTCTATTAAAAGTACGTGATCTGAAAGTGCATTTTCCGATAAAAAAAGGACTTCTGAAAAAAACGGTTGGCTTCGTGCGTGCGGTAGATGGTGTATCTGTTGATATATACAGTGGACAGACATTTGCCATGGTCGGCGAGTCTGGCTCAGGAAAAACCACGTTTGGTAAGGGCATTTTGCAATTACTCCATGCATCTGATGGCAGTGTAGTTTTTGAAGGTGAGGAACTTACGCAGTTAAAGGGCAAGGCCTTGAGACAGAAACGAGCTGATATACAAATTATATTTCAGGATCCTTATTCATCAATGAATCCACGCATGATGATTGCTGATGTGATTGCTGAAGGAATGGTCGCGCAGGGAATAGGCGGTTCAAAGCAACAGCGATTGAAACGCGTTGATGAATTACTTGAACAGGTAGGTCTTGAACCGGCCCATAAAAATCGCTATCCACATGAATTCTCAGGTGGGCAGCGACAGAGAATATGTATAGCCAGGGCCCTGGCCGTTGAACCAAAATTAATTGTTTGTGATGAACCCACCAGTGCACTGGATGTCTCTGTGCAGGCGCAAATCCTTGAATTACTAAAAGATTTACAAAAAAGTATGGGCCTGGCCTATTTATTCATTACACACAATATCAGTGTGGTTGAATATATAGCTCATTATGTCGCCGTCATGTATCAGGGCAAGATTGTAGAGCAGGGCACAGTCGACGAGGTGTTGACCAACCCACAGGATCCATACACACAAAAGCTATTGTCTGCTGTACCAAGAATTAAAACGGGAACATAGAGTTTAGATTATAGTCTGTGACTTCAAGTTAAAGGGGAGGGCACAGGTACTCTACCTGCAAAATTATTTGTCTTGGTGTTGCGTCACGTATTCTTCCAGAAAATCACGAATCAAATTCTGATATTGGGTGTTATGTTTTTTAGCCTGATTTTTAAAGTATTTAATACTTTGGTTACTCATGGTAACGGTGACTTCCAAATCATCTTCTTTAAAAATCAGTTTTTCTGGTCGAGGAAATGTATCTTCAATGATTTTAATCTCACCCATTGGCTCGTCTGTATATTCAATTTTCTTTTTCATAGATTATTATACCTTTTAAATATCAGAGATGATGAAAAAAGGTGGTCTGTCACCGATTTATCCTCCACTGGGTGGTGGTACTGGTGGTGGTATGATCGGTACACATCCGCAGGTAGCATCCTGAACACCTAAAATTCCTCCAGGACCATAAGGTCTAACTCCTGTTGCCCCACAACTAGCCCCCGGCGGACAGGTGCCTGTACATTTGTCAGGTAATAGGAATGCCGATGCTATTCCGCAAGTCGCAGGTGCCCTTATCTTCTGTATAACATAATCAATTATTATGATGGTAATTAAGATCGAAATAATCACGAGAATTGTTAACATAGAATTCTCCTTCTAGTTGTATGTTTGGTTAAATGCTCCACTCTCTAATTTCTCAAGCTGTTCCAGGGTGGGGTTATTAATGAAGTGTTGAAATGTTTCCATCTTTAGTATTAATTCCTGTATCTCAGATCCTAAATCAGAATAGTCATCAGGGCGTATTTCTACTTCCTTCTCGATACGCTTTATTGCATCCGTCAGAATAATATTAATCATTGGTATGCCTCCTTGCTGGTTTTAACTAACTATAAGACTGATAGTGTTATTTGCCAATCCTCCACATGGGGTAAAATTATTCAGGAATTAATAGGATTAGTATCTTTTGATAGTGAACGTCTGTTTTCCAGCGAAAGCGGCGACGACAGCCGAACAGAAGGCGTAACTATATGATATGTATATTGTAATCTATTTATATGCTCACCAGTTGCCCCCAAATCTGCCCCCACATATTAATGGTTGCGAAGTATATTCACTACTACTGAACGTCTGCTTCATACTGAAAGCGGACATTCAATAATTTAATATAGTAGTTATCTTTATACCGTTTTATTTGGATAGATTACGACTCGTTTTAATCACCCTTTGGTTTTTTATATCGACAACATTACTTGATCTGCAAAGCAATGCATCAAACGGCTGTGGTTTGCCAATACCATTGCCCTGAACATAATTAACGCCAATCTTTTCTAACATGCCCTTGATAGCATCGTTCTCGACACACTCGGCGATGGTCTGCATGCCCATCACCTGGCCAATCTCGTTAATCGATTTCACCATAGCATAGTCTATGGGGTCATCGACAATATCTTTTACAAACATGCCATCGATCTTCAGATAATCCACTGGCAGGTTCTTCAAGTAAGCAAATGAAGATAAGCCACTGCCAAAGTCATCTAATGCAAACTGGCATCCCAATCTCTTGAGTGTTGAGATAAACTTTGTTGCTCCATTCAAATTTGAAATGGCTGCTGTCTCCGTAATCTCAAAACAGATTTTTTCGCACTGAATCTCTGACTCGATAACCTGGTTAGTGATAAATTTCAGTATGTCCGGATTGGTCAAGGATTGGCCTGAGAGATTAACGGAACAGAAGTTAATTTTTTTTAGAAATACTGGATCATTCGCCAATAGATCAATGGCATGTTCAATCACCCAGCAATCTATTTTTGTTATCAGATTATATCGTTCAGCAGCGGGTAGAAATTCGTCAGGAAGAATGATATCGCCATTCTCATCCTTCATTCTAATCAGTAATTCATAGTGAATACCTGTATCGTCACTGCCATTGATAGATACAATGGGTTGAGCGTAGAGACAGAACAGATCATCCTCAAGGGCTTGATTAAGCCGTTCCACCCATTGCATTTCACCGTGGCGTTTAGCCAGATCTGTATCTTCCGGGTGATAAACATGAATACGATTACGTCCCTGATCCTTGGCCATGTAACAGGCTGCATCAGCCTGCTTCATCAGCTCGGTAAGGTTGGTTGTATCAGAAGTAACAGGCACCAAGCCAATACTTACCCCAATCTTGAAATCGTGCTCTTGCCATGTAAATTTAAAATTCTGTACCGTCTTTTGTAATGAGGCGGCGACCCGGTGCGCATCATCGAGTGAGCAGTGTTCCATCAATACACCAAACTCATCACCTCCCAACCGGGCCAGGGTATCCCGATATCGCACGGTATTTGCTAGCACTGAGCCAAGCTGACGCAACAATTCATCGCCAGCAGTGTGTCCACAAGTGTCATTCACGATTTTGAACTGGTCAAGATCCATAAAACAGAGCGCATGTTCACTCTTGTCCTGCTTAATAGTTGAAAGCAATCGCTCTGCACGTTTTTCAAACTCTCTTCGATTGATTAATCCTGTCAGCGCATCGTGACTTGCCTGGTAGCTGAGTCGTTCTTCTACCAGCTTACTATCGGTAATGTCCTGAAGTGTCCCAAAAGTCCGAATAATCGTGCCCTGCTCATCAATCTCGGGCTCACCTATTTCGCGTACGTAAAGCACCTTGCCTGTTTGGGTTATGGCTCGAAATTCAATATCCCATTTTTCTTTACGCTCATAAGCAGTCTCCGTGACTTGTATATATCGCTCGCGATCATCCTCGTGAATATATTCAAGAATTTCATCGTCAAAAGATTGTTCCACAGCGAACACCTCCTCAACGGTCATTTCAAAGATATTGGCATACTGATCCGAACAGTTACTTATCCGGTCTGTTTCGGCGTCCCATTCCCAGTAACCCAACCTGCCCATACGTTCCGCCTGACTATAGAGAGCATGGCTTTTTTTAAGTTTTTCTTCAGCGAACTTTTTCTCGGTGATGTTTTCCTGCTTACGTTCGGTGTTGTATCGATTAATCTCACGTACGGTGAAGATTGAGATAGTACCTATAATCGAGAAAGCCAGAACAAAGCCGATCGAGATAATTAAGGTGGCTAACTCGGTTGCTGATTTAGACGCCTGTTGTCGTACTGCCAATAGTTGCGCCTCCTCAGATTTCATATCATGGATGATGGCTCGAATTTCATCCATTATCTGCTTGCCACTATCGGACATAAGAACATCAAATGCGCCGGTTCGATTACCCGCCTTGTAGAGGTCTACTGTTTCTTTGAGTTCTTTCAGCTTTTCGTTGGCCAACATCATTATCTGGCCAATACGCACTTGCTGCATCGGGTTATCAACGGTCAGGTATCTCAACCTTGACAAGTTAGTATCTATTAACGATTTGCCACTCTCGTACGGTTCCAGGTAGCTGGGATTGCCTGTTAGTAGATAGCCTCTTTGACCTGTTTCAGAATCCTTAAGTTGAGATACGACAGATTCAATCAATGTCTTTACTTCATGGGTATGTGCGACCCAGTCTGCCGTCTCAACGAGGTTTTGCGTGGTACGATAACCGGTCAAACCAACGATGAATAAAGACATCATGCTGATTGCAAAGCCAAGCAAAATCTTTGTTTGAATATTCATACCGTTTACGCTTGAAAGCATACGTTCACTCAGATAAGCCAAACACACTCAAAAGTATTTAAAAATAATAGCATCAAAATGAATACCTTAGTATAAAAATACGTGAATTTTGACACATAGCCTAATGTCCACTTTCGCTGGAAAGCAGCCGTTCATAACATTTATTCAAATTACTCAGTAGTATAGTTGAACACCCTGTAATCATAGTATTAGAACTGTTTCCTTTAATAATGAAGGAGCCAGTCATGTATTTACTTACCTATACACCCAAATCAAAAGAGCCCTGGAACAAAGGGAAAATATTAGGTCAAAAATCACCCTTGAAGCTAAAAGAGATTTGGGCGATCCGAATCCGACTACAACTTTCCAGAAAGATACGCGATCTGGCATTGTTTAATTTAGCCATCGACAGCAAACTCAGGGCCTGTGATCTTGTCACGCTAAAAGTGCAAGATGTCTCCCATGATGGTCTGATTTCACAGAGGGCCATTATCTTGCAACAAAAAACGCAGCAACCTGTTCAATATGAAATTACTGAGCAATCAAGAAATGCCATCTCTGATTGGATTGGATACGCAAACTTAAAATGTCATAATTTTCTGTTTCCAAGCCGGATCAAACAGTCCTCACATATCTCTACAAGGCAATATGCTCGAATTGTTGATTCTTGGGTTTCAAGTATTGGTCTCGACCCATCTGTATACGGCACACATTCAATGAGACGAACCAAAGCATCATTAATTTACAAACGCACCAAAAATATAAGGGCGATTCAGTTGCTGCTTGGGCATACTAAGCTGGAAAGTACGGTTCGATATCTTGGTATTGAAGTGGACGATGCTTTGGTGCTGGCCGAACAAACAGAAGTCTAATTATTTAGATATAGGTGGTAGTGGCCGTATTCTATATGGTCACTATCATCTTTGATGAAACACGAGGGTAGAGTACCCTGA
>PVMK01142853.1_pt1 | contig 21269 bp, 19 predicted proteins | sample 1853481 | NCBI WGS metagenome assembly PVMK01 (sample SAMN08533507, study PRJNA380276) | Marine sediment metagenome, whole genome shotgun sequencing project.
TCGACGGTACCCCCAGTGCCCAGGCCGAGGTCCAGTTTCTGCGGAAACCCGACGTGGCCCCCCTCCCGGGTGACGATCCGTCGAAGCGTGGTCGCACTCTGCAGCCAAGGTCGCACCGTGTCGATCCCTACCATCGGGTCCCGCTCGGTCGCGACGAACAGCGTGGGCGTGCTGATGTCCCCAAGCACGTTGCAGGCGCTGGTCTTTGCCCAATAGTCTTCGGCGCCCCCGAACCCGTGACGCGGCGCGATGATCCGCTCGTCCCATTGTTCAATCGTGTCGATTTGGGAGGCCTCATGAGCAGGCAAGGGGACCTCGCGACGCGCCGCGACGTTGCGATAGATCTCTTTGAGCCCGGCCAAGACATGACGCCGATAGAACACCCCGCTCGGCCGGTCGATCGCCCGCGCACTTGGCTTCAAATCGATGGGCGAGCACACGGTGGCGGCGGCTTTCACGCGCCGGTCCGGCTGCCCGGCGAGATAGCGGAGCATCATGTTGCCCCCGAGCGAGTAGGCGAGCAGCAGGACGCGGTCGTAGCCTTCGAGCGCGGAGCTACCGAGCGCGGCTTCGAGGTCGTCGGTCAGGCCAGCATGGTAGTAGTCGACTCCGCTCAGGTCGGCGCCGCGAAGATTGAGTCGCAAGCTGTCGATCCCAGCCCGCGACGCACAGAGCGCGGCCCGACGGGCGTAGTAGCTCGTCGCGCTTCCGCCGAGCCCGTGCACGATCACGACGATGGTGTCTGAGGCGCCTTCGGTCGTCAGTCGTCCGCTCAGGCTGAGCGTGCCGACGACACTGTCCTCGAGCTTCGTCTCCCATCGATGCCAATCCGGAACCCGCGGCGGGAGCAGTTTATGACGAAGGAAGGGGCCGAGGGTCCAGAAGTGACCCCGCCAGCTCATGAGTCATTGGGCTTGAGCACGCTTACGGCGGGAGGCTGGTCAGCGCGTTGATGCCACGCGTAAAAGGGCGGGCGATCCTTGCAAGTCGGTCGGTCGTCGTCGGAGCAGAAAATGCGGACGTGGAAGTGGCTTCGGTGCGGTGCACCGTGCCTGGGCTGCGTGATCACGCGCTTGGCACGCATCAGCAGCTCGGGGTTTGCGCCTTCCTTGGCCGCTCGATCGAGAAGTCGCCGCTTGATCGCGTTCGAGACGAAGATGTGTTGCACGTTGGTCGTCGGCTGGCTCAGCAATGATTCGATTAGCGCCCAGTTTCGCGCTGCGTCGAACTTGTAGAGGCTGCCCCACTGCTTGCCCATGGCCTGATTGTTGAATCGGACGAACATGTGAGCGTTCACCGGCGTCGAGCGCCGATTGAGCATGTAGAAGCCGAGGTCGACATCACGGCCGCTTTGGTGCGACACATGCGGGCGGAATCGGCCGCCGCCAGATCGCGAGAGGTCGCCAACCGTGAGCTGCGCGCGCGGGTAGCGGAACGCGACTTCGTGGGCGGCACTTTCGATCAAGCGAACAAGCTCGCCGGTGCCATGACGCGAGTCTTGAGAACCGACTTTGACTTCGAGGTCCTTGTCGTCGTTGATCCGCATGCCGAATCGAAGCAGGCCCCGGTTCGGGTAGCCGACCGAGACGCTCGGGTTCGGTTCGAGGTCGGACGGCGAGATGCTTCGCGGCATGCGCGCGATCTTTTCGAGATCTTCGTCGGAGGGTTCCGCGTGCGTCTCCGCGTGTTGCGCCTCGCGCAGCACGGGGTTGCCCGTCATCGGGAGCTCAGCAGATGCCGATGTGTCGAACGACCCCGACAGCCACACCAAAGACATCGCACTCAGCGCACAAATCCACGGCACTAAGCCGGATGGGCTATCCGTATGTAAATGCTGATTCCCCATTTTCCCGAGGCCAGTGTGGCCCGAATCCCCCTAGATGCCAGTTTGCAGGTTTGAAAACCCAAATGCCAAGCCTGAGAGCCCGTTCAGGCTGAGTTTTATAGGGTTTTCTCTATCCCTGGTCTGCGTTTTTATGAAAAAAACGACAATTTAAATCGTGGCGGGCTGCTCAGGTGCTGCGTTTTCCGCCGGAAGATCACCCGGAGGGGGGATTTTTGCACCTATGAGGTAGCGCACAAAGAGCCACCAAATGACGCCCAGGCCCCACACGAGGCCCAACACGACGCCCCCGTCGACGCCCCCCCGCCAGGGCTGCGGCAGTGATCGAACCCACAGGACCAACACGATCAGTGCACCGATGAAGACCCAGCTCACGATCTTCTGTCGCCGCGTCGAGTGAAAAAGGCTCATGCAAAACGGGAGCGCTAGAATGACCCATAGGGGCCGTGGATTCTGGCCGAGGTAGACGGCCCTGGAAACCACCCGCGGCGAGAATCGCAGCTGGAACCCTCGGTAACCCTCCAGATAGGCGTTCACCACGAGCCACCCGATGAAGAGTCCTTTCTGACCGGTCGTCATCAGGTCCTCGGTCCAGGCTTCGACCGCGTAGGGGGTGAGTCGCCAAATCGCCCTCCCGAGCAACAGCGACACCCAGAAGATCCCCCAGGTGGCGATCAGCTTTTCGACCCGAGGGCGCATAATTGGGCGCGAAGCTAGCAGTCTCGCTTAGGATGTCGACTTGCCGGAGGGACGCCTTCGCCGCCATCATTATTGAAGCAGAAGGAGCAATTTGGACGACGCGATGTACGACTTTGAAGACGAGGGCGAGCCGGCCGCCAAGCCAGGACGCCCGGGCCTTCCAGTCGAGCCACGCCGGCTGCTGCTCATATTGGCGCACAATCGAAGGCCGTTATTGAAGGGGTTTCTGGTCGCCGCCGCGCTCGCGCTGCTTGCGTCCTTCTTCGTGCCCCAGGCGTACGAGTCGACCGCTCAGCTTCTCTTCGAAGGGACCCCGCTTCTGGAGCCCGAGGGAAGCCATCCCTCCCCGGGTGCCTTTGTCGAATCGGCCATGGCGACGAGCCGGCTTCGGGAGGTGCGCGATCGCCTCGGCTGGGACGTGTCACTCAGCGAAATCGAAGACCATGTTGAGGTGTCGCTCGAAGGCCAGGCAGCGATGCATATCGTCGGACAAGGCGGGACCGCCGAGGAAGCCCATGCGTTGGCGGAGACGGTGCTCGAGGTGTTTCTCGAGCGGCAAGCGAGCTTCAACGAGCAGAAGTTGGAGCGGCTCACGGAAGAGAATCGGGTCGGGCTCGAGCGAGCCAAGGAGCGGCGCCGAGAGGCAAGTCAGGCCTACGCCGCGTTCCGGAAGAAGAGCGGCAAACCGGACTTGATCCACGAGCAGTCGCAGCTACTCGCGCGCGCAGCAACGCTTCGCTCCAGATCGGACGAGGCCGCGATCGAGGTGGCTTCCCAACAGGCGCGTATCAAAGAGCTCGAAAAAGCGCAGCGTGAGCTTCCTCGGCAAATTGTCGCGAGCGCAACCAAGGGGTCTCCAATTGACAGTCCGCTTGCAGCGGCGCGCTCGGAGCTTGCGGTGGCCCGCGCCTCATTGAGTGAGCGCCACCCCACGGTGCAAGCTCTCAAGCAACGGGTCGCGAGCCTACAAGCGCAGCGAAAGGGCCAGAGGGCGGAGATCGGCGAGCAGACCCTCGCCGCCAATCCGGCTCGCGCATCGGTGGACCAGCAACTCGCAACTGCCCGGGCGGCGCTTGCGGCGGCGAAGGAGCGAGAGTCGGCGCTTCGCGTGTTGCTGAAGACCATCAAGGAGGAAGCGGCAGCGCTTGCCCCTGAAGAAGGGGAGGCCCGTCAGATCGTCGGCGCGCTCGAGGTTGCGAATGAACGGGTAGACAAACTATCCGAGAGGGCCGCCACGCTCAGAGATGCGGCGCTGGGCCCCATGACGGGCTTTCGCATGTTGTCGGCTCCGATGCTGCCCGAGGAGGCGCAACGATCGACCCCGCACGTCCTGTTTCTCGTGATGCTGCCGATCTTGACGCTGCTGATCCTTGCGTTGGTGCTTTCATCGTGCGCCACCTCCGGAGCCTGACGGGTTGAAGCGCCGCGGGAGGTCGCATGGTGGGGAAACGGCCCCGTGCTCGGTACGAGCGTTTGGCCGCGTGATCCGGAGGCACTCGAGTCGTTCATCGACGAGCTCGAGGACCACGGCGTCTACGGCGCCGGTCGTACCCTCGTGGTGCCTGCCACCGAGGCAGAGCGAGAGATCGCATGCTCGTTTGCGCTGCGCCTCGCCGAAGCGCCGTGGCTCGCCGCTGCGATTATCGACGTGGAAGACGAGGCCTGGAAACCCTCATCGGCTCCACCTTTAGTCACTCCGGTGGTGCACGACCCTCTGTTTACGGCACCTCCCGCCGACCGGCCGAGGAGGCTCTCATCACAATCGATCGACGCGGTTGCGTCCGGGCGCGTCATCCAGACGCCAGCTCCGAAGTCGCCTTTTGTGACCCCGCCTCCGGCATCGGAGCACAGTCCACCGACCTCATCGAGGCCGCCACGGAAGAAGACGATGATCGGCTTGCCGGCGGTCCGGTCCCCCGGTGCCACGCGAATCTCGACTCAGCCCTCGACGATCGCGGAGGCGCCTCTTGCGACGCCAACCCAGCCAGCCCAGTCACCGTCGTCCCAGCCGCCCCAGGGTTCCACCGGACCCGAGCCGTTTCGGCGCAAGCGTGGCGCCCGGGCAACGGTTCGCATGGTCGTGCCGGTCATCAGCGGCAACGGGTCCGCGGCCGCGAACGCTCGCGAGTCCGAAGTCGAGGAGGCGTTTCTTCTGACCCGACCGGTGCCCGTCGCGACCGATCCGACACCGACGCGCGTCGGACGGGCGGTCCACGTGATCACTGACTCGCCGCACGCGAGCGCGTCCAATGCCGTCATGCGCGCCGCGGTGAGACTGCTCGGGCACGACGATGATGACATCACTAGCCTGAGACGCTCGGACCCACCCGCTACGGCCAGTTCCGGCGATGTCATCGGCGTTGCGCTCACATGGAACGGTCCGCTGAGCGGTCCCCTACTACGCCGTGCCGCACGTCTTGCCCATCGGGTCATGGTCGTCGTTTCGTCTGGGATGAGCGCCGTCGACTTGGCGCGTATCCAGACTCGTCTTGGGAGGGAAAACGGCGTTGGCTACGTGCTGGTCAACGTCAGTGACGCCTATGTCGACCTCCGCGATCGTGTCGGGTCTGTCGAAGAGTTCTGGGAGGGGCCCCGCGATGCCGAGGCCAGGGACCCGAAGCTCTCTTAGGGGCGCGTTGCGGCTGCAATCTCTCTAGTCTATCTAGCTCTCGCTGTGCCTGACACCGACGAGCGGATGAACACGTTTCCACCCGTGACGAAGTCCGAGTGGGTTGAGAGGGTGGAGGCAGACCTCAAAGGCGCCTCATTCGCAGGACTGCGCTCGACGACCCCTGGAGGCATCTCCCTCGAGCCGCTCTATGCCGCCGAGGACGTCGAAGGCCTGAGCGCTTCCGGCTTGCCGGGTGTCTATCCTTATGTCCGCGGCGCGGAGCCTCTCGGCGGCTGGCAGATTCGGCAGGAGTACGACGACCCTCGTCCGAGTGTCTGCAGGGAGATGATCCGGCAGGACCTCGAGCGTGGAGTCGAGGCCGTGTGGCTTCGGCTGGGGCCAAGGCGCGGATGTCGCGTGCTGACGATCGACGAGCTCGACGATGTGCTCGGCGCGGTGGACTTGGCCGTCACGTCGATCTCGTTGGACGGGGGGTCGGATTCGCTCGCGGTGGCGTCGGGTCTACTGGCGCTGGCGCAGCGACGTGGGGTTCCGTTCACGGCGCTCGATGGCGGGTTGGGCTTCGACCCTGTTGGCCTGCTTGCAGAGGAGGGGCGCATCCAGGGGGGGCTCAGCGCGCGGGTCCGCCAGTTACAGGATCTGGGCGCGTGGTGCTCCCTCAATGCGCCTGGCCTGCGCGCCGCCAACGTGTCGAGCGACGCGTATGACGGTGGCGGAGCGAGCACTGTGCAAGAGCTCGCCTACACGGTCGCAACGGGCCTCGAATACCTGCGCCAGCTTGCCGACGGCGGCATGAGCGTAGACGCGGCGGCACGTCAGATCGGATTCAGCTATGCGGTTTCTGGCGATTTCTTCACTCAGGTCGCCAAGCTGCGAGCGGCCCGGTGGCTTTGGGCCAAGGTGGTGATTACGGCCGGCGGGGAGCCAAGCGCCGCGGCCATGCAGATCCATTGCCGAACGTCTCGCTTCACGAAGACGCAGCGCGACCCCTGGGTGAACATGCTGCGTGGTACTTCGGAGTGCACCGCGGCGGTGTTCGGAGGCGCTCAGAGTATCGCCACCGCGCCGTTCGATTGTGCCGTTGGCCCGTCCGATGTGCTCACGCGACGAGTCGCGCGCAACACGCAGGTCGTCTTGCGCGAGGAGTCTCACCTCGGAGCGGTGGCAGATCCGGCCGGCGGCAGTTGGTTCGTCGAGCGACTCACGAATGACTTGGCGCGCGCGGCGTGGGACGAGCTTCGCTCGATCGAAGGCGGGGGCGGCATCGTCGCGGCCCTGGGCTCGGGCAAGCTCGTGGATGCGGTCGGTGGCGTCGCCGACGCCAGAGAGAAGGCGCTTGCCAGGCGCAAGACGCCGGTCGTCGGGGTGAGCGAGTTTCCGAACCTACACGAAGGAGCGCTCGATCGCGACACAGTTTCAACGGAGGAGATCCAAGGGCTGCTCAAAGCCTCGATCGATTCGCTCGACCTCGGCGCTCATGGGGAGCGTCTTCGCGCCATCGTAAGCACGGTGAACGACGCGGAACGTGAGCCGGGGGCGCTCACTGCGGCCTGCCTCGCCGCCACGACCGGCGGTGCCGACATGTACAGCGTGGCGACTGTGCTGCAGCACGGTCAGCCTGATTTTCACGTGGAGCCGATTCTTCAGTGGCGAGCCGCAGAGATTTGGGAAGAGCTACGCACGCGCAGTGATCGCCAGCCGACCCGGCCGGTTGCGTTCTTTGCCAATCTCGGGTCCATGCCGTCGCACCAGGCACGGTCGACGTGGGCTCAGAACCTTCTGGCGGCGGTCGGCGTTGACGCTGTAATCAACGACGGGCTTAGTGACATGGAAGCGCTCGCTGCAGACTGCAAAGCGTCGTCCGCGCCGCTTGCTGTGATTTGCGGCAGCGACAAGGACTACGAGGCGTTGCTAGAACCGGCAGTCACCGCGCTGAAGAAGGCCGGGTGCCCGGTCGTGTTGGTCGCGGGCCGCCCTGGGGCGCGGGCGGCCGCGCTTCGCCAGGCCGGGGTGAGTGACTTCGTGTTCGTTGGAGCCGATGTGCTCGCCGTGATGACACGCGTCCTTGATTCCGTAGGGGTGGAACGATGAGCCGCTTGCCCGACTTCAGCACAATCGATTTCGACACCCCCACCGAGGGCAGTTCGTCCTCGCTCGCCGATTGGAAGGCGCTCGTCGGCGCGCGAGCCGACCAAGCCTGGAAGACCCCCGAGGGCATCGAGGTCAAGCCCGTGTACACGGCAGCGGATCTCGACCCCGTCACGCACCTCGAGACGATGCCGGGTGTGCCGCCATTCCTGCGCGGCCCTTACTCGACCATGTACGTGCGACGGCCGTGGACTGTCCGACAGTACTCCGGCTTCTCGACCGCCGAGCAGAGCAACGCCTTCTATCGCCGGAACCTGGCTGCTGGTCAGAAGGGATTGTCGATCGCCTTCGATCTGGCGACACACCGCGGATACGACTCCGATCACCCACGCGTGGCGGGGGACGTGGGGATGGCCGGCGTGGCCATCGACTCCATCAAGGACATGCGCATCCTGTTCGACGGCATCCCGCTCGATCAGATGAGCGTTTCGATGACGATGAACGGAGCCGTGCTGCCGATTCTCGCGCTCTACGTCGTTGCGGCGGAAGAGCAGGGCGTCGAACCGAAGCAGCTCACGGGAACCATCCAGAACGACATCCTGAAAGAGTTCATGGTTCGCAACACGTACATCTACCCGCCGTCGCCCTCGATGCGCATCATCGCCGACATCTTCAAGTACACCGCCGCGAACATGCCTCGCTTCAACAGTATCAGTGTCAGCGGCTATCACATGCAGGAAGCCGGCGCGACGCAGGACCTGGAGCTCGGCTACACGTTGGCAGATGGTCTCGAGTACGTGCGCACTGGGTTGGCAGCGGGCCTCGGCATCGACGAGTTCGCTCCGCGCATCAGTTTTTTCTGGGCGGTTGGCACCAATTTTTTCATGGAGGTCGCCAAGCTTCGGGCCGGGCGTCTCCTGTGGGCCAAGCTCATCGAGCAGTTCAACCCAAAGGCCTCCAAGAGCCTGGCGCTTCGTACGCATTGCCAAACCTCAGGCTGGAGCCTCACGGCCCAGGACGTTTACAACAACGTCGCACGCACGTGCATTGAAGCGATGGCTGCGACGCAGGGGCACACGCAGAGTCTTCATACCAACTCGCTCGATGAAGCGATCGCGCTGCCGACCGATTTCAGCGCGCGCATTGCCCGCAACACGCAACTCTACCTCCAACTCGAAAGTGGCACCACCAACGTGATCGACCCTTGGGGCGGGAGCTATTACGTCGAGCGGCTCACACACGAGCTTGCGCTCGGTGCGTGGGAGCACATCAAGGAGGTCGAAGAGATGGGCGGGATGACCAAGGCGATTGAAGCCGGGCTGCCCAAGCTGCGCATCGAGGAAGCGGCGGCTCGGACGCAGGCGCGCATTGACTCTGGCCAGCAGACGATCGTCGGAATCAACAAGTATCCCCTCGAAAAAGAGGACCATCTCGAGGTCCTCAAGGTCGACAATACCGCGGTCCGAGAGGCACAGATCGCGCGTCTCCGCGAGCTGCGGGCGGAGCGCGACGAGGCCGCTCTCTCACCGAAACTTGAGGCTTTGACCAAGTGCGCCGAGACTGGGGAGGGCAACCTGCTGGAGCTGGCGATCGACGCGGCCAGGCAGCGAGCCACGGTGGGAGAGATCAGCGACGCGCTCGAGCGCGTCTGGGGGCGCTACCAGGCTACGATTCGGAGTATCGAAGGCGTGTATCGAAGCGAAGTGGGCAAGAATTCGGAAGACGTGGATCGCGTGCGAACGCGAAGCGATGAATTCCTGAGCAAGCATGGTCGTCGGCCGCGCATCCTCGTCGCCAAGATGGGGCAAGACGGACACGATCGTGGACAGAAAGTGATCGCCACGGCCTTCGCCGACCTCGGGTTCGACGTGGACATCGGGCCCCTGTTCCAGACGCCCGAAGAGAGCGCGAAGCAAGCGATCGAGAACGACGTGCACATCATCGGGGCAAGCTCGCTCGCGGCGGGTCACCTGACGCTGGTGCCGCAACTCAAACAGGCGCTCAAAGACCTCGGTCGCGAAGACATCCTGGTGGTCGTGGGTGGTGTGATCCCGCCCGAGGACTACGACGCGCTACATGAAGCGGGCGCCGTTGCGATATTCGGTCCCGGTACGGTCATTGCCGATGCTGCGATCGAGCTCCTCCAGCAGCTCGATGCGCAGCTCGGGGGGTCGTGAAACGCCTCGACGCGCAAGCCTATGTCGACGGAGTGCGCGAGGGCGACCGCGCGATTCTTGCGAGAGCCATCACATTGATCGAAAGCGAACAGCCGGCGCACGCCGAGCTTGCTCAAGATGTGCTTGAAGCGCTCTTGCCCGAGACCGGTGGGGCGCATCGAGTCGGGATCAGCGGGGTGCCCGGGGCTGGGAAGAGCACATTCATCGATGCGCTCGGCACGATGCTGACCGGTCAGGGTCATCGCGTAGCGGTGCTGGCCGTCGACCCAACGAGCAGCATCAGCGGCGGAAGCATCCTGGGTGACAAGACCCGAATGTCGACCCTCAGCAACGACCCGAATGCGTTCATCCGTCCGTCTCCAACGAGCGGGACCCTGGGCGGCGTCGCGCGAAAGACCCGCGAGACGATTCTCTTGTGTGAGGCTGCTGGCTTTGATGCGGTGCTCGTCGAGACCGTGGGCGTGGGGCAGTCGGAGACCATCGTGGCCGGGATGGTGGACTTCTTTCTCGTCTTGCTGATCGCGGGCGCGGGCGACGAGCTTCAGGGGATTAAGCGCGGCATCCTCGAGGTGGCCGACATGCTGGCGATCAACAAGGCCGATGGCGACAATCGGGCGCGCGCGACGAGCGCTCAAGCGTCCTATCAGAGTGCACTGCGCCTGATGCGCGGAGACAACGCACCGCCCGTCGTGACCTGTAGCGCGCTCGAGAAAACCGGGCTGACCGAGTTATGGGCATTGGTCGCAGAGTGCCGACGCGAGCAGGAGGTGTCCGGCGATTTTCAGCGGAACCGTCAGGCGCAGCAGGTTCAATGGATGTGGGATATGGTCGAAGATGGGCTTCGTCGGGCGCTTCGGAGTGACGCCGACCTGTCCACGCTCATCACGCAGCTCGAACATGCGGTGGGAGAGGGGCGCGCGACCCCGAGCGCGGCTGCGCTCCGAGTCCTTCGCCGGTTTGCGGAGCGCGCGAACGACGTGCTCAAGCCCGACTGAGCTCATCCGCGGAGTCGGAGTTCTCTTCGCCGGGCTTGCCGGAGGGCTTGGGCGACGGCCCGAGGAGATCGGCCAACCATCGGAGGTCGTCGCTGTGCGCCAGTGAGTGCTTGATGACCATGGTGAGTGGCGCGGAGACGAGCGCGCCGACGGGGCCCAACAGCCAGCCCCAGACCACCATGGAGATCAGCACGACCAACGCGGACAGCCCGAGCGCTTGACCCATCACGCGGGGCTCGACCGCGCCTATCGCGAGATTGATGGCCCCGAATCCGGCGGCGAGGACGAGCGCCTGCCCCGGGCCCAGTTGAATCATCGCGAGCGTAATGGCCGGCACCGATGCGATGATCTGGCCGACCGTCGGGATGTAGTTGAGGAGGTAGGCGAGCAATCCCCAAAGCAACGGAACGTCCACCCCTCGCCACCAGCACCAGACGAACACGAGGACGCCGGTTAGGAGGCTCATCACCGTCTTGGCGACCAAATAGGTGTTCACCTCGTGCGCCGCTGAAGAAAGATCGCCTATCTGGCTTGGCGTCGCGATCTTGGAGAGCTTCTCCCGGAGGCCGGTCGACTCGAAGAGCATGAACGCGACGATCAGCAGCACGAGGACCATCTGCGACACGAAGGATGCCGCCGCCTGAGCCATGGCAGTCGCCAGATTGAGCATCCAGGTTGGCTCGGAGAAGTCGTAGACGGATTCCAGGTGGATGCCGTAGCCGTCGAGCCAGAGCTCGAGCTGTTCCATTTGGCCAGACAGTGTCGACGCGTACTCTGGAACTCGCTCGGTGAAGGTTGCGACCGCTGCAGCGAGCGCGAAGCCGAGCGCGGCACCGGCGGCGACGTCCAACAAGAGCCCTGACAAGACCGATACGAGCCGGGGGACGCCTCGGTCGCATAGCCGAATCACCAGGGGCGCTGTCACGATGGCGATGAACGCAGCGACGAGCATCGGAACCAGCAGGGGCGCAGCGAGCTTGATGCCGGCTCCGATCACGATGATCGAAGCGCCGATCAGAACGACGCGCCCGTCTTTGGCTAGAGTCACTCCATCAATGTAGCGCGGATCACGAAGGCACGCGATCCAGTAGCTCGAGTGCGGTGCCATTTACGCCTATCGCCCTAGTGCCGTCGATTATCGAGCGTAGCTCGCGACCGACGAGGGCGTCGCGCCAGCCGTGGGCGAGGCGAGACGGCTGGTCGAGCACCAGACTCGTCATGTCATCGCGGGTACCCAGCACGCTCATGTCGAGATCCTCCTCGCTAGCTCGCTGCGCGAGCCACGCGAGGCACAGGGCGATCACACCGTCGACGTTGGGAAGATTCTCTGGCTTCTTGGGAGGAAGCCGGACCTCGTCCTTGGGGAGTTGCGTGCCGCGCTCGATCGCGGACAGGAGCTCATCGGTATGTTTGAAGCGGCGAAGGTCGAGATTCCGAACGGCTCTTAGCTGCTCGGTGTTGCGCGCAGGGCGCTGGGCGAGCGCCAGCAAGGCCATGTCGGACAGGACGGTTCGAGGCGGGCGGTTCCGTTGCTTCGCAACGTGGTCGCGCCAGGCCGAAAGCTCCTGCGCGACGCCACGGGCTCGGCCGTTGAGTTTGGTCTTGCCCCGGAGCTTCCACCACAGCGTGGCGGGGTCGGGAGCAGACCTGTCCTTTGAGCGTAGGCGCTCGATCTCCTCTTCGGCCCATTGGAGCCGGCCCCGGTCATCCAGTCGGCTGACGAGCACGTCGCGAAGCGCCAAGAGGTGAGCGACGTCGGAAGCCGCATAGCGGAGGTCCTCCTTCGGCAGCGGACGGCGCGTCCAGTCGGCTAGCTGGGCGCTCTTGTCGAGTTGGATGCCCAAGAACCCCTCGACCAGTCTGCCGAGCGAGCTCGTCCGATACCCGCAGAAGAGCGCGGCGATCTGCGTGTCGAACATGCGTTGTGGCACGGTGCCAGAGACTAGCTCCAAGATCTCCAGATCTTGCGACCCAGCGTGCATCACGCACACCGCGTCGCTTTGAAAAGCTCGGCCAAGCGCGCGCACGTCGACCGCCAACGCGTCGACCAGCGCGATGCGATCGCGGGTCGCGAGTTGCACGACGGCGAGTTGGGGCAGGTAGGTTCGCTCACGATGGAACTCGGTGTCCAGCGCATAGGCGTTGGCGTCGGACAGCTCGTCGACGAGCGAATCGAGCTCTGCTTGGTCGGTGATCCAGTCGAAGTCAGGCACGGCACTACCTTAGCGCATCACGAGTCGCCCGCCCGGTTACGGACAATAGGGGCGGCCCGGGTGCGGTCGGTCGATCCACTCCTTGCGCCGATCGAGCCAGCGCTCCACCTCGGCGTCCATCGGCCCCGCTGCCTCACGGGCTTCTTCGTGCGTGACGATCTTGGCCCTCGCTCGTTTGCGCGCCGGAGCGAGGGGTAGCGGACGTACGCCGGCGGCTTTGAGCTTCTGCCTTTGCCACGGGTACATCGGGCGCGAGTCCCGGCACCCCTCCGCAATGTCGTCGGCCGCACAGAAGAAACGGAAATGAAAGTGATCGTCGTGGGGATATCGGGGCTGGCAACTCATTTCTGCGAACCGCGCTACGGTCGCCGCAGCGACGCCGTGTGTCCGAGCGTGGCCGAGCAAGAGCGTTCGCAGGTGCTCAGCCACGAAGATGTGCTGAAGCTGCGCCTCGTCGTCTTCGATGAGCGCTTGCAGGAACAGCCACGTCCGGGGGATGTCGAGCTGCAAACGGACGTCGTCGGACGGGTCCGCCAGGTCCCGGAAGTCCACGCCTGCCCCGTCCCGGTCGAAGAACGCGCCTACGCTGCTGACGGGCTGTCCGTCAGGCCGGAGTTGGTAGAACAGTACATCGACGTCACGGCCGCTCTGGTGCGAGCGATGATGGGGAATCGGGCCCCCTTGCTCCCGGCTGAGGTCGTTGATCGTCACCGGCAGGCCACCCAGCTCCCGGTGGACGCGATTTCCGGCGTCGACGAGGCCACGGACCATCTCTAGGGTGCCGTAGCGAGCCCTTGGATCGCGCCCTGGGTTGAACCGCAAGCCCGGCGCCGTGAGTGGCAGGGGCACCCCGCCTCGGAGCGAGCCGTCGTTCGGGTTCCTCACCGACACGGAATCGAAAGCGCTCCAGTCGATCGGTGTAGGCGCTGGCGGATCGGGAGCTGGCGCTTCCATTGGCGGAGCTGCGACGGGCTTCGGGGCGGGGCTGCACCCTGAAGCCACCCTCACAGATCAGTGCACACGTGAAGACCGCGTAGGCGTGCATGACCGCTCCGGGAGGCTCCATCATCTGGCCGGGAGTATAGCTCAGCTTTGTTTGCGTTTGGATGCGCAATTCCGCATGCTCCGCGGGTGCGTGAAGCGGTGCAGCAAGTCATCGACGACGTTCTCAATCCGCTCCTCCAAAACGACGCGAGCAGCATCGAGTTGCTGGGCGTGAGCGAGGCCGAGGTGGTCGTACGAGTAACCGGGCGCGCGGCGTTCGGTGTGGGCGCGGAGTTCGTACGAACGGGAGTCATCGAGCCGGCTCTGCGAAAGGTCGTGGGACGCGAGTGCGCAATCCACATCAAGAAGACTGTCCCGACTGCTAAACGACGCCCGCGTGGCGATGCGGGCTAGCGGCCGTTGGCGCGTTCGTATTGGACCGCTGTTCCGTAGGCCAGTACCTCGATGGTGCCGATGCCTTCGTTGCCTCTGGTGCTCGATATAGTTGACGTTTCCAGTCGTGTATTGACGTATGCGTGCGCGTCCGGCTGGGACTCTTTCATGCGAAGCACGGCTTCGCGGCGAGCGCGCTCGATGAGCGAAGAGTAGGAACGGATCTCTCCGCCGAAGATCATTCGGAAGCCACTCAGGAAGCGCTTGAAGTGGTCGACCGAGATCACCACGGACCCGGTGGCAAGGGTCGCCGATCGAACGGCACCGGGCGCGTCCGACTGCTTGGTGGACAGAGCCGGCTGTCCCTGGAAGCGAGCTTCGCGCTCCTCGATGCTCGCGTAGTGGCTGCGTTCGATGCGGGAGCCCACGACCCTCCCAATGACGATCAGGAGGATCGGAATCCCGACGGAGATCAGGAGCTCAATCGACATGGTCACTCGATCAGGACGGCCGTGCCGTAAGCGAGAATCTCTGAAGCGCCCTGGGCGACGGACGACGTCGTGAAACGCACGTTGATGACCGCATTCGCACCGAGATCGCGCGCCTGCGCGACCATACGGCTCGTCGCCTGGGCCCGGCTTTCTTGCAGAAGCTCTGTGTACCCCTTGAGCTCTCCCCCGACGATATTCTTTAGACCTGCAGCGAAGTCGCGCCCGAAATGTTTCGCGCGGATCGTGCTTCCTTGCACCAAGCCGAAGTGCTGCATGATTTGCCGGCCCGGCACGCTGTCGATGTTAGTGAGAATCACCCCGGCCTCCTACTCGTCTTGCCCCTAGATTCGCAAGAATACCCAACTGCCCCGCGGGTGACACCTTTCACGGCATTCGAAACGATGCTATGGCAGCGCCGTGAAACTCTGCGTCATTGGAACCGGATACGTTGGGCTAGTCACCGGCACCTGCTTTGCTGCGACCGGTCAGCGCGTGATTTGCGTCGACAAGGACGCGTCCAAAATCGAGCGATTGCAACGCCATCAGATCCCTATCTACGAGCCTGGCCTCGAAGAGATGGTCATCGAGAATGCGAGCGCGGGGCGGCTCACGTTCACGACCGACCTTGCAGCCGCCGTCCGGGACGTAGATTTGGCCTTCATTGCCGTCGGCACACCTCCCACCCACGATGGAGAGGCAGACTTGAGCGCGGTGTTTACCGTCGCTCAGGAGCTCGCCAAGCATGCGACCCACGATCTCGTAATAGTCAACAAGAGTACCGTTCCCGTCGGAACCAACGCGCAGGTTCAGAAGCTCGTGGCCGACGCCGAGCACGACATCCAAGTCGCCTCGAATCCGGAGTTCCTGAAGGAGGGCGGTGCGGTCAGCGACTTCATGTACCCGGATCGAATCGTGATTGGTGTGCGCCCAGGCCACGAGCGCGCGCGACGGCTGATGGACAAGGTCTATCACCCGCTCAACCTTTCGAGCACGAAGATCGTGTGGATGAACCCAGAGAGCGCGGAGGTGACCAAGTACGCGGCCAACACGATGCTCGCGATGCGCATTTCCTTCATGAACGAGCTCGCGGTCTTGTGCGAGGAAGTCGGCGCGGATGTGCAGAGCGTGCGCCACGGTGTGGGTAGCGATCCTCGCATCGGCGCACAGTTTCTACATGCCGGGCCAGGGTATGGCGGATCTTGCTTCCCCAAGGACGTCAAGGCGCTCGTTGCGACTGCCCGCCGACATGGGATCGAGCTCGAGCTGGCGGACGCAACGAATCGGGTGAACGTCCGTCACCGAAGCTTTTTGGTGCGCAAGCTCAAGCGCCACTTCGGCAATGAGCTCGCTGGCAAGCGGGTTGCGATTTGGGGGCTGGCGTTCAAGCCCGGCACCGACGACATCCGCGAGTCCCCATCGATCACCACCATCGAGTTCCTGCTCAACGAGGGCTGCGAAGTGGTCGGCCACGATCCTGAAGCCATGAAGAACATTGCGGAAATGTTCGGCGATGGCGTTACGCTCGTCGACGACGCGTATGACGCCGTGAAGGACGCGGACGCGCTCATGCTGCTGACCGAATGGCGCGAATATCAGTACCCGGAGTTCGACCGCATCCGCGACGTGATGCGTACGCCTGTGATCATGGACGGCCGCAACATCTGGGTCACCTACAACCTTGCCGAGCAAGGCTTCGAATATGCGGGTGTTGGCATTCAGGATCAATCTGCCTGACGGCTCATGTGCGGGCGATATACGCTAGCCTGTCCCGACGAAGAAGCCCTCATTCGCGGCCTACCGTTCGACGCATTCAGCGAGACGCGGATCCAGTTCCGGCCGCGATACAACATCGCGCCAGGTCAGAGCAGTCCTGTCGTTTATCTTCAGAGTGGTGAGCCCGTCCTGGCCGACGCGCTTTGGGGAATGACGCGCTCCGGGGGAGGCCTCGCGATCAACGCCCGCTCAGAGACCGCGGAGCGGACTGCCTTGTTTCGCGACGCGTTTGTCGACGGCAGATGCCTCGTGCCAGCGGACGGCTTCCTCGAATGGCGCAAGGAAGGCCGCGTCAACCAGCCCTACCTGTTTCGACGGACCGACGGAACACTTTTCGTGATGGCAGGCTTGTGGGAAGACGGCCGGTACGTTGTCCTCACACGCCATTCGGACGGGAAGGTCACCGATATTCACGACCGAATGCCGGTCCTCTTATCCGGCCCCGACGCCCACCAATGGCTGAGCAAAGGCAAGCTAGGCGACCCTCCTGAGCTCACGCGAACCGCTGTTTCCCCCCGCATCAACCGTACCGAGAACGACGACCCGACGTGCCTTGCCCCTGTCCCCCAGTCTACCTTCAACTTCGACTAGATCGTGTCCCAGCGGAACCCTTCGGTTTCGAAGGCGTCGTTGGCTAGACCCTTCAGCATCTCGTCGTCGTTGGAATCGATGCGCCGGAAGTTGTGCTTGATGCGCACTTTCGCGGCCCGAGTGAAGGTCTTGAGGATGTCGATCTCGAGGGCTGCGTCGTCGACGCCCTTTGCATCGATCGAGGACTGCACCCGGCTGATGGTCGCCGCCATGACGAAGAGGTCGATCATGATTTCGGCGAGACGATGGCTGGCGAACTGCTTGCCGATGATCCCCTTGCCATGCTTGCGGAGAATCCTGTCGGTCGCTTGCGCGAGATAGCGGGTCTCCTCTTCGAACACGTCCGCTTGATCTTGAATCGCCTCGTTGAGGTTTTCGAACTTGGCCTCGCTGCCGACGCCCGTGCGAAGCGCGGCGTGTTTGCGTGCGTAATCAGAAAGCACGCCAAACCCCTTGATCGGATGATTGAAGATGTCCTTCATGGTGGCAGATACATCCTGAAGCTGGCTTGCGACGTCGTTCATGGCGGTCAGAGCGATGAGCAGGCGTAGAATTTCATTCGTCCCCTCGAAGATGCGGTTGATTCGGCAGTCGCGCACGATGCGTTCGTAGGGATACTCGCGCATGAATCCGTTGCCGCCCGCGATCTGTAGGGCTTCGTCTGCCGCATGCCACAGACGCTCCGTCGCGTAAACCTTCGAGATGGCGGCCTCGACTTGGTAGTCTTTGTAGCCGGCGTCGATCAGCCCGCCGACCATCGTGACCGCGGCTTCGGCGGTGTAACAGTCGATGACCATCTGGGCGACCTTCTTCTTGATCAGACCGTAGCTCGAGAGCGCCTCGCCGAACGTCTTGCGCTCATTGGCCTGCTTGGTCGCCATCCCGATGAGATGTTTCATTGCGCCTACCGAACCACCGCCGAGCCCCGTGCGGCCGCTGTTCAAGATCGACATTGCAACCTTGAAGCCCTGGCCCGGATCGCCGAGGACGTTGTGGTCGGGCACCTTGACGTTGTCCAAATGCACGGTGGTCGTCGAGCTCGAACGCAGACCCATCTTGTCCTCGTGCGGACCGATGCTCACGCCTTCCATATCCTTGGTTACGATGAAGGCCGTCATCTTGCCGCGGCCGCCTTCTTCCGGGGTCTTGGCGAAGACCGTGAAGAAGTCGGCGATTCCACCGTTGGTGATCCAGAGCTTGTTGCCGTTGAGGACCCATTGGTCCCCTTCCTTGACCGCCGTGGTCATCAGGGCCGCCGCGTCCGACCCGGCCCCGGCTTCGGTGAGGCAGTACGCTGCGATCATTTCGCCGCTCGCGAGCTTCTCCATGTACCGGTTGTTCTGGTCCTCGGTGCCGAAGAGCAGCAGCCCTCGCATGCCGATCGAGCTGTGGGCGCCGATCGTTACTGCGATCGACGCGTCGTACTTGGCGACCTCTTGCAGTGTTCGGGAGTAGGCCATGTTACCGAGCCCCATCCCGCCGTGCTCCTCCGGGATGACCAAGCCAAACATCCCAAACTCCTTGAGCTCCTCGATGAAGTCCGCCGGCAGCTCGCCGGCGACGTCCCACTTTCGAAAGTCCTCGGCGCGTGTGCCGAGCAGACCCTCGAGCGCGCCCGAGATATCAGCGAGCGTCTCTTTCTGCGCATCGGAAAGCGTGGGGAAGGGGCAGATGACGTCCTGTTCGACGCGTCCCATGCACAAGGATCGCATGAAGCTCGTGGTTTCTTTGTCATGCACTGGCTGCTCCTTTTCGAAGGAGCCCATCATGCACGCGTCGCCTCGGCACGTCCACGGTCCCTCGCACCTGTTTCTAGGGTCGAGCCGCCCCGCCGCCAGCGCGGGTCGAGCGTTTGTGATGCGCGTTTAACGAGCAAGGGACCGCCCGCTTTCGCAGGACGGCCCCTCTGTGTCGCTCGGTGATACGAGTGGTTGGGCTACTCGACGGGCTCTTCGGCGGGCTCAGCGGATGCGGTAGCCGCAGAGTCCGACTTGTTCTTGTTCTTGCCCATGACTCCCCAGAACGCGGTGCCGGCGCCGATGCGCCACGCGAAGTTCGCGCCAGAGGCCCCCTCCCCGAAGTTGATGCCCGGCCCGAGGTCGAAGAAGAACCAAGGTTCGACGTTGTCGCTTGCCTTGATCTCCACGCCCATACGAATGAGTAGAGGTATCTGACCGAAGTTTGCGAAGTCGGAGTTGAGGTAGCCCCTGATGATGAAGGCGCCGCCAACGACCACGTTGACTCGCTCGTGCACGTCGAGCGAGACCGGGACCAGGGCCTCACCCATGATGCCGAAGGTGAAGCTATCGCTGCGGTTGCCGGCGATCAAGATGCCCGGCTTGGCCAGAATGGCGATGTCCGTGGTGATCTTGTCATGGTTCCTGGTGGCGAGGTGCCAGCGGACCATGCCGTTGACGCCGAGACCGATCTTGATGGTCCGCCCAAAGCCTCGCCCACCACCGTTACCCGCGGCCGGCCAGTCGCCGTAGACGAGCTCGCCGCTCAAGCCCCAATCGAGGTTGCCTTTACCCTTGTTCCACCATTCGTACATGACGCTCGGGTATCCGACGCCACCGCTGTGAACCATGTCCTGTTCGAGCTTCTTGCCGCCGATCACCGAGTTTGTCGGTCCGGCCAAGGCAGGACTCGCCATCGCGAGCACCAAAGCGAATACACCAATTGCTCTTGCTGTCATTGTTCCAGCTGCTCCTTCCCCGTAAGGTGGCCGAACCTTAGAGCACAACCGCCCACCTTGCCAGTGATTATCCGACCGAATACCACCCAGCACAACTTTCGCGATTGCGTAATGATCGCTGATGCTTAGAGCCTTGACCGTTGGAGAGCGGGCAACATAGAGCGGGCGCAAGGAGGCTCCATGCGAACAGCGGTACTTCTCTTTTCTCTCGGTTTGGTGGTGACGGGTTGCAAGGATCCGGGTGCAGGGGTGACAGCCGCGACGGTGGAGTCGCCGGCTGGGGCGAAGGCGGACCCGACCCCGGGTACCGACCTAGCGAGCCTCACGGCGACGTCCCTCGCCATCAGTCCCTCGAACAGCAAGATCGAGTTCGTTGGCGCCAAAGTCACGGCGAGCCATCCAGGTGGCTTTGCCGATTTTGCCGGAACGCTCGAACTCGCTGATCCCATCGAGAAGAGCCAGTTCGAGGTCACCATCCAGACCGCATCGCTCTACGCCGACAAAGAAAAGCTCACCAAGCACTTGAAGTCGCCCGACTTCTTCGACGTCGCGAAGTTCCCCACGGCGACTTTCCGTTCGACGGAGATCAAGAAGTCCGCGGACGGGCACACGGTTGCAGGCGACCTCACACTGCACGGGGTCACCAAACGGATCAGCTTCCCGGTGACCGTCAACGCCACCGATGCAGAGGTCTCCGCCACAACGGAGTTCTCGATCAACCGCCAAGATTACGGCATCAGCTACCCCGGTATGCCAGACGACCTGATTCGCGACCTGGTCGTGATCAAGCTGTCGTTGAAGCTGCCGCGGCAGAGCTAGCTCGTCGGCATGGGCGGCCACGGCTGTAGCTCGAGGAGGTCCTTGACGACGATCTTCCCGGTCTCTCGCACGCCGGTGGCCGCGTCGGCAATCGTCCAGGAATGGGTGGGCTGACCCATCGGCTGCCGACCGCCTGTCATCGCGGTCGACGCAAACATTTCGCCGCAACTCATGTGGCCGATCTGGCCCTATCGAGCGTGCTGTGCGAAGTTGATTCAGAGCGAGGACGCGATGGGTAAGAAGGAAAAGCAGAACTCTGTAGCCGAGAATGCCTTGAGCCCCCTCGGGCGCGACTCGGTTGGGCCCAAGAGACCAAAGCTGAAGAAGTCGGATTACGATCAAGCCTTGGCGGATTTTCAGGTGGAGCTGGTGAAGCTTCAGAAGTGGATTCGCACACAGCGGCTCAAGGTCGTCTTGATCTTCGAAGGCCGTGATGCTGCGGGGAAGGGCGGGGCGATCAAGCGCATCACACAGAGCCTCAACCCTCGTATCTGCCGGGTCGAGGCGCTTGTCACGCCGACGGAGCGTGAGCGCACCCAGTGGTACTTCCAGCGCTACGTGCAGTATCTTCCGGCGGCAGGCGAAATGGTCTGCTTCGACCGGAGTTGGTACAACCGCGCGGGCGTGGAAAAGGTCATGGGCTTCTGCACTGAGCAGGAGTATCGCGAGTTTCTCCGCTCTTGCCCTGAGTTCGAGCGCATGCTCGTTCGGTCGGGGATCATCTTGATCAAGTACTGGTTCTCCGTCAGTGACGAAGAGCAGGAGCGCCGCTTCCAGAAGGGAATCGAAGACCCAATCAGGCGCTGGAAGATCAGCGAAATGAACTTGAAGTCGCGCAGCCACTGGGCCGACTACTCCAAGGCTAAAGACGAGATG
>PVMK01156631.1_pt1 | contig 21266 bp, 17 predicted proteins | sample 1853481 | NCBI WGS metagenome assembly PVMK01 (sample SAMN08533507, study PRJNA380276) | Marine sediment metagenome, whole genome shotgun sequencing project.
TCTGCAGATCACTGCGCTCACGGCTGCGCCAACCCCAGTTGGGTGAAGGGTCTGCAAGATTCTGCACTAAGGGTAAAATGTTTTCGGGTGTTTCCGGGTTCAAGAAAAGACGCTCGACGGCAACATGGTCGATATCCGTTGATACCACCTGCGCGCACTCTGCTGCTGCGATGCGTGAAAACTGGCCGGTGTTGCAGCCGATATCCCAGACGGTTTTCGGTTGCTCAGTGACAATGGCATTGCGAATGAATTCTTCTTTGCGAACGTGATCATCATCTGAATAATTATGAAACTCGGTATAGTCGCCCCACTCCGAGCCAGTCGCTTCCCATTCGAGTTTTTTGACCAGCTTTTGCATCTTGCGCACGTTGACCAGGATCAGCTCACGATTAAAACCGGCAGATTTCAGGTTGGAGCGAACATTCTCTGATGAACTGCCATAGCGTCGATCCAGTTTGGCTTGCAACCATACGTGGCTCATTACGCCCTTGCGGAAACGGTCTCGGAAACCAAACAGGGCTGATGCTGCCTGCACATCCACACCATTGATGCCTGAACGCATGAACGGCTGGAAATTGGTACCCTTGTAAGCCTGCAGGTACAACGGAAACAGGAACATCTCGCAAAACTGCCGGTAACCGGACCAGGGCTCACCTTCCGCCAGGATCTCAAATGAGGGGATGTCAATAAACACCGGTTTGCGATTTACAAACTGGATGTTGTACGGGGTAGCATCTTTCAGCGTAAAGCCATTACTGACCGCACGCTCCACCAGGTGCAACTGCAGGCTGGCGGCAGCTTTCAACATGCTGAATGTCCATTCGTAGGGATAACTGATGACGGGCACCGGGTTGTGCTCGAGGAAACCTGCCCATTGGGCTTTCAGATCATCCGGCAACGGGTTCTCTTCAGCGCCTATCTCACGGGTTCCGATCACTTTGCCCGTTTCGACCAGTTTCTTGTAAAACGGTTTTTCCTGTAGCTTCCGGTATGTTTCCAGTGCGGGTTCACTCAAACCCCTGAATACCCGGCTTTCAAAGTGATAGACACGACCGTCGCGATCGCGGAATGAGCCGGCATTGACCTCAGCCATTGAATTAGTCATGAAGGATTATCCCCGGGTAATCAGGCCGACTCGTCTTCGGGTTCTTCTTTCTTGGCCATGCCGAAAGCTGCTCTGAGCTTGTGCCAGTACAGCTTGATGGCCACACCGACTGCGGCAATACCGCCAAGGATGACCTGCAACAGCATGCTGCCGGTGCCGGGATCAAGATAGGCCACGGCGTCGGTGAACATCAATAACAATAAAACGGTTATAAAAATTCTCATAAATATATCTCTTTAAGGGACATTTCCAGACCGTCTCCGTTGGCGGAAAAAGTCTTTCAATAAAGTGGAGCATTCATCTGCGAGACAACCGCCATCAACAAGCGGAGCGTGATTGTGGACAAGATCGCTCAAAAGGTCAAACTTTCCGCCGGCTGCACCGGTTTTCGGATCGCTCGCACCGTATACGATTCGATCCAACCGGGCATGGATCATGGCACCTGCGCACATCATGCAAGGCTCAAGTGTCACGTATAAGGTACAAGCAGTAAGACGATGGTTGCCAAGCGCAACTCCAGCTTCACGCATGGCCATGATTTCCGCATGTGCGGATGGATCGTGCAGACCGATATTCCGGTTCCATCCACGGCCTATAATATTACCTTCTCTGACTATAACGGCGCCGACCGGAACTTCTTGCTCCTCACCCGCACGCCTGGCCAGCAACAGGGCTTCGTTCATCCAGGTTTCATCGGATGCATCGAAGGCTTCAACAGTCTCAACCGTCATTTTCTGACCATACTCTCAATATCGTGTTCCAAATTTCCAAGACATTTTAAACTAATTTCAGCAATATTCATTGACCAAGTTCTATAAAATGTCAGTCTGAACGATGGTGCCCACAAGGTGACGGCTAAATAATTGAGCCCTGTAAAAAACAAACTGCAGCTTTTACTTCTGCCACTGGCACTCTGTGGCTTTGCTGTTGCACAGCCAATTTACAACCTGCTGCTACAAACGCCCGTGTTTCTCGTGGCACGACAAAACACACCGGCAGATGTCTGGGCCCTTGTGCTTCTGTTGAGTTTTGTGCTGCCCGCAGTATTGGCATTACCCGCTTGGCTGACACACAGGCGCTGGCCTGGTTTTTCCTCTTGGTGGTGCTGGGCTCTCAGCAGTGTATTGGCAGCCTTATTTATGGCCCAGTTATTTCAGGAAAGCCTTGGGGCCTTCTGGCTACTATATATCGGCATCGCTACTGTAACCGGCATTGCAGTAGCCTGGGTCCTGCTGTTTTCCCACTGGTCAGTCCTTGGCAATATACTGGCAGCTTTGGCCGTTATATTTCCTGTTTGGTTCTTGCTGTTTTCCCCTGTGTTGGAACAAGTCGACAATTACGCCGCCGTCCCGACGGATCGAAAAAATCCTGATCAACCACTTCCGGATATTGTTTTCGTATTACTTGACGAACTGCCATTAGCCACACTGGTTGATGACAAGGGGCAGATCGATAAATCGTTGTTCCCCGGCTTTGCGCGACTGCAGTCCATGTCCAACTGGTATTTCGATACCACATCGGTTTCCGATGGAACGGGTGCGGCTGTACCGGCTATTTTGACCTCCCGCTACCCGTCTGAAAAAAATGCGGGACTGACAGTTGCCACACAACCGGTCAATCTGTTCACGATTTTGCGTCATCACTATGCCTACAACGTGGCAGAGGCTGTCACCCGTTTTTGCCCACAGGCATTGTGTCCACGAGTGGGGCCAGGTTTTTACAGCAGAATAAAGGCGTTGCTACTGGATATGGCGGCAATATATCTGCATCGGGTGGTGCCAGACCGCTGGACCTCCAGCTTGCCGGCTGTTACCAACAACTGGAGTGGTTTTTTTGCGGAGCGACAGGTGTTTTTCCCCGAGGGCTGGATGAAACATGCCGGTGCGCAGACTGAGATTGACCGGCCGGCGTATTTCAATCAATTCACTGGCTCCATCCGAAAAGACGATAAACCCGTGCTGAATTTCATGCATATCCTGTTCCCGCATGAACCCAATGCTTACTTATCCGACGGTGAGAATTACGGCCTGTCCTGGATGCGTGGTCAGAAAAATGAGCATTGGGGAGACGTGGAATGGGGTGTTATTAGCGGCAAACAGCGACATTTTCTACAGGTGCAGTACGCTGACAAGCTATTGAACAATTTGCTTGATCATCTACAAAAACACCACATGCTGGATGAAAGCGTGATCGTCGTGGTGGCAGACCATGGCATTAGCTTTGTACTCAACGATACGCGACGGGCACTTTCCGTTGTAAACAAAGCCGCCCTGCTCAGGGTGCCGTTGTTCATCAAATACCCCGGACAGGTTCACGGCCAGCGAATCGATCAGCCGGCCATGACGATAGATATTCTTCCCACACTTCTGGCAGCGCTTGGCTTTTCTGATGAATCCATGGATATGGATGGGCTTGACCTGGCATCAACTGCTGCAACGACCCCTCGCCCGCGATACGCCAACTCCCATCTTGATCACAAACTTAAGATAGTGAACGAAGCTGATCTGGATATCAGTGACCTGGTAGTTGAGAACCGCAACCATCTACGGCTGGATGATCCTGAATCCGCACTTTGGGAAATAGGTCCCTATGATCATTTGCGCGGTCAACCCATGGAAGTGGTGTGTGAAAAATCGACTGCGGATATCAACGTCTACCATGGTGACTTCAAGGTTTTACCCAATACAAAGCCGGAGGATACGATTCAGGCCTATGTCAAAGGAACCTTTACTGGCGAGGCTGCAGTGAAAGAATCAAGACCATTTTTAATCACAAGTAACGGCCTGATCGTTGCTTCCGGGCACACTTGGGTACTGAATGAATATCCAAAGTTTTTTGCCCTGGTGGAACCGAAATATGTCAGGCAAAAAGATTGGAATCCAAAAGCCTGGTTACTGGAAGGTCGTGAATGTTTCGGGGCAGTCGAGTGAAAAAACAGCCGGATTATCGGGTTTACCTGCTGCATATATTTGCATTAAACGGTTTTGCCGTGGTTCAACCGATCCTGGACTTGCTGGGGGACAATGCTGACTTTTTTGTAGCCCGCGGGTCTCAGGCAACAGATTTATATGCCCTGGTTGCGGTCCTGGTTTTTGGATTGACCTTATTGTTAGCAGGTCCCTACAAACTACTCTCAAAAATATCCATCCGCGGTCTGCAACTGACCCACCACGTTTTGCTTGCCGCCCTGGTTGGGATAATTTTCCTTCCGGTATTGAAAAAATATGACCTTGGTGACGGTGTTATTATTTCAGCCACCGCAGGTCTTGGTATTTTGTTCGCGTGGGCTTACTACAGGCTCCAGGGTCTGAGGATGTTTGTTTCAGCGTTAAGCCCGGTAAGCTTTATATTTGCAGGGGTTTTTCTATTGGGTGCAAGCGCCAAAGAATTGAGCCAGCCGACAGACGCAAGCCCACAAACCGGACCGGGCCTGATAGCCAGCGACACACCGGTTGTCATGGTCATCTTTGACGAGTTCGCATTGACCGCGCTGATGGATGCGGACCGCAACCTCCACAAAAGCATCTCTCCTAACTTTCACCGGCTTTCGAAAAACGCATCCTGGTATAGAAATGCAACAACGGTCGCGACCAGTACCATGTTATCTGTGCCGGCCATATTAACCGGCAACTATCCAAAAGCATTTGTCAGCCAGTCTTATCAAAACTACCCCGACACACTGTTTACCATGCTGGCCGATAGCCACCGGATGAATGTCTATGAATCCACCACCAGCCTGTGCTCCCCGGAGTTATGCTCGAGCAGTTTAAAACTGTCAAAACCGGCTTCTGCGCGGATCAAATTCCTGCTGGCGGATACAAGTGCAATCTACCTGCATATCATTTCACCGGATTCACTGAGTTCCAGGCTTCCGGTGATCAATATGACCTGGGAAAACTACTGGCAGTTAGGTGAAAGTGTCAGTTGGCACAGACACAACTATGGTGGACGCCTGATGCAACTGGAGTACTTTGTGAAATCAATCACAAAAAGCGACCCGCCGGGATTGCACCTTGTACATACCAACTTCCCTCACCTGCCCTACCAATACCTACCTTCAGGCAACCGTTACCAGGGGGAGTGGGAAATACCCGGTCTTGATTTTTCAACGGACCACTGGGGAAATAACCAGTGGATGATTACCCAGGCCTACCAGCGATTTCTGCTGCAGGCTGCGACTGCAGACTTGTTTTTAGGCGATTTGATCGGTCATTTAAAGTCGATCGGAATCTATGAAAAGTCACTTCTCATTATCGTGGCAGATCATGGCGTTTCCTTTTACCCCGATAGCCAGAGAAGGGATGCGCCGCCATTCAGTGTTCTGGACATGGATGTGTTGCCAATCCCACTGTTCATCAAGTTCCCGTTCCAAAAAGAAGGGCAGATTTCCGATGAAAACGTTGAAACCATTGATATCCTGCCCACGATAGCCGACGTACTGGGTGCCGGGACTGGATGGAGTATGGATGGCCGATCCTTGTTAGGCACGCAAAAACCAAGACCGGTTAAACTGGCATTTCACGCCTATAAAGACTTCCTTCAATACATTGCTGATCCTGGTGGTGAGGCTAAATACAAAACTCTGGAATGGAAACTGCAGCATTTCAAGCCGGGTACTGGCATTAGCGGCTTATTCGAAATAGGCCGATATTCTGAATTGGTTGGTTCTCAACTGGACATGCTCAGTATCAGTGAAGCCGAAGAACTCAGCATCAGCCTCGACATGCCCGGGCTTTATGTAGATATTGATCTGGATGGTGGCTTTGTACCCTCTCGTACCAGCGGAACCATTCAAATTCCTGGCCTGCAACCTGGTTCCAGTCTCGCAATAGCCGTTAATGGCGTTGTCCAGGCGGTGACAGAAATGTATGCCTCTGAAAAAAACACCTATAAATTCTCTGCCATGGTGCCGGAACTGTCTTTCAGGAAAGGACAAAACGATGTTCTGGCTTTCCTGATATCGACTGATTCACAGGGCAATGTCTCTCTGCTTACAGGAGACAAGAAACCTGATGGGGGTTCCGATCCGGAAACGTGGACTCTCAACAACAACAGAATCGTTGGTGATGACGGTGAAATACCCGTCATAGCAGAAAAACTGAAGGGCAACCTTGAGTACGCAACCGTGAATAATGGAACCATCGAATTCTTTGGCTGGGCCATGGATATCGCCAACAAGGACACCGTTGACAGGGTAATGATTTTTGAAAACGGTCAATACGTATATTCAAACGTTACCGGAATGCCGCGGGGTGAAGGTGAACTCAATGGTGCCCCGTCGGTGATCCTGCTTGGCTTCCAGTTCATTATCCCCGCAAACCTGTTCAAGGCACTGGGCCATTCTGATATCAGGTTATTTGCAATTTCAAAGCAGGGATATGCCACTGAGTTGGAGTACTTTGACGGCTACGACTGGCTTAAGTAGTTGCACTAAGCCTGTGATTATTCCCATTCAATGGTTGCGGGCGGCTTTCCTGATATGTCATAAACTACACGAGATATACCAGATATCTCATTGATTATTCTCAAAGATACTTTCTCTAGAAAATCATAAGGCAAGCGTGACCAGATGGCAGTCATAAAATCAACGGTCTCAACTGCACGCAATGCAATAACCCACTCATAACGGCGTTGATCACCCACCACACCCACTGATTTGACTGGCAGGAACACGGCAAAAGCCTGGCTGACACTATCGTAAAGATCGTGATTGCGGAGCTCTTCGATGAAGATATAGTCGGCCTGTGCCAGTGGCTCGAGGTACTCCTCGCGCACCTCACCGAGGATGCGGACACCGAGCCCCGGTCCGGGGAACGGGTGACGGTGCACCATTTCAGGCGCCAGACCCAATTGCATTCCAATGCGCCGAACCTCGTCCTTGAACAACTCACGCAGGGGCTCGATCAGTTTCATCTGCATGTAATCGGGTAGTCCACCCACGTTGTGGTGTGATTTGATCACATGGGCTTTGCCGGTACGGCTACCGGCGGATTCAATTACGTCGGGATAAATTGTGCCCTGCGCCAGCCATTTCACATGGTGATCCGAGCGGGTGCAGTCCTTGGCCTGTTCTTCAAAGATATCGATAAACAGGTTGCCGATCACCTTGCGCTTTTCTTCTGGATCTTCAACACCTGCAAGCCCGGCAAGAAAACGCTCGCGGGCATCCACGCGGATAACATGAACGCCCATATGGCGATCAAATGTTTCCATGACCTGGTCGCCTTCCTTGTAACGCAGCAGGCCGGTGTCTACAAATATGCAGGTTAATTGGTCACCGATGGCTTCGTGCAACAGGACTGCGACCACGCTGGAATCGACACCGCCTGATAAACCCAGCAATACGTGATCATCGCCGACATCCCTGCGCACGTGCTCAATGGCGTCCTCGATGATGTTGGCTGCGGTCCAGCGTGCATCACAATGACAGATATCGAGTACAAAGCGCTGCAGAATTTCTTTACCGCTGGTGGTATGGGTCACTTCCGGGTGGAATTGCACACCGTAAAAATGGCGTGTCTCATCAGCAATGGCGCTAACGGGTGCTGAGACTGTGCTGGCAACCAGTTCAAAGCCCTGCGGCAGTTGAGTCACCTTGTCACCGTGGCTCATCCACACATCAAGCAGACCATTGCCGCTTTCGCTCTGATGGTCAGCTATGCCATCGAATAACCCTGAGCTGCGCACCAGTTCGACTTCCGCGTAACCGAATTCTTTTTCATCCGATGGCTCAACCAGACCGCCCAGCTGGGCTGCCATGGTGTGCAGGCCATAGCAAATGCCGAGCACCGGTACCTGCAAATCAAAAACGATAGCCGGCGCCTTGGGACCATCTTCGGTGGTTGCGGATTCAGGACCACCAGAAAGTATGATGCCCTGTGGTTTGAATTCCGCTATTTCCTCTTCGGTGACATCCCATGGCCAGATTTCACAATAAACCCCGATTTCGCGGATACGGCGGGCAATCAGTTGCGTGTATTGGGAACCGAAATCCAGTATCAGTATTCGATGCTGGTGGATGTCCTGTGTCATATATAGGGCCTGCTAACCGAGTTTGTAGTTGGGTGCTTCTTTGGTGATCTGCACGTCATGTGCGTGGCTTTCGCGCACGCCCGCGTTGGTGATGCGGACGAACTTTGCCTCTTCACGGAATCGAGCAATGGTGGTGCAACCCATATAACCCATGGAAGAGCGCAGACCGCCGACCAACTGGTGAATCACACCGGACAAGGGTCCCCTTGTACGGTACGCGGCCTTCGATACCCTCGGGTACCAGTTTGTCAGCCGATACATCCATCTGGAAGTAGCGATCCTTGGAGCCTTCCTGCATGGCACCCAGCGAGCCCATGCCACGGTAGGTCTTGTAGGAACGCCCCTGGAACAGTTCAACTTCCCCGGGTGCTTCTTCAGTTCCGGCAAATAATCCACCGATCATCACCGTTGATGCACCAGCGGCGATGGCCTTGGCGACATCACCGGAAAACCGTATGCCGCCATCGGCGATACAGGGCACGCCTTTTTTGGCCAGCGCAAGGGCCACATTATTAACTGCAGTGACCTGCGGCACGCCCACACCGGCGACTATACGCGTGGTACAAATGGAACCCGGCCCCTGGCCAACCTTGACCGCATCTACGCCAGCTTCCACCAGCGCCAATGCACCCTCACCGGTGGTCACGTTGCCACCGATCACCTGTACGTCAGGGAAATGTTGTTTTACCCAACTAACCCGATCCAGTACACCGCGGGTATGGCCATGCGCCGTGTCGACGATAATCACGTCCACGGCAGCCTCTACCAGTGCCGAGATTCGATCCTCGGTATCACCACCGACACCCACAGCTGCGGCAACCAGCAAACGTTCGCGGGAGTCCTTGGCAGCATTCGGGAAGTCGGAGGATTTCTGGATATCTTTAACGGTGATCAGTCCGCGCAATTCAAACCGGTCATTGACCACCAACACCTTTTCGATGCGGTTATGATGGAGTAATTCCAGGACCTCATCCTGACTGGTATTTTCATTGACCGTAATCAGGTCTTCCTTGCCAGTCATGATGTTGCGTACCGGATCATCCAGGTGCCGTTCAAAACGCAAATCACGCGCGGTTACGATACCGACCAGGTCGGTCCCATCCACGACCGGCACACCGGATATATTGTGGCGATGGGTGATATCCAACACTTCGCTGATGGTGGTGTTCGGACCGACAGTGATCGGATCCTTGATGACACCCGCCTCGTATTTCTTAACGATCCGGACCTGTTCTGCCTGGTTTTCCAGGCTCATATTTTTATGGACTACGCCAATACCGCCTTCCTGGGCCATGGCGATCGCCAGGCGCGCCTCAGTCACCGTATCCATGGCTGCTGACATCAATGGCACATTCAGCATCAGTCCGGTGGTTAAGCGGGTTTCCAGGGCTACGTCTTTTGGCAAGACGTCAGAATAAGCCGGAACAAGGGATACATCATCGAAGGTGAGGGCTTCACCGATTACTTTCATGGCAGGTGCACTCCATATTGAATATGGCAACGCCCGGATCAGACCGGGCGCGTTAGCAAGTTATTATAGCCCCGGGACGCGCCGAATAACAGACAGTATTACCGCTTCCACACCAACTCGCCGTCCAGCCAGGTCTGCAGAACTTTGGTTGAATGGATCTCGGATGCGTCCACTTCGAATATGTTTTTATCGAGAACGATGAAATCAGCACGTTTTCCGGATTCCAAAGAACCGACACTCTTTTCCATGAAACCTGAATAAGCTGCATCCAGCGTAAACCCACGCACGGCTTCCTCACGGCTCAGGTTCTGCTTTGGATACCAGCCTTCTTCCGGCCAGTCTTTTGCGTCCTGGCGCGTGACTGCGGCGTGAATCCCCAGCATTGGGTTAACCTGCTCGACCGGAAAATCCGAACCCAGCGCCAATTGCGCGCCGCTATCCAACAAGGAACGCCAGGCATAGGCGTATAACACGCGCTCCGGGCCCAGGCGGCCCTCGACCCAGTACATGTCACTGGTGGCGTGGGTCGGTTGCATCGCGGCAATGATGCCCAACTGTGAAAACCGGGGGATATCGGCAGCGGTTAGCGTCTGCGCATGCTCGACACGATGCCTGCCGGGATTGTCCGGGTGTCGTACTATGCTGGCTTCAAGGGCATCCAGTGTCACCCGGTTACCACGGTCGCCGATGGCGTGCACACCCACCTGAAACCCACAGGCCAGTGCCCTGTCGATATTGGCTTCAAGGTCTTTAGGGGGCATGAACAACAGACCGGAGTTACCGGCATCATCAGAGTAATCTGCCAGCAAGGCTGCGCCACGGCTGCCCATGGCACCATCAATGTATAGCTTGACCGCACGCATGTACAAACGCCCGGATTCATCTTCCACCGGGCCATTCCCGCATAACCAATCCAGCGTTTCACCTGCGCCATCGGTAAATGCATAGACGCGGGTGGGGAACTGCCCTGCCCTGATAAACTGCTGGTACATTTCCAATACCGGTTTGGAAATCCCCATGTCATGTACACCGGTTAAACCCAGGCTTACCATTTGCTGCAGCGCCAGTTTAAGAGAGGCCTGCAGCAGTTCACTTGATGTTTCCGGTACAATTTTCGCCACCATCTCCATCGCTCCATCAACCAGCACACCACTGGCGTGTCCACTGGCATCCCGATAGATGAACCCACCCTGCGGTTGCCAATCACCGCTTAAATCCCGGTCAACCAGGGTCAGTGCCGCGCTATTGGCCCAGCCTGCGTGACCATCAATCCGGCGTAACCAGACGGGGCGATCAGGAAACGCGACATCCAGGTCCTGGCTGGTTGGAAATTCCTTGACCGGCCAGTCGTTCTGATCCCAACCCCTTCCAAGCAGCCAGTCGCCCTGCGGCAGGTTCTGTGCGTGCTCACGCAATTTGTGAATGATTTCCTCTTTGCTGCCCGTATCACGCAATTGCGCCTGGCTAAGGCTGAGCGCAAGGCCATAGAGATGGGCGTGGGAATCGATCAGACCCGGAATGACCGTCTTGCCATCCAGATCGATATGCCTGGCATTGGGAAAAGCAACCAGCATGTCCTGTTGCCCCGCCAACGTTGTGGATTCTGCCTGAACTGTCGAACAGCATCGCGTCAGCCGTCGAAAAGCCGCTATCCAGCGTATAAATCCTGGCATTGTGTATCAGTATTTTCTCGAACTGTTCCTGATCAGGCGTACGCCCGGCCATTTCCTGCGGCGGATGTTCGACCTGTGCAGGTGGCTCTCCATTACAGCCCGCAAAGACCAATACGATGAACATGAACGAAATTTTCTTAATCACAGACAACTCCAGGATCATTCAACCAGGCAATATGAAACAGGACAGATGACAGCCATGAGTTTATCATCTGCTCATGAAATCTGACGAGCTTCTGCAAAATATTCCAACGGGTAACATCTACACCCCCAGCGAACTGAACCATGAGGCCAGGCTGCACCTCGAAGCCGGCTTTGGCCGTATCTGGATCGAAGGTGAGCTTTCCAATCTGAGCCGTCCCGCATCCGGGTCATATGTATTTTTCCCTCAAAGACGACAAGGCCCAGATCAGCTGCGCGCTGTTTCGCTCCAATACCTACGGTATGGGATTCAAGCCGGAAAACGGCATGCTGGTGCGGGCACGTGGCCGTGTCAGCCTGTATGAAGCACGTGGTAACTACCAGCTGATTGCAGACTCGCTGGTGCGTTCCGGTGAGGGCCTGTTGAGAGCAAAGTTTGAACTGCTGAAAAACAACCTGGCCAGCGAAGGCCTGTTTGATGAAGCCCAAAAAAAGACCCTGCCCGCCTTCCCGCTGCGCATTGCCGTTATAACCTCTCCATCCGGTGCAGCGCTAAGAGATATTCTGAATGTATTGGAACGTCGCTGGCCTTTGGCTACGGTGCGAATTTATGGTGTGCCCGTGCAAGGTAATGAAGCCGCACCCGCCATCGTGGATGCATTGGCTGCAGCCAATAAACATAACTGGGCACAGGTGATTGTGACCGGACGCGGTGGCGGCTCACTCGAAGACCTGTGGGCCTTCAATGAAGAGTCAGTTGCACGTGCGATTTACGCTTCAGACTTACCGGTGGTTTCCGCGGTCGGCCATGAAATCGATTTTAGTATCAGTGATTTTGTAGCTGATTTAAGAGCACCAACGCCATCTGCTGCTGCAGAACTGATATCACCGGACCAGCGCGTCCTGAAACAAAACCTGTCTGCACTCAGCAACCGCCTGGAGCAACGCAGCCTGTACCTGTTGCAGCGTTTGTCCCAGAAACTGGATCACCTGGCACACCGATTGCGGCAACAACACCCGGGCCAGCGCCTGGCCCAGCATCGCAAAATGCTGCAGCAGGCCAGTCACCGTCTGCAACTTGCCGCCGCACGTATCGTGCCGGAACGCCAACGTATTTTGCAAAATCTCGCCCGCACCCTGAATGCAGTCAGTCCACTGCCTACCCTGGCACGCGGTTATGCCATCGTTACCGATGCGCAGTCCGGTACGGCGATTAGTTCGGTCAAAGAGGTAAAGCCAAAACAGGCGCTGATTACACAGCTAAGTGACGGTCAAATTCGCTCCAGTGTTGAAGATGTCAACGACAAGACCTTGTCCGACAAGTAACTATTTTCTGTTGATAACGGAGAGATAAAGCTCAGAGGTCGCAAGATCTGTAAATGAGTAGTTCTGCAGTTCTGCAGTGTATTCAACCATATTGTTGTTACGCAACGCGACCCGCCAGGGTTCAAAATTCATAGCCCGCAATTCGGCTTCAAAATCATCCACGGTGATGTGATTTAGCTCCGTGTACCACTGCCAGTATTGCGCTGGTGTCGCGATGTCGCCCGAACGATCCATCAACTCGGGTTGCGTGTTGAGAACTTTCTCACGCAACTCTTCTGCAGGGATCTTCAGGTGCAGGTACGGGTCGTCAAAAGAACTCACCCAGGTGGTTTCCCGACCGGTCCGTAGAACAAACCCGGATGAACAAAAAATAAACCACCGGGTTTAAGTACCCGCTGTATTTCATGGAGCGTGTTTTTGTAACCGCCAGCAATATGCTCAAGTGAGCCCCAGGAAAGAACCACATCGAAGTAATCATCCGCATACGGGATTTCGTTGCCATCTGCGGCCTTGAATTGAAGCCTTGAATTATCCAGTACCCCAGCGGGTACATGATTGGAAGCCACAATAGCCGGTAAGCGTTCAAAACCTTTGAAAGGATCAATACCCACCAGCAGTTCGGGCTGGCAGCGGAGGAATACAGCCAGATCAATAATCCCGTCACCACAACCCACATCCAGAATCTTGCCCTTAAGCTGTGGAGAATCACCCAGCATCATGTTAATAACGACCCTTGAAGCATGATCAAAATGCCGGAAGAACCAGTCATCATGCTGCTTGTTCCACGAAAGCTCGGAAATCCTGCAACTGCCATCCAAAGATTTGATTTGCCATTCCGGCCGATTTAATGAGTCTTCGTTTTCAGAAGCTCCCAGGCTTGTGAGTACAGATTCCTCATGATGAAGGACAGCCTCACCATTGGCATTGCTCCATGCCAGCAGATCAAAGGAATAATCACCTGCAGCTACATTTAGATCCGGTAATTTCACGCTGACCTGGTAGCTTCCCCGCGGCAGCCAGGCGATATCAATACCCTGTTGGCGAATGTGACAGGAATATAACTCCCGGCCAGAATCCACATCGCGGATGCGCAGTTGAAAATCGATGTCAAAAAGAATGAGGTCTTCAATTCGAATCTCAGCCTGAAAGGTCAGTTTCCGGCCTGGTGTATGGGTGAGCTTCTCGATCTGCATTTACAGGGCTTTAATCAAAACAACAAATCGTATCGTTTCATAATTGCGGGATGATTGACAGCCTGATCTAGGTCGCAATTCAACCCAATTAACCCTTTTCTCCTCCTGCCTGCGTATTTATTCAGTGCTTAAGGAAGTTTTTTAATAACCAGGAGTAAGAAATGAAAATTCAATCACTGCTAATTACGCTTTGCATCACCACGCTCACAGCCTGCGCTGTTGATAAAAATGATAATACGCAAGTCGCCGCCAGTCCCGAATCAGAGGTACGAATCGATGCCCGCACACGCGAACTGGCCGACCAGTCCATCATTGGACCAGGCTCAATCGTAGCCATGCCAATGCCGGCGGAAGAAAAAACAGAGGGCAAAGTTGGTGTAGCCGAAATCCTTGCACGCCAAAATAACCCTGCTGTGTTGTATGAACACGACGCGGTAGCAGCAACAAAACATATGTCCGGCGACCGCATGCTGGTCAGGAAGCACAGCCAGGCCCTGGCCGGCGTGGTTTCCCCTGCCATGACGCAGAACTACATCCGTCATGCTGTTGAGCCGCTGTACCGTGAAAATTACCAGCACATCGAAAGCCAGAACATTTTCCGTGTTGCCAGTGACCCCGTTTCCACATTTTCAATTGACGTGGATACCGGCGCCTATTCCAACATGCGCCGCTGGCTGAACCAGGGCCAATTGCCACCCGAGGATGCCGTACGGGTTGAGGAGTTCATCAACTATTTCAGTTACGACTACCCGTTGCCGCAAAATAAACAGGTGCCCTTCCAGGTCAGCACCGAAATCGCCCCCACGCCATGGAACGCAAACACCCGCTTGCTGCGCATTGGCATCCAGGGCTACAAGGTTCCCAAGGCACAGTTGCCGGCTTCCAACCTGGTATTCCTGATCGATGTATCCGGCTCCATGAGCTCTTCTGACAAACTGCCGCTGCTGCAACAGGCCCTGACCATGCTGGTCGGACAACTCGAAACACGCGACAGCATCAGCATGGTCGTCTACGCTGGTGCATCGGGCGTCGTGCTTCCACCCACACACGGCAATCGCAAAGCAGACATCCTGGCCGCACTACAACAGCTGCGGGCAGGCGGTTCCACCAACGGCGCTGCCGGTATCCAGCTTGCCTATCAGATGGCCCAACAGAACTTCATTCCAAACGGCGTTAACCGCGTCATCCTCGCCACCGATGGCGACTTCAACGTCGGTCTTGCCAGCACCGAGGAACTGATCGACCTGATCCAGCGCAAACGCAAAGCAGGCATCGCCCTGACCACACTGGGTTTTGGCAGTGGCAACTACAACGACCACCTGCTGGAACAACTGGCCGACGAAGGCAACGGCAACTACGCCTATATCGACCGTCTCAGCGAAGCACAGAAAGTACTCTCGGAAGAACTGTCAGCCACCCTGCTGACCATCGCCAAGGACGTCAAAATCCAGATCGAATTCAACCCGGCCCAGGTATCCGAATACCGCCTGATAGGCTACGAAAACCGCATGCTCAACGAAGAGGACTTTGCCAATGACAAGGTCGATGCAGGCGAAATCGGCGCCGGACACCGGGTCACAGCCCTGTATGAAATCAGCCTCACCGGCAGCAACGGACAACGCCTGTCGCCACGCCGTTACCAGTCCGATACGAGTGGCAGCGAACGCAGCACAGGTTCATTCAGCAATGAGCTTGCCCACCTGCGTATCCGCTACAAATTACCCAACGAGTCAGTATCAAAGCTGATCCAGTCACCGGTTATGGATAGCGGCATCAACGCCCGCGGCGGCGACAGCTTCAACTTCGCAGCATCCGTCGCAGCATTCGGCCAGAAGTTACGTGGCGGTAAATACCTCGAAGACTTCAGCTACGAAGACATCGCCCAACTGGCCCGCCAGTCCAGGGGCAATGACCCCCACGGCTACCGCAGCGAATTCATGCAACTGGTCAACCTGGCCAACACATTGGATAAAACCAATAATGTTACTCAAAACGTGGCAGGGAATTAAATCCCACACTCATGAGCTCGTGCAAGAGACACCACCATGTCGTGCAAATGACACCGTCATCAGTTGCAAGTGCCACTGTCATCCCGGGCTTGACCCGGGAGAAGGTGAGACCGGGAACCGGTCGAGAGACTGGCCTGGGCCATCCACCTTCGCTCTTTGACAAATTCTTACGCACAAGAGCAGAAATGGATCCCGGATATTTGCTTCGCAAATTCCGGGATGACGGTACTTTCTTTCTCAAAACGTGGCAGAGCGTTAAATTCCACACAGGCCTGGGTCGTTTATACCCACGACAAACCGGTTCAAAAATCACACTAGCCGCACTCATCCGAATCAGCTACGCTCCCCACATGCGGGAGATCTCTGACGAAAAACTGATGCAACAATACGCAAATGGTAACGCAAAGGCCTTCGACCAACTCTATGCCCGCCACCGCGCCCCCCTCTACCGCTATTTCAATCGCCAGGTAAACGACGCCGCCACCGCCAATGACCTGTACCAGGGCGCCTGGGAAAAAATTATCAAGGCACGTGACAAATACCGCCCGACTTCACCCTTCACCGCCTGGATGTATCGAATCGCCCACAACCACCTGGTCGACCATTACCGGCGTTCACAACCGGCCGATTCGGTAGAAACGGAAGCGCTGCCCGATAACAATCCCGGTCCCGCACAGGATGTAATCGATGGCGAGCAAAACGAACAATTACGGGTTGGCATCATCAACCTGCCCGAGGAACAAAGAAACACGCTACTGCTAAAACTTGAAACCGGCCTGAAAATGGAGGAAATTGCCAGGGTAACCGGGGTCAGCAGGGAAACAGTCAAAAGCCGCCTGCGTTACGCGGTTAACAAACTCAAACGGAGCCTGGTTGAATGAACAGTATTCACAACAATGGCGAAAATGATAAATCTCTAAGCGAAGGGCTGGATAAGCTCAGCCGTGAGTATGGTTTGCTGGAACAGGATGAGCCGCCGAAATTACTGGATCAGGCCATCCTGAACAGCGCACACCGTGCAGTAGAGAAAAAGCCGCACTGGATGAAATTCGGCTGGTTGCACGGCTTAACCACGGCCGCAGTATTTGTACTGGCGTTTTCCATTATCCTGAATCAACGTGAGAACGCGCCGGATTTTGAACCCGGCATGAGCAACAACTCACCCGTACGTTTAAACCGTCAGAAAGTTGCCAAAAAGCAATCAGACGCTCAATTTGAAGAGCGCCCAAAAGAAATCAGTTATGAGATGGAAGAAAAAAGTGATGCCAGCCTGGATATGCTCCAGAGCAGCCCGGTTGCCGCCGCACCAGCAAGTGCAGCATTAGAAAATGCCGCCGAGGAACGAGCCGAACAACCGCTATTGGAAGCCCAACGCTCCCTGTATGTCAGTGATGCTCTGCGGGGCAAAGGCGAGCGTACGGATAAAGACATGCCGATGAGAGAATTACAGCTTGAAGAGGAACTTATGGACGAGGCTGACCTGATGGCTGATTCTCCCGAAGTCACTAATTTCTCCACGGTCGCCCGCCCTGCTGTGGTTGGCGAAACCGCAGCAGGTGAAGCGAAGGCGCGGGTTAAAACAACCCCTGAGTTGGATCAGGTACTACAGACCATCATCAAGCTAAAACAAAGCGGCAACGAGAATTGGAAAACAGAATTGGAATTATTTAGGAAAAGCTACCCCGATTACCCATTGCCGGAAGAGCTCTCAGGCTAATGCTGACACTAAAAGATCCGGCTTCATTTGAGGAAGTCATCAAAAAAAGCCGTTTTATCGCCCATGCTGCCCGCGTTACATCACAGGCTGAATCGCTGGATTTCTACGAGTCTGTCATTGACCCGCAAGCAACACACAATTGCTGGGCATGGCGGATTAATTTCCAGGTCCGTTCCAGTGATGACGGGGAGCCTTCCGGTACGGCAGGCCGGCCAATGCTGAATGTTATAGAGCGACGTAACCTGGAAGATGTCATGGTGGTAGTGACCCGCTACTTCGGCGGTATCAAGCTCGGTGTTGGCGGCCTGGTGCGGGCTTACTCCGGATCTACGGCGAAGTGCCTCGACAGGGCCGGCATTGTTGAGCTTTTTCCCATGTCAGAGTACACCATCAAGGCTGGTTTTGAATGGACCTCCAGCGTACACGGGCTGCTGGATCAGTTCTCTGCGGAGAAGCTGGATGAGGCCTATGATAACGAGGGAATGATCCTGAAAATCCGCTGCCGTGAAGTCGATTACGGAAAGCTGGCATCAGGTCTGCGCGATGCCAGCCGTGGGCAGGTTGTAATTTTCAGGAATTAATATTGATAGTTATGCCCGGCAGGCTGGCTGCGTAATCTGCACCCATCAGCAGAGAGGGTGTATAAAAACCACCTTCAACATCATTTTCCAGTAAATACTCCACGATACCCAGGCTGGCGATAACCGTGACATCGTAACCATCCGGCGTTGTCATGGTTGCCGATACGCTACGGCCATCGGCGCTGCTGACCTCACCCCATAATTGCATTTGTGAGTTCTTACGTGCACCAAGCTCCGGGCCGGTGACAGACTTCTCAATACGTCTCTTCATCACATTTTGCACCCATTGCATGGACAACAAGGGTTTAACCATGCGCAGGCGTTTCATACGCAAAATGGCCGAAGGCGGTGCTGCCATATAAACCTCGATATCCGGCACGCCGGTACTGATGTATGCAGTAAAGACATCTCCCCAGGGAATTGTGACCGCCAGGCGCTTGCCGTGCTTGAACCGGATTTCACGTGTCTTCCAGGCCAGCGGCACCCACTTCAGTTTTCCATCCTTCCGTACGCAGCCACCACCCGCCAGGCCTTCAACGCTGGTTTTCGCCGTGCCCGGGCTCATTTTGCCACCGGATTCAAATGCCAGCATCATAACCGTGGCTGCCGGCAGGGCTTTTACCAGGGTGGCTGCGAGGCAATCTGTGGGAACAACATCAAAGCCGACACCAGGCATCAGTACAATATCAGCACGCCTGGCATCATCTGACTGCCGGTTAGCATTGGCAAACACGCTGATCTCACCGGTAATATCCAGGTAGTGGCAACTATTTTTCAGACAAGCTTGAATCATCGGCTGACTGGTCGCTGAGAATGGACCGGCACAATGCAACACGGTTGAGACCCCTTTCAGTGCATCGTTTAGCGCAGCCCTGTCATCCAGGTCAAAAATGAGACTGTCAAAGCCGGTTTCCTCAGCGAGTGCTTCGATGGTCTCTCGACTTCGTCCGGCCAGTATTGGTTTTAAGCCCCGCTTTTTGGCCTGTTTTGCAATCAGGCGACCCGTGTAACCGTTCGCTCCGTAGATCATCCATTTCTTATTCATTGTTTGTTATGTCCCTATGCTGACCCGTAAAGGTGTCCTAAAACAACGATCCCTGTTGCCGCTCTGTGCTTTCGGATATTCTGGATTTACCTGATTTAGCATTGCTCGTCTCAGATTTTGAAGGCCTGGTTTTGGCTGGCCCGGGCTCAATTACCCTGGGTTCGATAGAACCGGGCATTGAGACTGGCGTGGATTCAACCTCGATCATACTTTGATGCCCCATTGGCCGCTTATTAACAAGTTTGACCAGGTTGCCGAGGGTACAATTAGCTTCCAGATCGTGGCGCAAGGTTTGCTTTTTGTGAATACGGTAGGAGTTTCTGCGACCATTTTTTGTGACACTGACCATGCCGCCGTCCTGTAAATCGCGTACAATTTTTTGCACGGCTCGTTCGGTAATGCCAACACTTGCTGCAACATCACGCAGCCTGGCTTCGGTATCGCGCGCGAGACAGACCAGGACGTGGCCATGATTACTAAAAAGCGTCCAGTTACCCATACAATAGTTACCTGGTAAGCGAGAGTTAGGTGAATTATATTTCGTGTTTACCAATTCTTCAATCACTGAAACAAGATAAAGGATAGTGATGATCAAAACGACAACCCAGGCAGTCACCCAGGCATGGCGTGAATTTTTGCGACTGGAATCAGCGGGTGGCCTGATTCTCGTATCTGCAGCTGTTTTCGCGCTCGTATTGGCTAACTCACCGCTGGCCGACCTTTACAATGGCGTGCTAAGTCTGAAACTGACCATCACGGTAGAAAATTTCGGTGTCAGCAAGCCGTTACTTCTTTGGATCAATGATGGTCTGATGGCGGTATTTTTCCTGCTGGTCGGACTGGAATTAAAACGTGAGGTGGTTGAAGGCCAGCTTTCCAGCCCGGATCAGATAGTCCTGCCCGCACTGGCTGCTATCGGCGGTCTGGCAGTGCCGGCGGTGATCTATTGGATGATTAACAAGGACAACCCGCAAGGGATAAACGGCTGGGCGATCCCTACCGCCACAGACATCGCTTTTGCCCTCGCGATACTGAGCCTGTTGGGCAGCCGGGTCCCGGCCAGCCTTAAGATATTTCTGACAACCATTGCAATATTTGACGACCTCGCTGCCATCATCATTATCGCCATATTTTATTCTGCGGATCTAAGCACAGTCTCCCTGGCGGCAGCAGGTGCAGGCATTGTCGTACTTTTTGTACTGAACCGATTGGGTGTGCAAAGTCTTGCAGCTTATCTCATCGTTGGTCTGTTCATCTGGTTGTTCGTACTTAAATCCGGTGTTCATGCAACCCTTGCCGGAATCGTAGTTGCGGCGTTTATCCCGCTGAAAAGCTGCGATGACCATTCGCCGGCACGCCACCTCGAACACATTCTGCACCCTTGGGTTGCCTTTGGTGTATTGCCTATATTTGCTTTTGCCAACGCTGGTGTCTCATTTGCCGGAGTAAGCAGTGATGCCGTGTATGGGACAGTCTCAATGGGCATTGCGGCGGGCCTGTTTTTTGGCAAACAGGTCGGTGTCTTTGGTATGACTGCCCTGGTGGTGGGATCGGGTTTGGCCAAAAAGCCCGAGGGATCCAGTTGGGCCATGCTATACGGCATCGCGCTGATATGCGGTGTGGGATTCACAATGAGCCTGTTTATCGGCAGCCTGGCATTCGAACATGGCGGGTTTGCTCAAGCCACCGCGCTCAGAATCGGCGTCATTGCCGGCTCGGTAGTTTCCGGTTTTTGTGGCTGGCTGGTTCTGCATCTCAGCCTGCCAAAAGCTCAGGCAGACGTTCAGTAAGACAGACATTTCCACAAGCCCAGTACCATCCGACCGAGAGCAACAGGTCGGAGCAGAATCTTTCAAACTCGCACAATTCGCAGGGAGTTGGGTGTACCTCCTGAGACCGTGAGCCGACAGGGAAGTCGGCGCCCGAGCGGCCCATGGACGGGCTTGAAGCGTGTCTCAGGAGGTACACCCAAC
>PVMK01121330.1_pt1 | contig 21264 bp, 19 predicted proteins | sample 1853481 | NCBI WGS metagenome assembly PVMK01 (sample SAMN08533507, study PRJNA380276) | Marine sediment metagenome, whole genome shotgun sequencing project.
GTCGCGCTGCACTTCCAGGAATTCGATAATCCGCTCGATTGCCCCAGACCGGCCAGTGGTGACTGGCCAGGTAGACTTCAGCGTCACCAAAAAGCTCGATGGACTCGTCGATGTAATTGCTCCACCTCAAGGCATCGCGCACCTTGGCTCCGCGCAGGGTGTAGAGGTTGTGCATATTGTGCGAAGTGACTTCCGCGCCGTTAAAAGCCTTCGCGTGAGGCAGGTAGAAAGTCAGCTCGGCCGGCGCCTCCGATCCGGGTGCGTTCTGAAACACGAACTCAATACCGTCGATTTCCAACGTTTGCGGCGTGTGATCAATGATCTCAGTGGGTTTGAGCAGGCCGAAAGTTCCAAAAGCCGGCGAAATGCCCAGGCCGGAATCCACGTGCCCGCGCGCCGAGCGCGCCAGGTTCTTGCCGTACATCAACATGGCGCGCCGGCTCATGGCGGTACCCGCGATGAGGTTCTCGCTGGTCGCCTCTTCCATAAAGCCCTGTGGGGCGATGATCCGGATATTTTCCGCCTGCACCTGTTCGCTGGTCAGTACGCCCAGCACACCGCCGAAGTGATCGATATGGCTGTGGGTGAAGATCATCGCGACAATCGGCCGCTCAATCAGGTGTTTGCGCGCAAATGCCATGGCCGCGGCCGCTGTTTCGCGGGCCGTGAGTGGATCGACGATGATCCACCCCGTCTTCCCTTCGATAATCGTCATGTTGGAAAGGTCGTAACCGCGTACCTGGTAGATGCCTTGCGTGACCTCGAACAGGCCATGGATATTGTTTAGCCGAGCCTGCCGCCACAGGCTGGGATTGACGCTGCCGGGTGCATCGCCTTCGATAAACTCATTGGCCGGAAGATCCCAGACCAATGCCCCGCCGGGGCTATATACCTGCAAGCCGGGATCCGATGCGATCAACCCCCTGTTTGCATCCTCAAAATCCTGTTGGTTTGAAAAATCCAGCGCTTCCAGAACGGCGACATTGGCTGCAACCGTTGCCGCAGTGGGCGCCGTGTGTCCATTGCTGTCTGCACCGGGTTCATAGGGCAGTTTCTTCTCACACGCTGTGAGCAAAAGACCGAGCACAACAATAATTATTAACTTAATAAAGCTCATATGGGAAATTCAATGCTTATGCGGCTTCAACTGTTTTCTTGTCAACTCGTCCGTAGTCGAACAATCCAGCCTCGTCATAAATGACGCGATCCTCGTAGTCATCGAACCAGATGGCATCCGGGTTGCGCCCGACGATACAGACCTTCCCACGGTCCGGGGCATCCAGTGCGTTGCGCAGGATCTTGAAGATCAGTACACCATTTTCGGTTCCCGGAACGCCGGGGATCGGCTCGTTGGTAACAGCGACCACTTCGGTCTTGCCCTTGTAGTGGGTGATGGACAGGCGGGCATGGGTTTCCACGCCGGACAGGCCCTTTTGGGACTCGTTCAGCGTTTGCCAGGCGGTTTCGATCGGCACATTGAAGGCCCGGAAGGCCACGATGTCCCTGCCGCAGAAGAAGTAGTGGTTACCGACACCGACCCGGTAGAGGGCGCGTTGCATCACCCTGAGCGCATCGGGATCGTCATTGACATCCTTGATAATAGGCGCCTGGTTTTCAACATTGATCCAGCCGCGTGAAACAATGGCTTCCATCGCCTTGCGGGTGTCTTCGTGCCACTTGAGTGAACCGTTCGGATTGGTGAGAAATTCACCATCCGGTCCTTTCAGCAGGAATTCATCCGGATGGTTGAAGTGGATCATCAATCTGAACCCGACATCCGGGTAGGTCTCGTGAAAACTGTCCAGCATCGACAGAAACGTGTGGTCGAAACGCTTCGGATAAAATGACAGTTCCTTGGTGCCGAGGCGGATGGACTCCACGCCGGCTTCGGCGAGCGCGGCCATCCACGCGCCGATCTTACGGTTGGGCAGCACCATCGGATCACCACCGGAAAGCAGGACTTCCCTTAGTTTCTCGCGGCCCGTTTCCGGGTGGCGACCGCCGTTCGCGGCAACGATTTCATTGTGTGCCCGAACGTAATCAGTGACATCCTTGATTTTTGCCAGGCCTTTCTTGGCCACGGTACCGTCCTGTCGCTCGATATCCTTCTGGCTGATCAGCTCCTCGCGGTAGCAGAATCGGCAGTGCGCCGAGCAGGTGGAGACCGCATACAACAGGCCCATTTCGTATTTGTGCAGCAGTCCCTCCACCGGAGCAAAATCCATCTGGTGTCCGGGATCCTCGGAACCCGCCAGGTTAAGTGTTTCGTTAGGATTAGCCTTGATGATCTTCTGCAGTGGTTTACTGTTCCGGGCCAGTTCGAAGAAGTGGCGGGTCATTTTCACCGGCATACGTGATTCCACATCGCGCTCCGTGCCGCTCAGCTTCAGCAAAACCGAAAGTTCGTCTGGTGAATAAAAGTTCTTGATATCCTCCGGCGCCTTGTCCTGGAAGAAAGGTTTCAGGCCGTTGATGATGTCGCGCTCGTATTTAGGGTTCTCTATAGTATCCAGGAATTCCTGTTCTTTTTGTGCCGGAACGTATCTGCCTGCAGTTGCCACTTTTCACCTCTGTCAATAGATGTTGCTGTAGGGTATTAATGTAACACATTGAACCCTCAATGTGCGATAATGTAACTTGATGAACATCGTGAATTTGCCCACTTCTACGCCCCACCTTGTTGCAGCGGTCAGCAGTGAGCTAACACCCACGGAGCGGCGCATTGCACATGCCGTGCTCGCCGAGCCAACCTTGCTTGCTTTCGGCACCGTTTCAGACCTGGCCGGCCGTGTCGGTACCAGCCGGCCATCCATTGTGCGCTTCGCCAACAAGCTCGGTTTTAATGGCTACACACAGTTGCAAAAACACGTCCGCATTGATTTATCCCATCGCCTGGCGCGCCCAAGCGAGCGGATCCGGCATGATAAAAAGAAGGCTTTACCGGTCAGGAAGGCGATCAATGACGCGATTGCTTCCGTTTTCAAGGCGGTTGAAGGCGAGCAATTGGCTGCCCTGGTTGGGCCTATTGTCCGGGCGGATAATGTCTGGGTGCTATCCGGAGAAACTTCGAAGGCAGGCGCCCACGCATTCCACAGCGGCCTGTCGATGGTCCGGCCCGGCGTGCGTGCGCTCGAAGAACACTCATTCGGAACCGACCTGAGTGACGCCGGGCCACGCGACGCTGCCGTGGTATTCGACTTCTTCCGCTACCGGCGCCAGGTAATTAATGCGACTCGAGTGTTCGCCGATGCGGGGGTTTCCATCGTAGCGATTACCGACAGCCCCTTGTCTCCACTGGCCGAATTGGCCGATACCTGGTGTGAAATCGAGGTGCCGGCAATTGGCCCATTCGACAGTTCGGTTCCTGCCGTTGCAATTGCCGAATTGCTGGTGGCGCAGGTTGCCAAGGAAGTTCACGAAGAGGCGACTGCGCGTATCGACCGTATCGAGTCGCTGTGGGAAGAAACAGAAGTTTTCCTGTAATTTTTTGTTCTCCAGGAGGAGTACCCCGTGATAAATAAGAAGTATTCATCCGTTGCGGATACTGTAGCCGATATTTTCGACGGAGCCACCGTGATGGTGGGCGGCTTTGGCGCGTCCGGCAGTCCGATCGAACTGATCCACGCATTGATTGACCAGGGAGCAAAGGACCTTACCGTGATCAATAACAATACCGGTAACGGTGAAGTGGGACTGGCTGCCCTGATCGGTAATGGCCAGGTAAGAAAGATGATCTGTTCTTTTCCCAGGTCCAGCCAGTCCAAAGTATTCCCGGAGCTGTACAGACAGGGCAGGATAGAGCTAGAACTCGTGCCACAGGGCACGCTGGCGGAAAGGATACGGTCGGCAGGCGCGGGAATTCCCGCTTTCTACACACCGACAACGGTGGGCACGGTTCTGGCCGAAGGCAAAGAGTCGCGGGAGTTCGATGGCCGTACCTATGTGATGGAACCCTGGCTGCAGGCTGATTTTGCACTGATCAAGTGCGAGACCGCCGACACCGTCGGCAACCTGACTTACAACAAGACCGCCCGCAATTTCAGCCCCCTTATGTGCATGGCGGCAACGACCACCATCGTTCAGACAAAAAAACTGCTGGCCCCGGGTGGAATTGATCCCGAGATTGTCATCACGCCGGGCATTTTTGTCGATCGCATCGTCGAGGTCCCGCAGCCTGTACATGAAGATACCCTGATTGCTGCAGGGAGGAGTTACTCATGAGCACTGGATGGACAAGAGACCAGATGGCGGCAAGAGCAGCCCAGGACATACCCGACGGTTCCTACGTCAACCTGGGCATCGGCATTCCCGAACTGGTTGCAAGGTTTGTGCCCGAAGGCCGCGAATTCATCTATCACACCGAAAACGGGATGCTTGGCATGGGGCCGCCGCCGGCTGATGAAGACCGGGACCTGGACCTGATGAACGCCGGCAAAAAGTATGTGACGGCGACGCCCGGTGCGGCCTACTTCCACCACGCCGACAGCTTCAGCATGATCCGCGGGGGCCATATCGATGTCTGCGTCCTGGGCACCATGCAGGTGGCTGCCAACGGCGATATTGCCAACTGGTCCACGGGTGCTCCGGGCGCCATCCCGGCAGTGGGCGGCGCGATGGACCTGGTCCAGGGCGTGAAAAATATCTACGTGATCACCCAGCACACGACCAAGACCGGCGATCCGAAGCTGGTCGGGAAATGCAGCTATCCACTGACAGGGCCGGGGTGTCGTGTCCCGTATTTTCACCGACCTGGCCGTTGTTAACGTCACTCCTGACGGGTTCCAGGTCGTTGAACTGGCGCCCGGCATCAGTTTTGAAGAAGTTGAACGCAAAACCGGGCGCACCGATTCTGCCGCCCGAATAACAATTTCAAACACAGGATATGAAAAAATGACGGATGTATTCATTTGTGATGGAATCAGAACACCGGTAGGACGATACGGCGGAGGCCTTTCTTCCATTCGTGCCGACGACCTGGCGGCGATTCCGCTTACCGCCCTGATGGAGCGCAATCCCACGGTTGACTGGGCTGCCCTTGATGACGTGTTGCTGGGGTGTGCCAACCAGGCCGGCGAAGACAACCGCAACGTGGCCCGCATGAGCAGCCTGCTGGCCGGAGTCCCCCAGGAAGTGCCGGCCTGCACCATCAACAGATTGTGTGGATCAGGGCTCAATGCGGTCGGCATTGCAGCAAACGCCATCAAATCCGGTGAAGGCGATTTGATGATTGCCGGCGGGATGGAAAGCATGTCACGTGCACCCTTCGTCATCGGCAAGGCGGAAAGCGCCTATGGGCGGACTCCGAAAATGTATGACTCCACCATGGGTTGGCGGTTTATCAACTCGAAGCTGGACGCGCAGTACGGTACGGACGTGATGCCAAAAACGGCTGAAAACCTGGCCCAGGAGCATAGCATCAGCCGTGAGGACCAGGATCAGTTTGCCCTCTGGAGCCAGGAAAAAGCAGCAGCAGCGCAGCAGGACGGGCGCCTGGCTGGTGAGATTATTCCGGTAACGGTGCCGCAGCGCAAAAAAGATCCGTTGATTTTCGACAGGGACGAACATCCGCGCAGTACCTCGCTAGCGGGACTCACCCGGCTCAAAGCACTGTTTCCCGAAGGCACCGTTACGGCGGGCAATGCTTCCGGGATCAACGACGGCGCCGCTGCCCTGTTGCTGGCTTCGGAAGATGGCGCCCGGCGCCATGGCCTGGAACCAAAAGCCCGTATCCTGGGCATGGCGGTTGCAGGTGTGCCGCCGAGGATCATGGGCATCGGGCCCGTCCCGGCAACCAACAAATTAATGAAGCGCCTGGGTCTGACTTTGGATGACTTCGATATTCTCGAAATCAACGAGGCTTTTGCAGCACAGGCGCTCGCCTGCACCCGGCAATTGGGGCTGGCTGATGACGATTCCAGGATCAATACCCGCGGGGGCGCCATCGCCCTGGGTCATCCACTTGGGATGAGCGGCGCCCGCCTGGCGCTTACCGCCTTTGATCAACTGCAGCGTGGCGGTGGAAAACTGGCGCTTTGTACCATGTGTATCGGTGTCGGACAGGGTATCGCCGTTGCTATTGAAACAATAAGCTAGGAAAGGAAAATGGAATCATTGCATCAGGCAATTGAAGATGCACGTGCTCGCTACGTGTCTGCCAATCCGCTAAGCCAGGCCGCTGATAAAAGCGCCGAGGAGTATTTGCCAGGTGGCAACACGCGGTCGGTTCTGCACATTGAGCCATACCCGTTAACCATGACCAAAGGGGATGGCGCTGAACTCGTTGACCTGGATGGCCACCGCTACGTTGATTTCGTTGGCGAGTATTCCGCAGGCCTGTTCGGCCATTCGGATGAAGCCATCAAATCTGCAGTTCGCGAAGCCCTGGATAGTGGCATCGCCATGGGTGCGCCGACCTCTTATGAAAGAAAGCTGGCCGCATTGTTGTGCGCTCGTTTTCCCTCCCTTGAACAGGTCAGGTTCTGCAACTCGGGTACCGAAGCCAACCTGATGGCGATTATAACGGCCCGGGTTGTTACCGGCCGCAACAGGATTTTGGTTTTCAACGGCTCCTATCACGGTGGCGTCATCAATTTCCCGAACGGGGGCTCGATACTCAACGTGCCCTTTGATTTTCTTCTCGCGGATTACAACGACATCGAAGGCACTGCCAAACTGATTCGCCAATCTGGCAATGATCTTGCGGCTGTCGTTGTCGAACCCATCCTGGGTGCCGGTGGGAATATCCCGGGGAACAGGAAGTTCCTGGAAATGCTCCGGGCGGTGACACGTGAAGTCGGGGCGCTGCTGATTTTTGATGAGGTAAAAACCGCCAGGATCGGCCCATCAGGCACCCAGGGCTTGCTGGGTATCAAGCCTGATCTGACCACGCTTGGGAAATTTATCGGGGGTGGGCTTCCTACCGGCGCTTTCGGTGGTAGCGCCCGGATCATGGCGAACTACAACCCGAAACTGCAGGGCAGTTGGAACCACGCCGGCACCTTCAATAACAACGTCTGTTCCATGGCAGCCGGCTGTGTGGGCCTGGACAGGATCTTCACGCAACAACGTGCGACGGAATTTTTCGAGTGGTCCGAGGCTTTTCGGCTCTCACTGAACAAAATGTTTGCCGCAAAAGCGGTACCCATGTATGCCAACGGAATGGGCTCCATTATTGCGATTCATTTTTCGAGCAAGCCGACGAAAAAAACCACCGATATCACTGCCGGGTGCCAGTCCATGCGCCCGTTACTGCACATGGAGCTGCTTCTCGAAGGTGTGCTGGTGTGCAAACGCGGCGACCTGTTCCTGTCGCTGCCGATGACCGATAAACATCTCTCCAGGGCACGTCTTGCCCTGGAAAAATTTGTCGATCGTTACAAACCTTTGATTGTCCGGGTGTTGGAAGATCAGTAAACTGGATCAGACATGACGACAATTAGCGCTTTTATGCAACATAACCACCGGCAATGCGACGAACTGTACGCGGCGGCAGAAGAAGCTGTCGCCAACCAGGACTGGGCCGCTGCGGACGTGGGTTGGCTGGCATTTACCAGTGAACTGAACACACATATCACCGACCGGGAGGAAGGACTCCTGTTCCCGGCGCTCGAGGCGGCCAATGGCCCCGCCGGGCCGATTTCAGTAATGCGTATGGAACATGAGCAAATGCGGGCGCTGGTCGCGCAGATGAACGAGGCCCTGGCGGCGCGGGAACAGCAACGGTTCCTCGGCCTGGGGGAGACCCTGATGATGCTGACCCAGCAGCACAACATGAAAGAAGAGAACATTCTCTATCCGATCATGGATCAGCTTATTGCCGGCGAGGCGGAAAACTTACCCGAAAACTGATGCTGGTCGAAATCACGCTGGACGCCAGGAAGATGGCGCCCCCGGAACCCTATGACAAGGCCACATATATCTTGCGGAAACTGCAGCCGGGGCAGTACCTGCGAATGCTGCACAGACGCGTCCCCTACCCGCTTTTTGAGTTTTGCCGGGCGCTGTCATTAGCCTACTCGGTGAACGAGGACGCCGCCGAGGCCTGCGAGATCATTATTTACTTCTCCGCTGATGAGCAAGCCCTGCGACAGGAGGGCGTTCTATGAGGATGAAGGGCCTCTCGATGGAAACGATTCCGCCTATCCACCTGCCCTTTCGTTTTTTCAATACGGCGCCCTGGATGGGTGTGCTGGCGGCGCTGGTGCTACTGTCCGGCGCCGAACGGGCCTTCAGTACGCAATGGAGTCCGGAACTGTTGGGAATCACCCATCTGCTGACCCTGGGTTTCATGACCATGGTGATGCTCGGTGCGATGTTTCAACTGGTGCCGGTGATCAGTGGCCGGATGATTCCCGGAGGGACGATTGTCGCCACCCTGGTACACCTGCTTCTGCTGGCCGGTGTGTTGTTGCTGGTTGCGGGTTTTTACTGGCAGGCCTACTGGTTGTTTGCCTGGGCGCTGCCGGTAATACTGGCGGCTTTTATGACGTTCCTGGGGGCCCTGGGATCGTTGTTATTGCGGCGGATTGGCGGCGGTGACTCCATCTATTGTATTCGATTTGCCTCATTGTCCCTGCTGATAACCGTTGTCCTGGGAGCATTACGATCAGCGAATTATGCCGGGCTGCCAGTGCCGCTGGCACTGGCCAACATCGCCAACATCCATCTGGCTTGGGGCCTGGTTGGCTGGGTCTTGCTACTGGTGATGGGCGTGAGTTACCAGGTGATACCGATGTTCCATGTCACCCCCAGTTTTCCCACAGCGCTGGCCCGGTCATTACCTGCGGTGGTGTTCCTGTCACTGTTGTTGCTCACTCTCATCGACAACACGCTGGTGCAGGCACTGGTGGTGGCTGCCCTGTGTACTGTGGCCATTATTTATGCGGGTTATACCATCCGCCTGCTAAATCAGCGCAAACGTAAAATCCCCGATATCACAGCCAGGTTCTGGCGCCTGTCGATGACCTGCCTGATGGTGTCGGCACTGTTGCTGGCTGGCCTCTATTTTGCCGGCCACCTGTTCCTATCGCTTGAGTTACAGCAGCGGGCGCCTGTCGTCATTGGAATTCTGTTGATCTACGGCTTTGCAGGCTCGGTGATTATGGGCATGCTGCAAAAAATCGTTCCGTTTTTGAGCTATCTGCATTTGCAACGCCGCTGCATGACCAATTTCGAGCTGCTCAAGACACTGCCCCACATGGGGGAAATTATTTCTGAGCCGCGATCCCGCTGGCAGTTCCGTTTGCATTTGTCGGCCTTGCTGGCGTTGCTGGCAGTGGCAATGACCGGCTTCTTTGTGGAAGCAGCAGCGCTGCTGATGGCGGCAGATTTTGCCTGGCTGGGTTTCACCCTGGCCAGTGCCACCCGGCTTTACCGCGTTACCGCTGTGCGTATTGCCACCATTTAATTTTCTTCAGAAACCTGACCCAACTCCTCTACTGTCACAACACCAACCTCCCTTTCAGACTCCGCACGTTTCCTGTTGAGTTCATCCAGGTACGCCATCACTGCCGGGCTATACCCGCTGATAGCAGCCACACTCGACGATGATCTTCCTGCCTGGGAGTTGGAGCCTGAGCTAGTCAAAGCTGCGTTACTATTTGCAAAGTTGCCACCTATATCACGATAGGATCCATATAGATCTGTAATAGTCCAATCGTTGATATCCGGCTTGATTGTTGTTGCCGCCTGCAATTCGTCGTGTTCTTCCCCATCCAGGTAACGTAACAGATGCTCGGTCAAATCTGGGCTGGAATCATTGAAAAATACTTCGTTGCGCTGATACAAACTGGATACCCGGAATACACGCTTATTCTTACTTGCAGTACCGCGATTTGAATTAATGAACTCCACCGCATTGTCGGCCAGGTCGCCATACACGTATTTACCTGAATATGCTGATTTTCGAATATTTGGTCCGCCAATAATGCCCTGAAACAGGCCATAGATTATCAGTGGATTGTTATCGTAGTTATTTCTCAAAATCGTAAACTGAATGTCATCCAGACTGAGCGGCACCCCTGCAACCATGAGTAGTTTCTTTGCCAATATCGACTTTTTGCCTACCAGTAGTCTTTTCAGGTTAGGTTCCGGATAGACTTTGACAATTTCGTCCAGGATAGTGATGTTATACAGGTTTAACCAATAGGCCAGTTGCTCATTACGGGAGAAATTTTCGAGTGGTGTTGCAGCGGGTAAATTTTCGAGTCTGTCTCGAATACTACGAAGTACCTGCTGGTTTTCCTCATTATCATCGAATATTTCAAATAAGAACCGGTTGCCTTCGTTAATGGTTGCCCTGTTTACGCTACTCTTCATCCGGGTTCCGGTTTGGGCATGGGTTGGCGCAGCTTTCTTCCGGTTTGACCTTCCAGTATCCAACACGACTGTTCCGAGCAGGGAATTCATATCCGCATAATCGATGGTCAAGCTGGAATCGGCATCGAAACGCTGGAAAGGTTCGGGCACAGTTGGATCCGCGGCATTTGCCTGCACGCTGACTGATGAAATCCCGTAGAAAAGAATTGCGAAAAAGAGAATGTATTTATTCATGCGTCTTCCATGGGCAGCGGTTCAATGGCTATCAGTGCAATCTGCTACTAAACCTAAACCATTTCTCAGCCGTATACATGGGTAAGAAGACATACAAGCTTATATCACGTACCGTTCCACAAATATAAATCGATGATTATCGGCTTATTTCATCGGGTCCTGCCTCTCATGCAGGTTTCAAGAGCTACGCGGTAACGATGTCGGCCTTGAGGCTCTCCAGGAAAGCCATCACTTCGCCACCTTCAGTCGGGCCAACACCCAACTCGCCAGCAACGTTCGTCACGATCTCGATGAAACGCGTCCAATCCGCCTCAGCGATCCCCATGCCCTGGTGAGAAAGCGCCATATCGCGACCGGTGTAATACATCTGTCCGCCAGTCTCTTTGACCAGATAGTCGATCAGAAGCTGGCGCTCGCTAGCGATTCGGTCCGCGCCCCGATTGGCCCAGAAACGTCCGAGGAGTTCGTCCTCTTGTGCCTGGTCCACGAGGGTCGTTGCGAACATTGCGATTCCGTCATAGCCACCGAGTCGAGAATAGAGAGAGTCTGCCATTTTCTTTGCTTCCTTGATATGAATTGTGTTGCAGCCGCGAGAAGGCCGTGGTTAATGAGTATAGTACAAAATACCAATCTCGGATCAAGGGCGCGTTCACACTAAGCCTTTGCTTTTAACTAAGAATAGCTGATTTTCGAGAATCTTTTTTCCGGTCTACCTTGCGACGGCACAGATTGTGCTGAGGGATCTCCATTCTTTAGACCAGTAGTCCAGGGTTTCTTAACCATTTACACAGTGTCAGGCTTGTTGCCAGGATGATCAGGGCGGCGGGCAGACCGCCGAGGTTGGATAGCATCTTGATGCCATCGATCCCGACAAAGCTCACCATGGTCCAGGAAACAATTCCGATAATACTGCCCCACAATACTTTTACCCCGAGACCTGACCTCTCTTCAGAATCAGCAGAAAAACCAGTGGTACACAGATTGCCTATGGCATCGGTGTTGGAATCTGCCGCCGTGACATAGGAAATAAAGGCCACGAAGATCAGGACGACCGTCATGATTTCACTGAGTGGCAATTGTCTGAACACAAAGTACAGCAGTTTCTCCACACCCTGTTCATTAAGCGTTGTATTGAGCACGCCCGCCTGGGTCATATCGATATGGATTGCCGTACCTGAAAAGATGGCGATCCATACGATGGCGAACAGGGAGGGAAAGATCAGGTTGATCTGAATAAATTCACGGACGGTATAACCACGGCCTATTTTCCCCAGAAACAGAGCGCTGATGGGCGCCCATGCGAACCATACGGCCCAGTTGAAAACACTCCACTTTTGCGGCCATTCATCACCCGAAACTGCACTGGTGAATAAACTGAGCTCAAAGAAATTGCCAAGATACGCACCCAGTCCCTGAGTGCCAAAAGACAAGATATAAACAGTGGGTCCGAACACAAACACAAACAAACCAATGAACAACAACAGGTACGCATTGAGTGCTGATAACTTGGCGATTCCTTTTTGCAGTCCGCTGGCCGCGGAGAGTACGAAGGTGGCGACAATCAGGCTGATAGCCACACCCAGAGTGAAAGGTGTCGTCCTGATATCGATGAATTCGCCAACCCCTCCCACCAGGGTAATGGCCCCGGTTCCAAGAGAAGACGCCATACCTGCAACCAATGCGTACAAGGCAAGGGTATCGATTATTTGTCCCTTTTTTCCGAGCACACCGTCACCCAGAATCGGTTGCAGGGAGCTGCCGATGGAAAACGGAAGTTTCATATTGTAAAAAGCCAGGGCAAAGACCAATGAAGGCACGGCATAAATGGCATAAGGCGTGAATGCCCAGTGTAGTAACAGAGCCGACATGGAAAATAGCGCCGCTTCAGCAGAACCCGGCGCCAGACCCAGTGACGAAGGCGGCGAATGCAGGTGGTAAATGGGTTCGGCTGTGGTCCAGAATAAAACACCAACGGCCAGCGTCGTGCAGAGGGTTATTGAAAACCACCTTGTTTTGGAAAATAGGGGTGTCGCATCTTTCCCACCTATTCTGACCCCTCCCAAATCTGAAAAATAAACGAATGCAATTAACATGACCAGGTAGAAACTTCCGAGGCTGAATAGCCAGGAGAAGCGGTCCAGAATCATATCGTTGAGAGCTACTGTTACCCTGAGAAAGCCTTCCAGATCGACAAAACTCATGATTACCGCAGAAGTCAGAATGAGGAAAGAGGGCCAGAATACCAGTGGCCTGATTTTATCAAACATAGAATCTCTCTATTTTTTCATCAAAACACTTCTCAAAAATACACCGATCCCCTTCCAGGACCTGCCACGTGGCCCTGATGAAATAGTGTTGACTTGACGATGTCATTTCATAATGGCCGTTGAGGGTGGTTGCTGTTTCACCCTGCTGCATTTTCACCTGAAGGGTCGTTTCAGATTTTGCTGAATTGGGGTCATCCGGGTGAATGCTTAATATCTGATCGATTGTAAAATCGATTCCAGTATCACATGACGGGTGCCAATAGTGGCCATAATCCGTATGCGTTCTTATCTCCACCTCACCTGTCTTGTGATCTTCCAGAATATCTTTCTTCGACTGACCGGGTCGCAGTTCCACACCCGTAGAAATTTTTCCCGGATCAAATTCATCCAGTGCCGGGTTGTCGTTTTTTTCAATTGACGATGAATAGGGCAGGCTCAAATGGCACTCGGAAAGCTCAAGGTATAGCGTGTCTTTATAGGGTGATGGCCAAATTAGCGGCCAGTAGGCATTGGCAACCGATAGCCTGAGTTGATGACCTTTGGGTAATCGGTATGCAATGTGATTAAGCGCCACATCGATGTGATATGCCTTGCCGGGAACCAGGGCTTCAGGGGTTTCATTCGACTCCCGGTGGGTCAAATTGAGTACACCGTAAGTGACCAGTGTGCTTTCCCCCGTGGGGTGGACATCACACAGCCTGACAACGACGTTAGCTACCGGTTGATCCGAAGAAAGATATAAATGTGCGACTGCCTGGCCAACAACATTAAGCGCATCTTCAAGTGGTGGCGTATTGAAAGTGCGGGATTGCTCGTCGTCGGAGCGCTGGTCATTCGGAAACTCACCGCTATGGCCAATACCGACCATCAACTTGCCACCCATTTTGCCCGTGGTTTCCGGTGAACGTACCTTGATGGTGTGCGGTTCTTTGTTGGGCTCCGCTGACAGGGCGCCGGGGTGCAGGAAAAGTCGTTTTTGTTTAATCGAAGCAGAAGGCCAACCATCTTCACCCTGCCAACTACCCTCGCGGCGCGTATAGTCGACCGCTGGCTTTACCGAGTCCATCAGGTAGTACTGCAATATTGGTTCACTCATGATGTCGTTATCGATGTTCTTCAGCCACCGGTCCCACCAGCGAACCGACTCTTTGACGTAATCCATTTTCGGGTTCGGGTAGGCGATGTTTGGATAGACATGCGCCCACGGGCCGATCAAGCCTTTACAGGGGGAAGAGAGGTTCTCTACCAGGCGAAAGACGGTGTTCCGATAGGCATCCGCCCAACCGCCAATGGCGTACACGGGGATTTTGATTCTGCTGTAATCCTCGCTGATGGACCCGTGTTTCCAATAGTTACTCTTGGTTTGTTCCGCCAACCACTTCGCCGGCAGAAATGGCATGTTTTCGAGACGCTGCAGCCATTGCTCTTTCCAACCATCACCCACCAGTCGCGGGTCCGGACAGCGGGCCTGTGCGTACGCCCAGAAGAACGAGGACCAATCCAGGTTGTCATTTAACAAGCAACCGCCTGCGTAGTGAATATCTTCGTTAAAACGGTCATCTGTCGAACAAAGGGTGATAATGGCTTTTAGCGCGGGCGGTTGACGGTAGGCCAACTGCAATGAATTAAACCCTCCCCAGGAGATACCAACCATACCTACATGTCCATCACACCAGGGTTGCCGGCTGATCCAATCGATCACCTGCTCTGCATCTGAAAGTTCCTGCTCGCTGTACTCATCGTCAAACAGTCCTTCGGATTCACCCGTACCCCTGATATCAACACGCACACAGGCATAGCCCTGTTTTGCGGTTGCCGTCATGGTGATTTCGTCACGTACGATCGTTCCGTCATTCTTGCGGTAAGGCAGGAACTCCAGAATAGCCGGTACCGGATGCTGATCAGCATCTACGGGCATCCAGGCCCGGTACGCCAGGCGGATGCCTTGCTTTAAAGGGATGAAGTCGTGATGAATTTCTTTGATTTTATAGTTCATTTTAATGACAGTCTAATACTCCCACGCTCCGGGGTTAACAAACCATCTATTGGCACTGTGTCAAACTCCACTCTATTGCTAGAGTGAAACTCACTTTGCGATTAAACTGCTCACGCCATGACCGCCATCGTCCAGGAAATCAAAAACCGGCGCATATTGCCTGCTTTAGGCCTGTATGTCGGCAGTTGCTGGGTGCTGATCGAGATACTCGATCGCCTGGCTGAACGGTACCTGCTGTCGCCTTACATCACGGATGCGGCCTTTTGGGGCCTGTACTCCCTGATCCCGGCGGTCATCCTGCTGGCCTGGACGCACGGTAAACCCGGAAAAGACCGCGTCACCACGGCTGAAAGAGTGGGTGTGCCGATCAATATCCTCGCCACTATCGGCCTGCTGGTGACGGTATTTGGTGGCAAGGACCTGGGCGCAACCGCCAGCATGATTTCCATCGCCAACGAGGAAGGTGTTCAGGAAACCCATTACATTCCCAGCGAATCGTTCCGGCGGCGCATGGCGGTATTCTTCTTTGACAACAAATCCGGCGACCCCGAACTCGATTGGCTGCAGTACGGCGCCACGGAATTACTGGTGCAGGACCTTCAGCAGAACCCGTTTGTGCTGGCGAACTCGCCGTGGGCCAATTTCGGAAACGGTTTCTACATGCGAATGAAGCAGGCGGGTTTCAGTGACGGACTCGATGTTCCGCGTTCCCTGATGCGTGAAATTGCCAATGATGCAAATCGGCAATATTTCGTGGAAGGCGACATCGACCGGGTTTCCGATGAATACATAATTACCGTCCGCGCCTGGGAAACGGACTCGCTCAGGCAAGTCGCTGAATTGACCGAATCGGGCTGGGACCTGTATGGCACGATCGATGATCTGTGAATCGGGTTACGCGACGCCCGGGACGTGCCTCGTGGTAGTGCACGGATGGTGGAGGACCTGCCCCGGACCGAGACTTACGGCGAATCCAGCGAAGCATTGCAACATTACATATCCGGACTGAATGCGCGCTTGTTTGACAATGATTTTGAAGCGTCCAACGCCTTCTTCGATGCAGCCATCAAGACTGACCCCGGGTTTGTGCTGGCCTGGTTTCTCAAGGCCATTAACCTGGTGGAGGCGGGTGATCTCCGTTCTGCCCAGGAGGCCTTAAGCCAGGCACAGAAACTGAATTACCGGCTGCCGGCCAGGGACCAGGCCAGCCTCAAGCGCATCCAAGACCGATTGTCAGGTCAGCAGGAAAAACTCATTGCGTTCCTGCGTTTGCAGGTCCGGTTGCATGATGACGCGGCATCGCACCGCACGCTGGCCAACATGCTGATGGTGACGGGAGAACTCGAGGAAGCCAAACAGGAATTCCTGGCGGCGCTGGACAAGGATGCACTCAACCTCGGGATTTACCTGCAGCTTTCCCTGCTGGAACGGGCTACCGGTGACATGGAGTCCGCCATCGAGTACGCCAGCAGGTACCAGCAGGAGAAACCCGAAGACTTCGAAGCCCAGCAGGCCCTGGGTGATCTGTTGCGCGACAGCGGTGACCTGGACGCTGCGGAAGAACACTACCTGCAGGCCTCGTTGCTGGGAGACCAGCCGGTGGAGCCCTTGTTGCGGCTGGTTGATATTGCCATGCGCAAAGGCAACGTAAACGAAGCCCGGGACTTGCTTGAACAGGCAGAAATGGCGGCTCAATCCGTTGTGCACAAGGCGCAGGTACGGGCGGCATTCGCCGGCTTCGCATCCAGGCTGGGACGGATACGGGCCGGGATAGAGCAGCTGCTGTTACAGGAGGAATTCCTGGTTCAATTCCAGCCCCCTTTACGATCCTTTGGCGATATACCAGCCCATGATCCGTGCCTATAACTCGCTGGGGGAACCGGACCGCGCCCGGGAGGTTCTCGATACCGCACAAGGCATGGTCGCTCCCCCACTGGACAAGTTTCTGGCGTTCAGCGAAGCTGATATTCTGCTCCACCGGGAAGATTATGTCGGAGCCGAGGCAGCAATTCAGCGCGGCGCCGAAGTCATTGAGGAGTTCAAGCTCGAGGACATGAAATTCCTCATCGACATGATCGACGGATACATCAAGCGTGAAAGGGGTGACTACCCAGGTTCGTCTGCCGCGTTCCAGGCCACGTTGGAACGCATCAACCACTCGGTGCTCGGTGGCAGTGATCTGTACCGGGAACTGCCCGTATTGAATGCAGAGTTGGCGGCGTCGCTGGTTCTTGGTGGAGATTTGAAGCAGGCAGAAAAGGCGTTGGCTGAGGGTTTCAGACTGGACCCTTCACTACCGCTGCTGTGGGTCAGCAAAGCCCGCTTCCAATTCGCCTCAGGTCTGCCCCAACTGGCGCAGGCTTCTGTCAATTATGCGCTGGCCATCTGGAAGGATGCGGATCCGGAATACCATCAGCTGAAAGAGGCCCTGAGCCTGGAGCAGGAAATCAGGCAATCGTTGTCCGAGTAGAAATTCGGGAATTTCGCAGCCATTGAAAGCATATTATGGAATGAATTCAACATGAAAATAGCAGTCTCAGGTGCGATGGGCCGGTTGGGCAGTGTAATTGCGCGTGGCATTTCAAACGCCAATGATATGCAGCTTTCCGGAGCTTATGATCCAGGTCATGCCGGAAAAATGATGGCGGGGCTGGAAATCGAAGATTCCATAAATAGAATAGATGCCCAAATTGTTGTGGAATGTACTCATCCGGGCGTAGTTATTGAAAATCTTAAAATGTGGCACGACAAAGGAATGGGCGCTGTTGTTGGCACCTCTGGTTTTACTGAAGATCGGATTGAGGAATTAAAGTCTTTCTGGGGTGAAGATGATCCCGGGTGTCTTGTAGTACCAAATTTTTCAATAGGCGCTGTACTTATGATGCGTTTTGCGGAAATGGCTTCAGTTCATTTTGATTCGGCTGAAATCATTGAGCGTCATGAAGTTGCCAAGCTCGATGCTCCTTCTGGCACGGCATTAGCTACTGCCATGCGAGTGGGGAAGCACAGAATTCAGTCAGAGCAAATCACTAACGATGAGATAGTAAAAGGGGCGCGAGGCGGTTTGGTGTCCGGGGTTCGTGTTCACTCGTTGCGAATGAAGGGCATGTTATCTGATCAGGAGGTTGCATTCAGTAATAACGGAGAGACCTTTTCAATCAATCATAGCAGTACTTCTTATGAATCCTTTGTCAATGGGGCTTTGTTGGCCATTCGGTATATACATACAAAGAAAGGGGTGGCAGTAGGGTTGGATGACGCACTGAATTTTGAAGCAAGTACTAATACGAAATATTAAAAGTGCTAACCAATTAGGCGTCCGAATCCAGGGGCAGCTTACGCGTATGGCTTTGAGATAAGCCTGGCGCTCATTAATACCCATATTACAGCCCTCAGATTTGGGTTACCTGTAATATGAGTCAACGATGCTGCGTCACTACTCCGTAGGGTTACATTTAATTTGAGTCAATGCGCTATCCTCATCAGACTACACAGAAAATAAAAGACAACTATAATGAGATACAAAACCAGAGGAAAAAAACCATGCAGAATCGTCCTTACTCAAAATTTAATCGCATCCGGAACGCCTTTCTTTTTGGGGCAGTTCTGCCATCCCTCCTGATTGGCAGCCTGCCGCTAATAGCTCAGGAAACAGAAGATGGAGGGCCTAAACCTGCCAAACTGTTTGATAACAGCGATACCCTCAGCGTGACAATGACCGCTCCCTGGAGCGATCTCATGCGTGATGAGAAAAACCAGAACCCTTATCCGGCAAAGATCGAGTTTACCGATGATTTGGGTAACACCATGTCACTCGATATCACAGCAGGACGCCGCGGAATAACCCGGCAACGGGTTTGCGATTTCCCGCCGATCAGGCTGCGTTTCGAAAAAGAAGCGGCCCAAGGTACGACCTTCCGTGGCCAGAAGTCCATAAAAATAGTGACTCATTGCAAGAAGAGTGATCGATACGAGCAGTACTACATCATGGAAATGCTCGTCTACCAGATGTACAACCTGATCACCGATTACAGTTTCCGGGTCCGCCCCCTGAATGTGAACTATGTAGATAGCAAAACGGGTAAAACCGACGAGTCCCGATTTGCCTTTCTGATCGAAGACGACAGCGACGTCGCAAAACGCCACGGACTCAAGAAACTGAAAGTTGGCAAGGTCAGGCTGTCACAACTCGATCCCAAGGTCACCAGTGAAATGTCACTTTTCCAGTACATGATTGGCAACATAGACTGGGCGGCGACGAGCGGCCCCAGCCCAGACAAATGCTGCCACAACGTAAAACCCATTGGCCCTGAGCCTTTGCAGCGGACGGACATCGTCTACCCCATTCCCTATGACTTCGATTCAGCCGGCCTGATAAATACTCCTTACGCGGTGCCGGCAGCAGGAGTACCGATCAAATCCGTAACCCAGCGCTTGTTCCGCGGCTACTGCAAGCAAAACAGTACGCTTGAGGAGGCGCGTACAACCATCCTCGCACAGGAGGCGAATATTTATTCCCTGGTTGCTAATGAAAGCCTGTTGAATGAGAAAACGAAAAAAAAGGCGAACAAATACCTCGCGAAGTTTTTCAAAACCGTCAAGAAACCGAAGGACTTTGAAAGGTTGATTATTAATAAGTGCCGCAAATAGGAATGGGTTTCGGCTCAGGCTCAGGCTGAGACTCAACGTCTACCGCCTGGCCGACCTCCGCTACCAGCGGAGCTTTCAAGGCTGCTTGAAGCCGCAAACACGGTGTGTGAACGAGCCGGAAATAGACCGGAATTGGTGGTGCTGAGAAGGCTAAATGTGGGCTAGCAAAATGAAACTCACGCAAAACTCACGCAAGGCCTATTTACTTGTTGCTAACAAGTATTGTAAGCATTTGATTTAATTGGTGGGCCGTGGAGGATTCGAACCTACGACCATCGGATTAAAAGTCCGGTGCTCTACCAACGGAGCTAACGGCCCCCGGGAGGAGGCGGAATTGTAGGGGAAAAACCCTTCGGGCTCAAGGATTTTTCATTATTTTCAAGCGTATCTGGTGGGATCCGGTATCCCCGCTGCGCTGAATCCTTCCCTCCTGATACGGCAGGAATCGCAAACGCCGCAGGCGCGCGCCCTTCCCAATCCGCCTGGTAGCAGGAAACCGTCATGGCGTAGTCCACTCCAAGTTCCTTGCCCCTTTTGATGATCTCGGCCTTGGTCAGGGCGATCAATGGTGTGTGGATCGTCATTCCTCCACCTTCAACTCCAGCTTTGGTCGCCAGGCGGGCCATCTGCTGGTACGCTTCGATGAATTCAGGACGGCAGTCGGGGTAGCCGGAGTAGTCCACGGCGTTCACGCCGATAAAGATGTCATCGGCTCCCAGCACTTCGGCATAAGCCAACGCCAGCGACAGCATAATGGTGTTGCGGGCCGGCACGTAGGTGACCGGGATGCCGCTGGTTTCTTCTTCTGGCACGTCAATGTCATCGGTCAATGCTGAACCACCGACCGCACGCAGATCCAGCGGGAGCACCTTGAGCGGAACGCCCGCAGCATCCGCCACTCGTTGCGCGGCATCCAGTTCAGAATGGTGGCGTTGGCCGTAGTCAACGGACAATGCGAAGCAATCGAACCCGCTGTCCTGCGCGATGGCCAGCGCGGTTACAGAATCGAGTCCGCCGGAGACGAGAACTACTGCTTTTTTTTGCTTACCCATAGCCATTCCTAACCTCACTTACCCGCAACATCGCCCCACAATAGTTTATGAATCTGCAGTTGGAATCGTACCGGAAGGTGATCTTCAAGAATCCACTCGGCCAGTTCTCTTGCTTCCACCAGGCCCCATGCCGGCGAAAACAGGACGTCGCAGAATGAATCCAGTTTGCGCGCTCGCAGTTGCTCCCTGGCCCACTCGTAGTCTCCTCGTGAACAGATCACGAATTTGATCTGGTCACTCGAAGTGAGTTCTTTCAGGTTCGACCAGAGGTTTTTCTCTTCCTCACCTGAATCCGGAGTTTTCAGATCCATCACCCTGCTTACACGCCGGTCCGCCAGGCTGATATTGACAGCGCCGCTGGTTTCCAGTGAGACTTCGTAACCTTCATCGCATAAGCGGGTTAACAGCCCGGAACAACGTTTCTGCGCCAACGGTTCGCCGCCGGTGACACATACGTAGGGTGTCTCGTAGCGCCTCACTTCAATCAGGATGTCGTCGAAGTGCACCCACTCGCCGCCGTAAAAGGCGTATTCGCTGTCGCAGTAGGTACAGCGCAAAGGGCAGCCGGTCAGGCGGATGAATACGGTGGGAAGTCCGGCCTGCAAAGCCTCACCCTGGAGGGAATGGAAAATCTCGGTGATTTTCAGCATGCCCTCGCGGGATTCAGGGATTTGGCTTTTTTTTTGACGGTCCGGCATGGGTACATGTAGGAGCGGCCAATGGCCGCGATCGCGGGCGTGGCCCGCTC